>ERZ772772.37-NODE-37-length-70607-cov-5.434913_pt1 | contig 70607 bp, 49 predicted proteins | sample MGYA00511484_ERZ772772 | MGnify/ENA primary metagenome ERZ772772 (study PRJEB29015, sample SAMEA2737913) | human oral metagenome | biome: human oral; feature: human-associated habitat; material: dental | place: China | collected 2088 ... | reverse complement strand
GGGGAGCCGCAGGCAGTACACCTAGTACGGCAAGGCGAGCCAACGCCGTATTTTGGCAAAGGAAGACGCTATGGCTCGACGTTGCAAAAGACAAGGCGGTAAGCCGCAGGCAGACCACGCAGTGCGGCAAGGCGAGGCCAACACAGCAACGCCGTATGTTGGCAAGGGAAGACGCACTATTCAGAGCATCCCTCTCGGAGATGACCGTGAATCAAGGCTCTGCGAGCAAGGGCACGCTCGCATCAGCCTGTGTGGCGACGCAGGGCGCCGGTATAATGCCCGCTTTCAGATGACCGCGATAAAAACACCATGACAGCACACATTCTCGACGGCAATGCGCTGGCCAAAACATTGCGCGCAAACTTCCGGCAAGAGGCCGAAACACTGGCGTCTTGCGGCGCGCGCCCGGGCCTAGCGGTGATCCTCGTCGGCGAAAACCCCGCCTCGCAGGTTTATGTGCGTAATAAGGTCAATGCCTGCGCAGATGCCGGTTTTTACTCCGAAAAGCACGTTTTCCCCGGTGATGCGACGCAGGCCGATGTGTTGGCAAAGATCCGTGCGCTCAATGCCGATCCGGCCATTCACGGCATTCTCGTGCAATTGCCGCTGCCAGCGCAGTTCGACGCCGAAGCCGTGCTCGATGCGATCGCGGCGGAAAAAGATGTGGATGGCTTTCGCGCCGAAAATGTCGGCGCACTGGTGCTCGGCCTGCCGTGCTTTGTCCCCTGTACGCCGCGCGGTGCGATGCGGCTGCTGGAAGAGGCGGGGGTCGATGTCGCCGGCAAGGAGGCCGTCATTGTCGGCCGCTCGAACATCGTCGGCAAACCGATGGCGATGCTGTTGATGCACGCCGGCGCAACCGTCACCGTCTGCCATTCGCGCACGCGTGACCTGGCGGCGCACTGCCGCCGCGCTGACATTCTGGTGGCGGCCGTCGGCAAACCCCGCTTCATTACGGGCGAGATGATCAAGCCGGGCGCCGTGGTTATCGATGTGGGCATCAACCGCTTGCCGGATGGCAAACTGTGCGGCGATGTTGATTTCGACGCGGCCTGTGCCGTGGCCGGCGCCATCACGCCGGTGCCGGGCGGCGTTGGCCCGATGACGATCGCCATGCTGCTGGCCAACACGCTGGAGAGTGCGCGAAACAGCGTGCAGAATGGCGCAGGCAATAACGCGTAATCAGGATATTCGTAGATAACCATGTCCAAGGAGAATCTTATGTCCAGACAGGCGCTTATCGGCATCGTAATGGGATCGGACAGCGATTGGCCGATCATGCGTCATTGCGCTGAAACGCTTGCCCAGTTCGGCATCCCTTACGAGGCCAAAGTGCTATCCGCGCACCGCACGCCGGACGCCACGCTCGACTATGCCGCCCATGCCGGGGCGCGCGGCATGAAGGTGCTGATCGGCGCAGCGGGCGGTGCGGCGCATCTGGCGGGCGTGCTGGCCGCCAAAACCGAGTTGCCTGTACTGGCCGTGCCGATGCCTTCAAAATATCTGCAAGGAATCGATTCGCTGCTGGCGATGGTGCAGATGCCGGGCGGCATCCCCGTCGCCACCTTTGCTGTGGGCGAAGCAGGCGCCGTCAATGCCGCGCTGTTCGCGGTCGCCATGCTGGCGTTGAACGATGCCGAACTGGCGGCCAAACTCTCCGCCTTCCGCGCCCGGCAGAGGGAAAAAGTGCTGGCCAAGACTTTGCCCGATTTGCCCTGAACGCTTTTTGTCTTTTGCGTGCAACCCGAGGTTGCTCGTGACTTGCCCGTGACTGTTTCTTCATCCTTTGGTTCCAGACACTCCCAGACACTCCCAGACCCGTCACACCATGTCCAGAGTCCTTGATGACGCCGTGCGCGCTTCCCTTGACGAGGCCGTCCGCCTGCTGCAGGCGGGTGAACTGGTCGCCTTCCCGACCGAAACCGTTTATGGGTTGGGGGCGGATGCCGCCAATCCGGAAGCCGTCGCCAAAATCTTTGCCGCCAAAGGGCGTCCGGCCGACCATCCTGTCATCGTCCATCTCCCGGGCGCGGCACATATCGAGCGCTGGGCGGTCGATATTCCGCAAACGGCCTGGGATCTGGCGGAAGCCTTCTGGCCGGGGCCGTTGACGCTCATCCTCAAGCGCGCACCGGCAACGCCGCTTGCCGTCACCGGCGGTCAGGAAACGGTAGGGCTGCGTGCGCCGGCTCACCCGCTGGCGCTGGCGCTGCTGCGTGCATACGCACAGGCGGGCGGCGGGCGGCAGGGCATGTGCGGCATCGCTGCGCCCTCGGCCAATCGTTTCGGCCGCATCAGCCCGACCGACGCGGCACATGTGCGCGAAGAACTGGGCGATGCCGTCTCGCTGGTGCTCGATGGCGGCGCCTGCGATGTGGGCATCGAATCGACGATCATCGACCTTTCAAACCCGGATATGCTGCCGTGCATCCTGCGTCCCGGGCATATTACGCCCGGGCAGATCGCTGCGGTCATCGGCCTGATGCCAGCAATGCCGGGGCAGGCGCAACCTGCCGGATCCCCGCGCGTTCCGGGTGCGCTCGCCGCACACTATGCGCCGCGCACGCCGGTGCGTGTCGTGGCTGCGGCAGCCTTGGCGGAAACCCTTGCCGCATTGCACCACACTGGCCAGTGTGCCGCATTGATCGCGCATTCATCGTCGGCGGCCTCTCTGCCGGCGCGCTCCTGGTGCCTGCTTCCGGACGAAGCGGAAGGGTTTGCGCGCGGCCTCTATGCTGCGCTGCGCACCGCCGATCGCGAAGGATGTGACGTGATCGTCGTCGAAGCCGTCCCCGATCGCCCGGAATGGGCGGCGGTGGCCGACCGCATCCGCCGTGCCGCTGTTGGCTCCTGTACGGTAGAAGAAGCTATACGTTGACGCCATTTGGCTTTGAACCATCTATTGATGATTGGGGATAGAAGCTTTTGTTGTTGGTAATTGATGGTGTTATATGCAAGACACTACGAAGAAAAAGATAGGGTTCGTATGCGGAGCATTGCTAAGCTGCCTATGGGTTTTTTATGTCTTTTTTGTACTTATGCCTGCAGATGCTGAACAACGCGAGATCGCGGCTGCGCTCAATCAAGGCAATTACGAGAAGGCGCAACGACTTTTACAGCCCTTGGCAGAGAAGGGTAATGCCGAGGCTCAATATAATCTTGGTTTTGCGTACGCTCGGGGTAAAAATCCTGAAGATTTGGTAAAAGCGCGTGAATGGTATGAAAAAGCGGCCGAGCAGGATATGGTCTGGGCGCAGAATAATCTTGGATTGATGTATCGTGATGGTGAAGGTGGTGTGAAGGACTTGGCTAAAGCACACAAATGGTTTGAAAAAGCCGCCGCACAGAATTCTGCTCCAGCGCAATACAATCTGGGCGTAATGTATGCAAATGCTGAAGGCGTATCCAAAGATCTTGCCAAGGCGCGTGCGTGGTATGAAAAGGCGGCAGTGCAAGGTCATGCTAAGGCGCAAAACAACCTGGGTGTGATGTATGGCCTGGGACAAGGCGTCGCCAAGGATTTGTCTAAGGCGCGTGAATGGTTTGAAAAAGCGGCGACGCAGAATAAAGACGCAGCGGCTGCTGAAAAAGCCAGGCAGGCGCTGGATATCATAAGCAGCGAGGGGCGACTTTGATCGGTGAACCGCCGGATACAGATTATCGCCGCCGTCGATTTGGTGATTTCAGGCGGCCTAGTGCTTACTCAGCCAGTCTTTCTGCTCATCCTCTGCGAGCAACGCACCAGACCAGTTAGGCTGCGCAACTAATTGATTCGCGGCTAAAAGCTTGTCTGACAGGCGACAGTTGGCCGGTTCAGCGCATGCCTGACGGGCTGCCTTGCGGCATAAGCGCTACGCTGGAGATGCTGTTGGCGGGGGCGCCGTTAATCAGCTTGCGGCTGATGGCAAGGTAAACGAGCGTCTGGCGGGCGGCATCCCACAGGCGTATAACCTGGGTTTCCTTGAATAGCAAGGAGGTGCCTTTGCTGAAAACGGTGGCTTTTTTCGGCAGTTTCTCGGGCAGGACGATGGGGCCGGTTTGCGTGCAGGAGAGCGAAAATTGCGACGGATCTTGCGCAACGCCGAACGAACCTTTGACACCGCCGGTACGCGCCTGGCTAACGTGGCAGGTGATGCCGGAAATCTGCGGGTCGGCGAAGGCTTCTACGCACACTTTGTGATTGGCGCCGATCAACTTCCATTCGGTGGTGACGCAATCGAGTGTTTCCGCAGCAACGGGGACGGCGCAGAACAGGGTGCAGAGCAGGGCGCAGCGCAAGATGCCGGGTCGTGGCGTCAGATAGGCGCTATGGGAAACGGAGCGGCGCAGATTCATGCTGATTTCCTTGGCGTGTTGGCGAGATGATGTGAAACGGGCGGCGCGGCCGGGCGGTGGTGGCGGGTGATATAGACGCCGGTAAAAACGCAAAGTGCGCCGAAAGTTTGCAGCGGGCCGAAAGGCTCGTCCAGGGCAAAGTGCCCGGCCAGGACGGCGAATACCGGGCAAATATTGTTAAAAATGGCGACGCGCGAAGTGCCGAGGATGCCTGCCCCCCAGATCCAAAGAAAGTTGCAGAGGCAGAGTCCGAGCACGCCAGAAAATAAAAGACTTCCCCAGGCGGCCGCCGGAATATCCAGCCAGCGCACGGTCAGAATGTCAGGGAAGGTCGTCGGCAACATGAGCAGAGAGGTCAGCAGCATCTGGCCGGCGGTAATCTGGTAGATGGAATGGCTCGCCTGCAATTCCTTGGCGGCGATCATGTAGTAGGCGTAGCAGGTCTGCGCAACGAGGATAAACAGCGAACCGAGCAGATGCGGGCCGCTCAGGCTGAATTCCTTGCCGGCGCCAACGACAATGAGAAGTACGCCGGCCAGCGAACAGGCGATGCCGGCGATCACCGGCCGGGAGAGGTGGTCCAGGCCATACAGCCGGTTGAGCAGTGCGACGCTGGCGGGCACCAGGCAATGGATGAACGAGGCGTTGCCGGCGGTCGTTCGTTGCAGGCCGGCGATCAGAAGAATCTGATAAAGACAAAAACCGAAGGCGGTGATGCGTAGCAAGGTGATCAATTCACGACGTTCCGGCCGGCGCCAGCTGCCGGACAAGGCGAGCGCAATCAGGGCAATGAAGCTGGCGATAATCATGCGCGCCAGATTGAAGGTTTCTGGTGGCAGGTATTGCATGCCGATTTTGATGGCGACTGGATTAACCCCCCAGACGATGGCGACAAACAGCAATACGCCTTCGATAAGGTAGGTACTGCTTTTGCGGGGAGAGGGGCGTTGCGGTGGTGTCGGACCTTGTGCCGCGGAAGTGTTGATATTCACGCGTATTGGGGATTTGTAGAGGGGATGTCGAATGTGCGTCGAATCTCAACTATGCCGGCTGATTGGCAAGATGTGAGGCAAACAATCTTCTTTCGCCGACTGTTTGCACTGCGTTATTGGCATTTGCGTGGCATTTGCGAATACGGTCTGATTCTAGCAAATACGCATCCTGCCGGATATGACAGGATCCGTGCGGGTTGCAGCGGCAGCATGGTCTTGGGCGCGCTGTTGCACACGGAAGTACAGGATATGGATCGCGCGGCATTTCAAAGCTTGAAAAATCCGGTGTTCGTCGCCATACTTAAGGCATGGTTGTAATTCCGGCAATCTGGAGGCGTTCTGGACGCGGGTTCGATTCCCGCCACCTCCACCCAAGCATTCTGGAAAACGTTGTCAGCAGGGGTTGAGTGTTTGGGTGGGGGTGTCCCGGTTTCGACAGGGCGGGCAAAGGTGCGCAGGCAACCCGAAAGGCGACGGACGTAATCCGCGCAAATCCATAAACGCCAACGATGAGCGTTTTGCACTGGCCGCTTAAGGCCTATGCCGAGGCCGCTTGAGCCTTGTCACCCAAGAAAAGCCGGCGGGGACTTCGGTCCCCGTCGTTATTTTCAGCCGCTGAAGGCATTCGAAGTTTGCAGTACCGATCTCTTCATGTTTCATTTTTCTTGCCACCTTATTTGATGCGGGAAGCAGTTTCTGTGATTGTGACGGCAGCGGGGACGGTACTTTCATTTACTTGGCTGGGGGCTTCATGGCTGCTGATTGGTTCAATATGTTGAGCGATGAACGCGGCTGCCCTCGCTTTCCTCAGAAGCTCTGATCCGCAGTTGGCTGGGCTACAAGGGCTATAGAATAAAAAAGGCCGGACAAAAAGAGTCCGGCCACTAAAAAACGCACGAAAATGCGTGCGAAAGGAGAAAAGAAATTCTTTGACAAGCCTAACCGCTTGGTGCGCGATACTGGGTTCGAACCAGTGACCCCCGCCGTGTGAAGGCGGTGCTCTACCGCTGAGCTAACCGCGCAACCGTGAGGCGCGATTTAATCATAAGCAGCACTGACGGTCAATTTTGGTGAGGCTTGTTACTACATCTATTACAATATTGCCGATTCCGGAATACCAGAAGAAGAAGCAGGATTTATGTGATGACATACACGGATATGTCGCGCATATCCTGTGTTTATGTTTTTCGCGGTAGTCTCTGCGGAGTTTGTAGAGTTCGTTCTCTTTTATTTGGCTAATAATTTTTAACGATGAATACAGCAACAACCACCGTTCGCACCCGTTTCGCGCCTTCACCGACAGGCTTTCTCCATATTGGTGGCGCGCGCACCGCCTTGTACGCTTGGGCGTATGCGCGCCACTGCAATGGCAGATTTATTCTGCGTATTGAAGATACCGATATTGCCCGTTCGACGCCAGAGGCCGTGCAGGGCATTCTTGACGGTATGCAATGGCTTGGGCTAACGCCCGATGAAGGTCCGTTCTACCAGATGCAGCGCATGGAAAGGTATAAGGACGTGCTTCGTCAGATGCTTGCTGAAGGTTCGGCCTATTACTGTTACACCACGCCTGAGGAACTGGAGCGTATGCGTGAGGAACAGCGTGCCAAGGGCCTGAAGCCGCGTTACTCCGGCATTTGGCGACCCGAACCCGGCAAGACGCTCCCGCCGGTACCTGCGGACAGGCAACCTGTCATCCGCTTTAAAAATCCTATCGACGGCAGCGTTGTTTGGGATGATTTGGTCAAAGGGCGCATCGAAATCGCTAATGCCGAGCTTGACGACCTGGTTATTGCGCGCGCCGATCTGACGCCGACGTATAACTTCTGTGTCGTAATCGACGACTGGGACATGGGCATTACCCATGTCATTCGCGGCGACGATCATGTAAATAACACGCCGCGGCAGATCAATATTTTTCGGGCGCTGGGCGCCAATATTCCACATTTCGCGCATTTGTCGATGATTCTTGGCGATGATGGGCAAAAACTTTCAAAACGCCATGGCGCGGTGAGTGTCATGCAGTACGATGAGGACGGCTATCTGCCAGAAGCCGTGCTCAACTATCTGGCACGGCTCGGTTGGTCACATGGAGACGACGAAGTTTTTTCCATGCAGCAATTTTGCGAATGGTTCGACCTCGACCACATTACGCCATCGGCGGCGCAGTTCAACACAGAAAAACTAAACTGGCTGAATGCACACTACATCAAGCAGGCTGACAACGCACGGCTGGCAGCACTGATCCGGCCGCGTCTGGCCGATCAAGGTGTTACCGTCAGCGAGCTACCGGCGCTGGATGCTATCGTCAGCCTTTATAAGGAGCGCGTTGATAACCTCAATGCCCTGGCAGCTGCCGCACGGGCGTTTTACACCGAACCGGCACCTGCCGCAGAACTGCTCGCACAGCATCTGACGCCGGAAAGCCGCCCGCTGCTGGCCGATTTTATTGCCGGTTTGCGCGATGTTGCCTGGGAAGTGCCTGCCATTAATGCCTTGATTAAAAAATGTATTAGTCAGCACGGTGTCAAGATGCCCAAGCTGGCTATGCCTTTGCGCATCTTACTCACCGGGCAGGCGCAGACGCCTTCGGTTGATGCATTGATAACGCTCTTCCCACGCGAAATCGCATTGGAGCGCCTGGGGCGCGGAATTTCAGAAAAAACTGAAGCCGGCGGTAATACCAGTTTTGGCTAGAAGTAGAAGCATTTTTGGATGAGGCGCTGGTGATGTGTTGACGAGGCTCATTCCAAAAATGCTTTACAAGAGGCGGTGTCCTCTCTATAATTCGCGCTTCTTTCGAGCGGGGGTATAGCTCAGCTGGGAGAGCGCTTGCATGGCATGCAAGAGGTCAGCGGTTCGATCCCGCTTACCTCCACCAAATGCAGAAAGAAAAGTTTCGTCCAGGTCCCCATCGTCTAGAGGCCTAGGACACAACCCTTTCACGGTTGGTACCGGGGTTCGAATCCCCGTGGGGACGCCAGAATGCTCAAAGCTGTCTGTTTTGTAAAACAGACAGCTTTTCTTTTTTTGGTTGATGAAACGAAATGCGGCATAGATATTTCCTAACCTGACATTGCCGCAGCCTCCCAGCCTCCGCGTATTTCCACAGTTTCGGGGGCAATCGAACGGATGGCAATCTGTTCTAGATATTGCGATGTATTGATGTATATAACTGGCCGCAGGCCGGGGCAGATTGTGCCTGGGGGTTGAAAATTTCTAAGTAATTCGTTGAGGGCGTTTTTTGTGCTCCTAGGTAATAAAAGGAGCGCCTCAAACGCCCTGTCACATATCGTCATGCCATCGGCTTTTCCCATGCACCGCGCGTATCTACGCCAGCGGCTTCGGACAATGTTTCCAGTTCTGCGATTTCCGTAGCACTGAGTACGATGTCTGCGGCTTGGGCGGCTTCTTTCACGTGGTGCGCTTGCGTTACCCCGATGAGCGGCAGTGTGCCTCGGGCGATTGCCCAGGCAATGGCAATTTGCGCCACGCTTGCGCCGTCGTGTTGGGTGCCAATTTCCGCCATTTTGCAGGTCAGTTTTGTCAGCTGCGGCAGAATTTTATTGTAGGTTTCGGCGCGCTGACTGCCTGCGGGCAGCGGGGTTTCCGGACTGTAGTGACCGCTCAGCGCCCCTTGTTCCAATACCATGTAGGCAAAGAAGTCGATGCTGTTTTTCTGGCAGAAATCGAGAATTCCTGCACGTTCGGAGGCGCGATAGAGCAGGCTGTAATGGTTTTGCACGGCGGAAACCGCGTAACCTGCGGCAGTCAGGAGTTCATGGGCACGCTGGATTTGCGCCAGGTTGTGGTTGGAAACGCCTACGCGTTTTACCTTACCGCTTTGCAGGAGCGGGATGAGCAACGGCGTCCATTTTTCTACATTTTGCGGGTTGTGAATCCAGTAGATGTCGATATGGTCCGTATGTAGTCGTTGCAGGCTAGCCTCCAGCATTGTTGCAACTGGATTTTCGGCGGTTTTATCAGCAATCTGCGGCGTGAATTTAGTGGATAAAATTACTTCGTTGCGTCGGTTACCGATCGCTTTGCCAAGTGCTGTTTCAGAGCTGCCCATGCCATAAACGGCAGCGGTGTCCCACAGGTTCAAACCGTGCTGCATGGCGGCATCGAACGTTTCCTGCATTTGGGCTTCACTCAGGTGGTTGCCGAATACCTGGTCTCCGCCAGCGAAACCTGCGCCCCAGGACCAGGTGCCGAGTGCGATTTTGGGTTGGTTATTCATGATGTTTTCCTTGCAAAAAATTAAGTTGAAAGCTTCGTTTAAATTATCGGCGGGAAAGCGTACGTTTCTTTTTTAATGACTCTCTTAAATAGGAGGACAACAGACGAAGGCCTGGCTTGTGTCTAATGGGATCTTGCGGGTAGAGGGCTTAAAGCGCGGATTTTGATGTCCAAAGGAGTCAGTGCGTCAGCCCTGATCCAGGTGCCTGGATATCATCTTTCTCGCTGTCGTACAGGTGATATTGATTTTTGCCGGCCTGTTTGGCTCGGTACATCGCCTGATCGGCACGGCGCGTCAGGGTCTCGGCGTCTTCACCGTCACGCGGAAACAGCGCCGCGCCGATGCTGATCGAAAGCTGTAGCGTATGTTGCCCAATTTCAAAGGGCGTGTTTGCTACGGCAAGCAGGCGAGAAAGCGCCGCTTCGCATTCATTGGGTTTTTTCAGGTCGGAAAGTACTGCGATGAATTCATCGCCGCCAAGGCGTGCCAAAGTGTCGCTTTCACGCAAAGTGGTGCGTAACCGATGGGCGATGGCGACAAGTAACTGGTCGCCGGTTTCATGGCCATGCGTATCGTTAATTTCTTTGAAGCCGTCTAGGTCGAGATAGACCAGTGCCAGTTCATTCTGGTTGCGGCGGGCGTGTGCAATGGCCTGATGCAGGCGGTCGGCGAGCAACACACGGTTGGGAATGTCAGTGAGTGCGTCGTAATGCGCCATGCGTTCAAGCTGCTGCTGTTGCCGTTTGCTTTCAGTAATGTCCGAGGTGAAGGCAATATAGTAAGGTGAGGCGCAAGCTTCCATGCCCTGGATTGTGCTGATACTGAGCCGCTGGGCATAAGTTTTTCCATTTTTGCGGCGATTCCAGACTTCTCCTTGCCAGTATCCTGTCTGTATCAACTTCTTCCACATCGTTTTGTAAAAGCTGTCGTTATGTTGCCCGGACTTGAGAATGCGAGGATTTTTTCCGATAGCCTCTTCGCGCGCATAGCCGGTAATTTGGCTGAATGCGGCGTTGACATCGATAATTTCGCCTGTGAAATCGGTAATGACGATCCCTTCGTGGGCATGGGAAAAGGCGTTGGCAATAAGTTTCAATCGTCTGTTTTCGGTCTTGTGCCGAGTGATGTCGGTGAAAAAAAGAATGCGCCCGGTTTGCTGCCCATTCCGTTGAATGGGATGAGAACGGAATTTGATGCAGCGGCCGTCGTTGAGCGTGAGTTCTCGTATTAAATCATGTGCTTCTCCAGAAACATTGCTGGCGCTCCAATCGTTTGCCTGCCATTGCTGGCAGATTTCAGGTGAGCGGATTTGTGTGGAAAAGTACGCAAATATATCCGTAGCGCGTATGTTTTCGTGCGTAGGCAACAGCGAATCGGGCAGTTGCCAGAGTGAGGTAAGCTGACGGTTTATCCCGATGATTTCACCGCGCTCGTCGAGCATCAGAATGCCGTCTTCGCAAGCATCAATGACTGCCTGCAGTTGTGCATCAGCCCAACCTGGTCGATTATCAATATCCTTGTCCGTCATATCTTTGATTGCTGTTTTTTTAGGGTGGTTTTCAGAGTCTTGCCTGCCACCCTATCAGTATTCTTGCCTTTGTTGCGCGAGTTTCCGTAGATTCCTGTGCATTGTATCTCCCCGCATACGGCTTGACAGGTTTTTATGCGTATTGATGCGGAAGCGCAGTAATCGCTGGAGGTTAGCCCGTCCAAATACCTGATTTTTGCTGTAATTCATTTACGGATAACGGCTTTTTGAGTATAATTCAAAGACTTTCGTTACCCCCTTGGGGGGGTGGTTTGCGGGGATGGGCTGTTTGCCCATTTTTTATTTGTAGCCATGGACTTACACGAACTTCTTGAAAAAACAGTGAATGGACTGGGCTTCGATCTGGTCGATGTCGAACAAAGTCCGCGCGGACGTATCTTGCGCGTATTTATTGACAAGCCGGAGAAACCCGGTGGCGTCGATGTGGAGGATTGCGCTGCCGTTAGCGACCATTTGTCGCGTGTGCTGGCGGTTGAAAACATCGATTACGACCGCTTGGAGGTTTCATCGCCGGGGCTTGACAGGGTATTAAAGAAGCCGTCTGATTTTGAGCGTTTTTCCGGTTCGGAAGTCAATCTGCGTTTGCGTGTGCCGTTGTCCGGACGTAAAAATTTCAATGGCATTCTGCGTGGTTTGCAGAATGGTACGGTGACGTTGGCGCTGGAAACGGGGGATGTTGCGCTGGCTTTCGACAATATCGACAAGGCCAGACTGGTGCCGAAGTTTGATTGATACCAGGGCTAGAAACGGGAAATAGGGCAATAGAGGATTGCGAAAATGAGCCGGGAAATTTTGTTGCTAGTCGATGTGCTGGCGCGTGAAAAGAACGTCGACAAGGAAATCGTCTTTGCCGCGCTGGAGATGGCACTTGCGTCGGCGGGTAAGAAACGTGTCGACGAAGAGGCCGATCTGCGCGTCGCGGTCAACCGTGAAACGGGTGATTTTGAAACTTTCCGCCGCTGGGAAGTCGTTGCTGATCAGGATTATCTGAACGAGGCGCTGACAATTCCGCTTTCCGAGGCACAGAAGCAGGATCCGGATGTTGTCGTCGGTGATTTTCTTGAAGAGACGATTGAACCTGTCGATTTTGGCCGGATTGGTGCACAGGCGGCCAAGCAGGTCATCCTACAGAAAATCCGTGATGCTGAGCGCGACCAGATTCTCAACGATTTCCTGAGTCGCAAGGAAAGTCTGGTAAATGGCACGATTAGGCGTATAGAGCGCGGCAACGCCATCATCGAAATTGGCAAGGTGGAAGCGATTTTGCCGCGCGATCAGATGATTCCACGCGAGAACCTGCGCGTTGGCGATCGCGTTAAGGCGTTCCTGCTGCGCGTTGACCGTCAGGCGCGCAGCCCGCAGTTGGTTTTGTCGCGCACGGTGCCGGAATTCATCGTCAAACTGTTTGAGATGGAAGTGCCGGAGATCGAGGATGGCTTGCTGGAAATCAAGGCGGCGGCGCGTGATCCAGGACTGCGCGCCAAGATTGCCGTCAAGTCGAATGATCAGCGCATCGACCCGATCGGCACTTGTGTCGGAATGCGCGGTATGCGCGTGACGGCGGTAACCAATGAACTGGCGGGTGAACGCGTCGATATTGTGCTCTGGTCGGCGGATCCGGCGCAATTCGTCATTGGCGCGCTGGCGCCGGCGGAAGTCATCTCCGTTGTGGTTGACGAGGACAAACACAGCATGGATGTTGTGGTCGATGAAGCGAATCTGGCGGTGGCGATTGGCCGCGGTGGTCAGAATGTGCGTCTGGCCTCGGAAATGACGGGCTGGGCGATTAACCTGATGACTGAAGAAGAGTCGCGGACCAAGCTGGAGGCCGAATCAGCAGCCATCCGTGTGCTGTTCATGGAAAAACTCGATGTTGACGAAGACGTGGCGAATGTGCTGATCGACGAAGGCTTTTCGACGCTGGAAGAAGTTGCGTATGTTCCCCTGCAGGAAATGTTGGAAATAGAAAGCTTTGATGAGACCATGGTGCAGGAACTGCGGGAACGCGCCCGTAACGCATTATTAACTGAGGCGATTGTGACCGAAGAACGTATTGGCAGCGTCGATGAGCAGCTGTTGAATATGGAAGGCATGGACAAACCGCTCCTCGGCCAACTGGCCAGCCACGATATCAAGACCCTTGACGATCTGGGTGATCTTTCCGTGGATGAGCTGGTGGAAATGAGCGGTATCGACGAGGCGCGGGCGAAGCAGCTCATTACCACGGCGCGTGCGCACTGGTTCGAATAAGGAAAGAGGAGGGGGAAGATTCTTATGGCGCAAATAAGCGTTGCCCAATTTGCCGACAGTCTTGGGATGCCGGCGACATCCCTGCTGGAGCAGTTGAAAAAGGCAGGTGTTAGCAAAAGCGCCCCGGATGAACTGCTGACTGAACAGGATAAAAGCCGTCTGTTGGATTTTCTACGCCACGCACATGGTGCGGCCGAGTCAAGAACCAAGATTACGTTGACGCGTAAGGAAACGACGGAAATCAAGTCGCAGGATGCTCAGGGAAAATCGCGCACGGTGCAGGTTGAGGTGCGCAAGAAGCGCATCCTGGTCAAGCGTGATCCTTTTTCACTCAAACCGACGGCAAAACAGCCTGCCAGTGCCCAGACGGCGGTGGCGGATGCAATGCAGTCGCCCACGATGCCTAAATCGGCGGATCCAGAAGCGCCGGCTATAGCGCTGGCGGCATCTGAGGCTCCTGTGTCGCAGGCCGGTTCCGTAGATTTGCCCTCATCTGGGCCGGCAGCTACCCCAGCGGTCGAATCCGCAGCGCCGGCGGCAATGCCGGTGACGCCAGCCGCTGAGGCAGAACAAGAACCATCGACAGTCACTGCGCCGGAGGCGCTGGCGCCGGCTGTAGAGGATCATCCTGTCGCCGCTAAAGTACCGAAAAAAGCGGCAGCTGATGCTAAATCCAGCAAATCGACCAAAGCCGATAAGGCATCAGTAGATAAGGCAGGAGAGGTTAAAGCGAAAGAGGCAAAGCGCGGCGATACAAAACCGACAGTTAAAAAGGTAGTCACACGCGCTTCGATCATTAGTGAAGAACAGCAGCGCCTGCGTGCCGAGGAAGAGCGCCGTAAGGCTGAATTGCGCGCGCGCCAAGAGGCTGAATTTATTGAAAAACAGCAGCGCGCTGCCGAACTGGCGCGTCTGAAGCAGGAAGCCGAGGCAAAGGCTGAAGCGGCGCGCGCTGCGGAAACCGCCAAAAAAGCCGCGGCGGCGGCGGCCAAGACCCTTGCTGAACGTCCGGCAAGCGAAGAAAAACCAACGAAATCCGCCGGCAAACAAGGGGTCTCCGACAAGGTGGATAAGAAGGGGGGCAGGAAAGGCGGCGATCGGAAAAACAATCAATGGAAGGAAGAAGGTAGCGGCAAGCGCCAGGGATTGAAAGTGCGCGGCGGTGCGACCGGTACCTCCGGCTGGCGCGAAGGCAAGGCGGGCGGCAAACGGTCGGGACGGCGCGATGCCGTGGAATCGACGCATGGCTTCCAGCAACCGACCGAAGCAGTCGTGCATGATGTGCATGTGCCCGAGACGATTTCAGTCTCCGATCTGGCGCACAAGATGGCTGTCAAGGCAACGGAAGTCATCAAAACGTTGATGAAGATGGGATCGATGGTGACCATCAACCAGGTGCTCGATCAGGAAACGGCAATGATCGTCGTTGAGGAAATGGGGCACCGTGCCTTTGCAGCAAAACTGGACGATCCCGATGCTTTCCTTGATGAGGCAACCAACAAGGATGCGCCGCAACTGCCGCGTGCGCCGGTGGTGACCGTCATGGGGCACGTCGATCATGGCAAGACCTCACTGCTCGACTATATCCGTCGCACGCGCATTGCTTCGGGGGAAGCAGGGGGGATTACCCAGCATATCGGCGCCTATCATGTCCATACGACACGCGGTATGGTGACTTTCCTCGATACGCCGGGGCATGAGGCATTCACGGCGATGCGCGCGCGCGGCGCCAAAGCGACCGACATCGTTATTCTGGTCGTCGCTGCTGACGATGGCGTGATGCCGCAGACACGCGAAGCTATTCACCACGCCAAGGCGGCGGGGGTGCCGATCGTCGTGGCGGTGAACAAGATCGACAAACCGGAAGCCAATCCGGAGCGCGTCAAGCAAGAACTGGTGGCCGAAGAAGTGGTGCCGGAGGAATACGGCGGCGATTCGCCTTTTGTTTCGGTGTCCGCCAAGACTGGGCAAGGGATCGACGATCTGCTGGAAAACGTGCTTTTGCAGGCGGAGGTGCTTGAATTGACCGCGCCGCAGGATGCGCCGGCCAAGGGGCTGATCATCGAGGCCAGTCTTGACCGCGGGCGCGGCCCAGTGGCGACGATGCTGGTGCAGTCCGGGACATTGCACCAGGGCGATATTCTGCTTGCTGGCCAGGTGTTTGGCCGTATTCGCGCCATGATCGATGAAGATGGCAAGCACATCAAGGAGGCGGGGCCGTCGATTCCGGTCGAAGTGCTTGGGCTTTCCGATGTGCCGGCGGCCGGTCAGGAAGCCGTGGTGCTTGCTGATGAACGCAAAGCACGCGAGATTGCCCTGTTCCGCCAGGGTAAATTCCGTGACGTGAAGCTGGCTAATAAACAGGCGGCCAATCTGGAAAATCTGCTTGAGCAGATGGGCGAGTCCGATGTGAAGACACTGGCGCTGATCATTAAGGCCGATGTCCAGGGCTCACAGGAGGCGCTCGTGCAATCGCTGCAGAAATTGACGACCGACGAGGTCAAGGTCGATGTCATTCATGCGGCCGTCGGCGGTATCACCGAGTCTGATGTGCATCTGGCGCAAGCGTCCAATGCCGTCATCATCGGTTTCAACACGCGCGCCGATGCCGGTGCGCGCAAGACAGCAGAAAACGTTGGTATCCAGATCCGTTACTACAATATCATTTACGATGCCGTCGATGAGGTCAAGGCGGCGCTTTCAGGCATGCTCTCGCCGGAAAAACGCGAAGAAGTCACCGGGCTGGTCGAAATCCGTCAAGTCTTCCGTGCCAGCAAGATCGGCACGATCGCGGGCTGTTATGTGCTGGAAGGCGTGGTCAAGCGGACTTCACGCGCGCGTTTGTTGCGCGACAACGTGGTGATCTGGGAAGGCGATCTGGAGTCACTCAAACGCTTTAAAGACGACGTCAAGGAAGTCCGCGCCGGCTTTGAATGCGGGGTGTCGCTGAAGAATTACACCAACTATGAGGCGGGCGATCAGCTTGAAGTGTTCGATGTAACCGAAGTGGCGAGGACGCTGTAAGTGAACCGTCATAAAGGTCATCACAGCTCGCATGGATTTTCACGCCAGGAACGTGTGGCCGAACAGATTCGCCGCGAACTAGCGGCATTGATTGATGGTGAGCTGAAAGATCCGCGCATTGGCATGATCAGTATCACCGGTGTCGAAGTGACGCCCGATTACGCGCACGCTAAGGTGTTTTTCAGTACGCTGGCTGGCCACGAGCATGTCGATGGCGTGCTGTCCGGGCTGGCAAGCGCTGCGGGTTTCTTGCGGCGTGAGCTAGGTCGGCGCATCCGCATTCATACGACGCCGCAACTGCATTTTCTTTTTGACCCGTCGCTGGAACGCGGCGCGGAACTTACAAAGTTGATCGAAGAGGCCGTGACGAGTTCGCAAGACGCCGAGGCGGAAAACGCTTCCGACGACCCTTGACTGCTACACCGCGCCCAGCGCGCCGCTGGCAGCGCGTCGATGGGGTCGTGCTGCTCGATAAACCGGCGGGGATGACTTCCAACGCTGCTTTGCAGGCCGTTCGCCGCCTGTATGCTGCTGCCAAGGGCGGCCATACGGGGACGCTTGATCCGTTGGCTACGGGGCTGTTGCCGCTCTGTTTTGGCGAGGCGACCAAGTTTTCCGCCGATCTGCTCGACGCGCCAAAGACTTACGAAGCCAATGTTCTGTTCGGCATCAGCACCTCGACTGGCGATGCCGAGGGCGAAGTGTTGGCGCGCCGCTGCGTCGAATTCTCGCAGCCTGAGCTTGAACGGGCGCTAGCTTCGTTCCGTGGTCCGATCTGCCAGGTTCCGCCGATGTATTCGGCATTGAAGCGCAATGGCCGTCCGCTGTATGAGTTGGCGCGGCAAGGCGTTACGGTCGAACGCGCTGCGCGCACCGTGACCATTCATTCGCTGGAATTGCTGGCATTTTCTGGTGAACGTTGCAAGGTGCGTGTGGTTTGCAGCAAGGGGACTTACATTCGCGTGCTGGTCGAAGATATTGGGAAAATGCTTGCCTGTGGCGCCCATTTGACGGCCTTGCGGCGTACTGCTGTGGGCGATCTGACGCTCAATGCTGCTGTTCCGTTATCGGTGCTGGATAGCGGTGGTGAAACGGTGCGCCGACAGGCACTGCTGCCGGTCGATACCTTGCTACACAGCCTGATGCCGGTGAGTATCGATGCGCCGGCTGCCCAGCGGTTTTTACACGGCAACCCGGTCATGCTGTCTGAAACCAAGCTGCGCAGTGCATTGAGGGAAAACGAACATTATGAAAAATGCCGCGTTTATCGTGACAGCCAGTTGCTGGGCATTGGTGCGCTTGATTTCAATGGTCAACTGAAACCGGTCAGGTTGCTGGCCGCAGAACAGAAATCTTCCTGAATTTTTGGCGGTATGCTTTCTAAGCGTGACCATTGGTCACTAGGGCTGGGAAACCTATCGAATCACAATACGCAATGGTGTTCTTGCTCCCTTTGGCATGTAGATTACGGATTCCCCGAGAAGCGTTCATTTTTAGTTTTTTCTGGACATAATGCGCCAAGTGATCACCAGCTTTGTAGATGATCTTGGCGAATACATGTCTCCAAGCTTGGTTGTCGCACCTTGGCGGCTAGGCTATAATGCTAACCCCCGCTCAAACCGGAGCGGGATTTTCTTTTATTGATCAATATCAGGCGTTAGCTCTATCAAACTGGGGCGCGTCGTTTTCTAGAGAGAGTTTGACATGGCAATTACTGTGGCGCAGAAAGCGCAGATTATGGCTGATTATCAGCGTGCCAAGGGCGATACCGGTTCGGCTGAAGTACAGGTGGCATTGCTAACCGCACGTATCAATGACTTGACTGTCCATTTCAAGGAACATGCCAAGGATCACCACTCCCGTCGCGGTTTGCTGCGGATGGTGAGCCGTCGCCGTAAGTTGCTGGATTATCTGAAGCGTACGAATGTCGATTCATACCGCGCGCTGATTCAGCGTCTCGGTTTGCGTAAATAATCTGTCTGCAAACGCCGCACTGCGGTTGGAGAGCAGACAATGATGATTGACTGGCAGCGGCTAACCCGCAAGGGTTGTGCCGCTGTTTTTGTTTTGCTTTGGGGTTTGTCGTGTTACGCAGTAGGGGTATATAGATGTGTATAGATGGCACTTGGATTTTGCCGATGTGCCGAACTGTCGAGAAAGGAAGAAATGTTTAATTTTGTCAAAAAAACTTTTACCTACGGAGCGCACCAGGTTACGTTGGAAACGGGCGAGATCGCCCGTCAGTCGGGCGCTGCCGTGCTGGTGTCGATGGATGAGACAGTCGTTCTGGTGACCGTGGTCGGTAACAAGTCGGTTAAGCCCGGGCAGGATTTTTTTCCACTGACTGTCGATTACATTGAGAAAACCTATGCCGCCGGGCGCATTCCAGGCGGATTCTTTAAGCGTGAAGGCCGTCCGTCAGAAAAAGAAACGCTGACCTCGCGTTTGATTGACCGTCCACTGCGCCCGCTTTTCCCTGACGGTTTTTTTAACGAAGTACAAATTGTGGCGATGGTCGTTTCGCTCAACCCTGAGGTCGATCCGGACATCCCGGCAATGATCGGTGCTTCGGCGGCGCTGGCGGTTTCCGGTATTCCTTTCAATGGACCGATTGGCGCTGCGCGCGTGGGTTACATCAATGACCAGTACATACTTAATCCGACCCAGACGCAGCTCAAGGATAGTCGCCTTGATCTCGTTGTCGCCGGTACACAGGCGGCCGTACTGATGGTCGAGTCGGAAGCGGATATTCTGCCGGAAGACGTTATGCTCGGTGCGGTGGTTTTCGGCCATGAGCAGATGCAGACTGCCATCAATGCCATCAATGAGTTCGTTGACGAAGGGGGTAAGCCTGAATGGGACTGGACACCCGCGCCCAAAGATGAAGAACTTGTCGCCAAATTGAATGCGCTGGTTGAGGCGGATGTTCAGGAAGCTTTCCGCATTACCAGTAAACAGGAGCGTACGCAGCGACTTAGTGAAATTTCTGCCCGGGCGATCGAAACGCTGACAGTGGGTGAGAATGCGCCGGATGCGGCAACCATCGGCAACCTGCTGTTTGATATCGAATCACGCATCGTTCGCGGCCGTATTCTGGCCGGAGAGCCGCGTATTGACGGGCGCGATACGCGCACCGTGCGTCCGATTGCCATTCGTTCCGGCGTCTTGCCGCGTACCCATGGTTCGGCGCTATTTACGCGCGGTGAAACGCAAGCCCTAGTTGTCGCGACGCTCGGAACGGGACGCGATGAGCAGATTATCGACGCACTGTCCGGTGAAACGCGCGAACGCTTTATGCTGCATTACAATTTCCCGCCGTATGCGACGGGTGAGTGCGGTCGTGTTGGGTCGCCGAAGCGGCGTGAGATCGGTCACGGACGTCTAGCCAAACGAGCGATGGTTGCCGTACTGCCGAAAACCGAAGATTTTTCCTATACCATGCGTGTCGTTTCGGAAATCACCGAATCAAATGGCTCCAGCTCAATGGCCTCGGTCTGCGGTTCGACGCTGGCGCTGATGGATGCCGGCGTGCCGCTCAAGGCGCATGTTGCCGGTATTGCTATGGGGCTGATCAAGGAAGGTAACCGCTTTGCCGTGCTGACGGATATTCTGGGCGATGAAGATCATCTCGGCGATATGGACTTTAAGGTGGCCGGTACTGATACAGGCGTGACCGCCTTGCAAATGGACATCAAGATCCAGGGCATTACCAAGGAAATCATGCAGGTGGCGCTGGCTCAGGCAAAAGAAGCGCGTCTGCATATCCTCGCAAAAATGCAGGCAGCAGTTGCTGCGCCGCGTCAGGAAGTTTCCAACTATGCGCCGCGCCTGTATACGATGAAGATCAATCCGGACAAGATTCGCGACGTGATCGGCAAGGGAGGCGCGGTTATCCGTGCGATTACCGAAGAAACCGGCACGACGATTGATATCAAGGAAGACGGTACGATCACGATCGCCTCGGTCAATGCTGAAGCGGCAGATGCCGCCAGATCGCGCATTGAGTCGATTACGGCGGATGTGGAAGTGGGCAAGATCTACGAGGGCACCGTGCTCAAGCTGCTGGATTTCGGCGCTATCGTCAGCATTTTGCCAGGGCGTGACGGTCTGCTGCATATCTCGCAAATTGCCAACGAGCGCGTCAATGCGGTTTCAGACTACCTCAAGGATGGCCAGAAGGTTCGCGTCAAAGTGCTTGAGGCGGATGAAAAAGGGCGTATTCGCCTGTCGATGAAAGCGATCACCGCGGAGGATAGCGGCGCGGCAGGGGGTTCCCAGTAGTTCAGTACTAAATTTTGCCTGAAGACGAAAAAGCCACCCTGTTCCGGGTGGCTTTTTTCTTGGTAAGTTTCGGCGAGCGGTGCAGGAAAAAAATACAGCCTACAGCCCGCAACCCACGGCCGTGTTACTTGGCGACTTGCTTTTCGCGCACTTCCTCGAGGGTTTTGCAGTCGATGCACAGCGAGGCCGTCGGGCGTGCTTCCAGGCGCTTGATGCCGATTTCAACACCGCAAGCACTGCAATAACCATAATCACCGCTATTGATCATGGCGATCGTGTCGTCGATTTTCTTTATCAGCTTACGTTCGCGATCACGGTTACGCAGCTCGATGGCGATATCGGTTTCCTGGCTGGCACGATCGTTGGGATCGGCGAAAACGGTTGCTTCGTCCTGCATGGTTTGCACCGTTCGCTCAATATCCTTCATCAGGCCAGCCTTGAGTGATTCCAGAATATTCCGGAAATGGGCGAGCTGGCGTGGATTCATGTATTCCTCTCCCTTTTTAGGGACATAAGGAGGAATGTTTTTCTCTTTCGAGCGCGATCGTTCTGGCATGTCTGAAAGTCAAGCAATCGTGGTGGAAAATCGGCTTCATATCAAAAAACAGCGCGTGCTGCAACTAGCTGAGCAGGCGATATTCAGATAGCAGCCAAATCAAAAGTGTACAATAACTGCTCTCTCCACTTTTTTCTAGTCAGCTGATGAGCGAAAAAATGTGTCACTGGTTTGACTTGCCTTTTTCTCTGGGTCGTGTGCTTTTTTGCTCCAGGATTGACCAGAATCAATGCTATCGGTAAAATGCGCGCTTCTTCGGGGCGTAGCGCAGCCTGGTAGCGCATCTGCTTTGGGAGCAGAGGGTCGTGAGTTCGAATCCCACCGCCCCGACCAGAATAGAATGGCAAGTCCTCGCCGAAGGCTTGTGATATGTCCCGAGGGATACGTATTCATCGGCACCTGGCGCCCGTAGCTCAACCGGATAGAGCACCGGCCTTCTAAGCCGGGGGTTGTGAGTTCGAGTCTCGCCGGGCGCGCCAGAAATAGATACGATGGCGATGTTAGCTCAGTTGGTAGAGCAACGGATTGTGATTCCGTGGGTCAGCGGTTCGATCCCGCTACATCGCCCCAACGAAGTGTTTGGGCCAATCCTTTGGGATTGGCTTTTTCTTTGCTTCTTCTTTCTTATATCGCATTCCCTGTGTGCTTTGCGCGTGTTTTTGCTAATCCTCCCATCCATCCTGTCGAATTTCCGCTGGTCCCGTGCAATCGCGCCAGACAAGCGTCTGATCTGCCGAAGCAATGAAGGAATAATCCATGCAGCGGCCTGAAATCGGGAAAATCTTGGTGCCCGTCAAACGGGTCATCGACTCCTGTGTGGCGATCCGCATCAAGGGCGATGGCACGGACGTAGAGACGGCTGGGGTCAGGATGAGCATGAATCCGTTTGATGAAATTGCCGTTGAGGCCGCCGTTCGCCTCAAGGAAAGCGGGGCGGCAAATGAGATCATTGCCGTCTCCTGTGGTGTACCCGCTTGCGCAGAAACGCTGCGCACTGCACTGGCGATGGGGGCTGACCGCGCCATCCTCATTGAAACCGGCATCGAGCTTCAGCCACTGGCTGTGGCCAGAGTGCTGGTAGCGCTGTGCCGGCAAGAATTGCCGGGTCTTGTCATCTGCGGCAAACAGGCGATCGATAGCGATGCCGGTCAGACAGGTACGATGCTCGCTGCCTTGCTTGACTGGCCGCTGGCGACGCGCGTTTCCCATCTAAATGTTTCTGAAGGGCAGATTTTGGCGACATGCGAAACTGACGATGGATGCGAAGCCTGGCAGCTGCGGCTTCCGGCGCTATTAACCGTTGAATTGGGGCTGAATACGCCGCGCTACGTGACGTTGCCCAATCTGATGAAAGCGAAGAAAAAACCTTTGGATACGCTGAGGCCGGAGGCATTGGGCATTGATGTTGGCTCGCGGCTGGCGCAGGTATCGATAAGCGCACCACCGCCACGCCGAGCGGGCGTTCGCGTCGCCGATGTTTGCGAGTTGATTAGATGTCTGCGCGATGAAGCGCAAGTGCTCTGATAGGCCTTCCATGTCTCCCAGCCCTTTTGCCCCCGTCGTTTCTGGTATTTCTTCCGGGATTCGTGTACTGGTCATTGCGGAAAATACCGGGGACGGCCTCAGCAAGACGGTGCCTCCAATCGTGTCAGCCGCCCGACAATTGGGCGGCGAAGTGCATGTGCTGATCAATGATGGCAGTGATGCTGCTTCGGCCTTGGCCGCCCGCGCAGCGGCGGCGTTGCCGGGCGTTTCGCTGGTGAAGATTGCCGAAACTGCATATGCCTCTGCCAATGAGGCTGCTCCGAGAGCGGAAGATACGGCAGCGTTGATCCTGGCGCATGCAGGCGGTTATACGCATATTTTGGCGGCGGATTCAGGATATTTCCGCAATGTACTGTCGCGCCTCGGCGCCTTGCTGGGGGTCGAGCCGATCACTGGCGTCGTGCGTATTGCATCGCCCGACACCTTTGTTCGGCCCGTGTATGCGGGTAATGCGCTGTTGACGGTGCGCAGCGGCGATCCGGTAAAAATTCTGACGCTTCGGGCGGCGAGCTTGGCAACGGCAAGCGATGATGCGGAAACGAATGGGGATAGCAGGCGTGGCAGCTGGGATGAGCAGTGCGGCCAGGCCGCAATGACAGTCGTTGCGCCTGCCCCCGCAACCTTGCCGGCGGTTGCCGCAGCGGCGGTGCTGCTTGAACGCCGGTGTACGACGAACATGGAGGGTGGAAAAAACTCGCCATCCCTGGATGCCGCGCGTATCGTCGTCGCGGGTGGCCGTGGGCTGGGGAGCGCCGAGAACTTTACGATGCTGCTGACGCCGCTGGCTGAGCAGCTGGGGGCTGCGCTGGGTGCCAGCTATGGCGCGGTCAGCGCGGGATATGCCGCCAACCCGCTACAGATTGGCCAGACAGGGCGAATCATTGCCCCGGAGCTTTACATTGCCGTGGGAATTTCGGGCGCAATTCAGCATCTGGCCGGCGTTAAGGAGGCGCGAGTCATCGTTGCAATCGACAAAGATCCGGAAGCGCCGATTTTCAAAGTTGCCGATTATGGGCTGGTTGCCGATCTCTTCGATGCCGTGCCGGCGCTGACGCGAGCGCTGGCTGCAATGAGTAAAAAAGCGTGATGTCATGGGGCGTGAGAGCGTCGAATTTGATGTCGTCATCGTGGGCGGCGGTCCGGCGGGATTATCGGCGGCTATTCGCCTTAAACGGCAAGCGCAGGCGAACGGGCGGGAAATCAGTGTTTGCTTGATTGAAAAAGCCGCCGAAATTGGCGGACACACGCTTTCCGGCGCCATCGTCGATCCGCGCGCATTGGATGAATTGCTGCCTGATTGGCGGGAACAGGATTCGCCGCTCAAACTCGCCGTATCGGAAGAGGCGTTTTTCTGGCTATCCGAGCGCGGCAGCATCCAGATCCCGCATCGACTGTTGCCTGCCTGTTTCCGTCAGGCCGGCACTTACCTTGTTTCGCTTGGCGATTTGTGCCGCTGGCTGGCGCAGCAGGCCGAGACCCTGGGGGTCGAGATTTTCCCCGGTTTTGCGGCGACTGAAATTCTTCTGGGAGATACCGTGGATGGCGAACGCGTCGTCAATGGCGTGATTACTGGGGATTTCGGGCGTCTCCGAGACGGTTCGCCGGGTCCGGACTTTCAACCGGGAATGGCGCTGCGCGGCAAATACACGCTGTTTGCTGAAGGGTGTCGCGCGTATTTCGGAAAGCGACTGATCGAGCAATATCGCCTGGATGAGGGTGCCGCGCCGCAAACATATGGACTGGGGATCAAGGAAGTCTGGGAAGTGCGGCCGGAAAACCATGCTCCGGGCCGTGTCCTGCATACCTGCGGTTGGCCGCTGAAGCCGGATACCTATGGCGGCGGTTTTTTGTATCACCAGCAAGATCGGCGGGTTGCTGTCGGGTTCGTCGTCGGGCTGGGGTACGCCAATCCTTATCTATCCCCTTTTGAGGAATTTCAGCGCTTTAAGACACATCCGCGTATCCGCGCCTGTTTACACGGGGGGCGGCGCGTTGCTTATGGGGCCAACAGCGTTGCATCTGGTGGGCTGCAGGCCATGCCCCGGCTGGTATTTCCCGGCGGTGCGCTGATCGGCGATGCGGCCGGTTTTCTCAATGCGGCGCGCGGCAAGGGCGTGCATAGCGCCATCTTGTCCGGCATGCTGGCAGCGGACGCCTGTTCTGCGGCGCTGAGGGCAGGCCGCGCGGGCGATGTGCTGAGCGCGTATCCGCAGGCATTTTGCCGCAGTTGGCTGCACGATGAACTGTGGGCGACGCGCAACTTTAAGCCTTGGTTGACGAAAGCAGGGCTGTATTTCGGCAGCACACTGTTCGCCGCCGAGCAGAAACTGTTTGCCGGCAATGTGCCGTGGACGTTGCGTGTCAGCGTGCTGGATCATGTTGCTTTGCGTTCTGCAGCTGCTTTTTCGCCGATTGCCTATCCGCCGGCGGATGGCGTATTGACGTTTGACCGGCCGTCGTCTGTGTTCCTGGCAAATCTGCGTTATGAAAAAGATCAGCCCGTTCATTTGCATCTTAAGGATGAGCGTTTGCCGGTTTCCGTTAATCTCGCCAAGTACGATGCCCCGGAGCAGCGTTACTGCCCGGCCGGCGTGTATAGGGTTCTGCACGAGGGGCCGGAGCGCGCGCCGCGTTTGCAGATCGATGCGCAAAACTGCCTGCATTGCAGAACCTGCGATATCAAGGATCCGCTGCAAAATATCGAATGGACGCCGCCGCAAGGTGGCGACGGGCCTGCCTATACAAGTTTATGAAGCCGAAGATGCCGAACGGAGCGTTACCCAAGCCGCTTTTTTCTTACCGCCCGTATTGGGCGAAGCGTTTTGGCATTGCGCCGTTTTTGCCGATGTCACGTGAAGAAATGGAGGCGCTGGGTTGGGACTCCTGTGATGTGATCATCGTTTCCGGCGATGCCTATATTGACCATCCGAGCTTCAGTACGGCGCTGATCGGGCGCTTGCTCGAAGCGCAGGGCTTTCGCGTGGGCATCATTGCCCAGCCTGACTGGCATTCCGCCGAGCCTTTCCGCGTGCTTGGCCGGCCGAATCTCTTTTTCGGCGTGTCGGCCGGCAACATGGATTCGATGGTCAACCGTTATACGGCTGACCGCAAGATTCGTTCCGATGATGCCTATACGCCGGATGGCGCGCCGAATCGCCGCCCGGATCGCGCTGTTATCGTCTATGCGCAGCGCTGCCGTGAGGCGTATCCGGAGGCAAATATCGTGATCGGGGCGATTGAAGCCAGCCTGCGCCGCGTCGCCCATTACGACTACTGGTCGGATACCGTGCGGCGTTCAGTGCTGCCGGATGCAAAGGCCGATCTGTTGATCTATGGCAATGCCGAGCGTGCCATGGTCGCGCTGGCGCATCGCCTGGCGATGGGTGAGCCGATTGCCGCCATTCGTGACCTGCGCGGTACGGCTTTCATGGCGGCGCGAGGCTGGTTGCCGGCAGAAGATTGGACGGAAATCGATTCAACCCGTGTCGATACGCCGGGACGGCTTGACCGCCCCGCGAATCCTTATGGCGAGACGGTGCGCCAGGATTGCCCGGCAATGGCGAAAACGGCAGAAAGCTCCGTGCCATATGAAAAAGCGGAAAAAGCATCTGTGAAAAAAGCGGCGGCACAACCGCTGATTTTTTATGCGCAAGATCGTCAGGCGCGCCGCCAGGATCGTGGCAGTAAATCCGCCGTGGAGTCCGGGAAGGCAGAAAATGCCGGGCATATTGCTGCGCGTTCGCGTACCGTGATTCGTCTGCCTTCCTATGAACAGGTGCGCGATGATCCGGTGCTGTACGCACATGCTTCGCGTACCTTGCATCTGGAGTCGAATCCCGGTAACGCGCGTGCTTTGGTTCAGGCGCATGGTGCGCGCGATGTCTGGCTCAATCCGCCGCCGCTGCCGCTGACGACGGCGGAAATGGATGGCGTCTACGACCTGCCTTTTCAGCGCAAGCCGCATCCTGCTTACGGGCAGGCCAGAATCCCCGCCTACGAGATGATCCGTTTTTCGATCAATATCATGCGCGGCTGCTTCGGTGGTTGCACGTTCTGTTCGATTACCGAGCATGAAGGGCGCATCATCCAGAGCCGCTCGGAAGCTTCTGTATTACGGGAGATCGAGGATATCTGCGACAAAACGCCGGGCTTTACCGGCATTATTTCCGATCTCGGCGGGCCGACCGCCAACATGTACCACATGGCTTGCCGGGATAAGCACATCGAGTCGGCCTGTCGGCGGCTGTCGTGCGTTTTTCCTGATATTTGCCACAATCTCATCACCGACCATGCACCGCTGATCGATTTATATCGCAAGGCGCGCGCTGTGCCAGGCATCAAGCGCATTCTGATCAGTTCCGGGTTGCGCTACGATTTGGCCGTGCGTTCGCCGGAGTACATCAGAGAGCTGGTGGCGCATCATGTCGGCGGTTATCTGAAAATCGCGCCGGAACACACCGAGCCGGGTCCGCTTGCGTACATGATGAAGCCGGGTATCGGTGCGTATGATCAATTCAAACGGCTTTTCGATAAGGCATCGCGGGATGCGGGCAAGGAACAATACCTGATTCCTTACTTTATCGCGGCGCATCCGGGGACGGGCGATGAGGATATGCTCAATCTGGCCCTCTGGCTCAAACGGAACGGTTTCCGACTCGATCAGGTGCAAACTTTCCTGCCGACGCCCATGGCGCTGGCGACGACGATGTTCCGCAGCGGACGTAATCCGCTGAAAAAGGTAACGCGTGATGCGCCACGGGTCAGCACTGTACGCGGTGCGAGCCAGCGCCGTCTGCATAAGGCTTTCTTGCGTTATCACGATCCCGATAATTGGCCGTTGTTGCGCGAGACGCTGAAACAAATGGGGCGTGCTGATCTGATCGGCAATGGCAAGCGGCATCTGGTGCCGAATTTTCAACCGGCAGGAACAGGGGATAAGCGGTACGGGAATCCGACCAAAAAACCGAAAATCAGAACCTTGCCGCCGCGCGGGGGACGATCATCAAAATGAGCGCAAGGCACGATTGGGTTACGAATCGTCTGAAAAAAGCAGAACGCCGGCAAATGTACGATGGATCCGCATATGATGCCGTAAGTCCGCAAGCTGAAATGGTATTTTCAATGGTGTTACATTGACCGGAACTGGGGGGCATTGATAAAATCGCATTTTTTCGACAGGTGTGCCATGCGTCAAAAATTGGTTGTAGGTAACTGGAAAATGAACGGCAGTTTGCAGGCCAACCAGTCGCTTCTCAAGGAAATATCGGCAGGCATTACGGATGCACGCGGCGTTGCTGTCGCTGTCTGCGTGCCGTTTCCCTACCTGGCGCAGGCGCAGGCGTTGCTGGCTAAAACGTCCCTGGCGTGGGGGGCACAGAATCTGAGCGAAAAGGATTCTGGTGCATTTACTGGCGAAGTTGCCGCATCAATGCTGCGTGATTTTGCCTGCCGCTATGTGCTGGTCGGGCATTCGGAACGGCGTACGCTGTATGGTGAAAATAATGCGCTGGTTGCCGAGAAGTTTGCCGTGGCGCTGGCGGGCGGTTTACAGCCGATATTGTGCGTTGGCGAAACGCTGGCTGAACGTGAAACCGGAAAGACGGGGGAGGTCGTCGCAAAGCAGGTCGCCGCTGCGATTGATCGTGCCGGTATTGCGGCTTTTTCCAAGGCTGTTGTCGCATATGAGCCTGTCTGGGCAATTGGTACCGGTAAAACGGCCAGTAGTGCGCAAGCGCAGGAAGTTCATGCCGCTATTCGGGCGCAGGTGGCGCGCGCTGATGTCAAGGTTGCTGAAGGTTTGCAGATTCTTTATGGTGGTAGCGTTAAGCCGTCGAATGCCGCAGAGCTATTCGGCATGCCGGATATCGATGGTGGGTTGATCGGTGGCGCTTCGCTGGTGGCGAGTGATTTTCTGGCAATTTGCCAAGCTGCGACCCCGGCTTAATAAGGCAAGGATTATTTATGGAGTTTCTTTTTTCGTTAGCGCTGACGCTGCACGTTTTGGCAGCAGTCGGGATCGTTGGGCTGGTGCTAGTACAGCACGGCAAAGGTGCGGATATGGGCGCGACTTTTGGTAGTGGCGCTTCGGGTAGCCTGTTCGGTGCCGCCGGTTCAGCCAACTTTCTTAGCCGTACGACGGCAGTGCTTGCCGTCGTGTTCTTCTTGACGAGTCTGTCTCTGGCGTATTTTGCCTCAAATGCGCCAAAGACAACTGGTAGTGTGATGGAGGATGCGGTAAAATCCGCTCCAGAAGCTGTGACTGCTCCCGCAGCGGGGGAAGAAGTTCCGGCTCCTGCGGATTCTGCTTCAAAGGCCAAAGACATTCCAAAGTAACAGATTGTTTTTTTTAAGGTGACGGCTCTCTCTCGCGCAGTACCGTTGCCTGTTGTTTGGGTGTGCCGACGTGGTGAAATTGGTAGACACGCTATCTTGAGGGGGTAGTGACTTCGGTCGTATGAGTTCGAGTCTCATCGTCGGCACCAAATGAAAAGAAAAGGTCGGTTAGGCGCGCTTATTTCCTTCTTTGAACAAAAACCAAAAAACGCTCGCCCAAAAAAAGTAATTCGTCCAAGAAAACCGTTTCACGGCAATAGAATTAATTATATTCGCTGGTGAAATTGGTTTTTTACAAAGCGGTAGGCCAAAACAGCACAGATCGCGCGGCAAGGAGCAGTATCGGGGATTGTTGCGCCCAGCAATTAATTGCTGCCTTGTATTTCTATTTCTCGTCGATGTGTTTTTCCCTATTTATTAGGATGTTTTAAGGGTTATGGATAATCATCTGGTATCTCGCGCTGACGAGAAGCATCTCATAGAAGTCGAACTAGAAAGCACCCAGGCGTATCACGGCCACCTGCTTGATGTGCGCGTGGATCGTGTACGCCAACCCGATGGTCGTGAGGCAACGCGCGAATACATTCGGCATCAGGGAGCGGTCGTCGTTGTTCCCATTCTCGATAATGGCGAGCTGGTTTTTGAACGGCAGTTCCGTTATCCCTTGCGACGTGTTTTTCTTGAATTCCCGGCGGGAAAAATTGAAGCGGATGAAGATGTTCTGATGACTGGCCAACGCGAGCTGCTGGAAGAAACGGGCTATACAGCAAGTGACTGGCGACATCTGGGTGTACTACATCCCTGTATTGGTTATTCTGACGAGCGAATTGAGATTTTTTCTGCGCGCGGTTTGCAGCGAACCTCCGAGGGGCAGCGGCTCGATGAGGGTGAGTTTGTCGAATTGCTGACATTAAGCCTGGATGCGGCGCTGGAGGCAGTGCGTCATGGCGAGATCACAGACGGTAAAACGATTGCCGCGCTCTTCTGGGCAGAAAAAATTATGCGCTCGGGCTGGTAGCCAGATACTGCTTGTGATACTGCCCGAGGCTTCGTATATCGCTCTATTTCTGGACTGAATCTCGTTCTTCGGAATGCGGTGATTGCCCTGAGCAGCGTGCTAGAATCGGCCAGTTTTCTATCTTGTGGAGAAAGTCTGATGTTCCAGTCCGCCCTGATCCAGGATTTACATGATCGCGGCCTGATCGCCCAGTTGACCGATGCGCGTGGGCTTGATGCCTTACTGGCAAGCTCATCGGTGACACTGTATTGTGGTTTTGATCCGACGGCGGATAGTCTGCATCTTGGGCATCTGGTGCCCGTACTGGTGCTCAAACGCTTTCAGCAGGCTGGACATAGGCCGATTGCGCTGGTTGGCGGCGCAACGGGCATGATCGGTGACCCCAGCTTCAAGGCGACTGAACGCAAACTTAATACCCCCGAAATTATCGCGGGCTGGGTTGTGAATATTCGTGCCCAAGTCGCACCGTTTCTGAATTTTGATGGCGTCAATGCAGCAATCATGGCCAATAACTATGACTGGTTTGGCGGCATGGGCGCACTCGATTTTCTGCGTGATATCGGTAAACATTTCTCGGTCAATGCAATGATCAAGAAAGAGTCGGTGCAACAACGCATTAATCGCGACGAGCAGGGTATTTCCTATACGGAATTTTCCTATAGCCTGTTGCAAGGCTATGATTTTGTCGAGCTGAACCGGCGTTACGATTGCGTATTGCAGATTGGCGGTTCAGATCAATGGGGCAACATTACCGCCGGTGCCGATCTGACACGGCGGCTGAATCAGAAGCAGGTGTATGGTCTGACGCTCCCGCTAGTGACGAAATCCGACGGGACCAAATTCGGCAAGACGGAATCGGGCGCCATTTGGCTGGATGCAAAAAAAACTTCACCCTATGCTTTTTATCAATTCTGGATCAATACAGCCGATGCAGATGTCTATAAATTCATGCGCTATTTCACTTTTCTGTCTGTCGAGGAAATCGACGCTATTGAAGCGGCGGATAATGCGGGCGGGAAGAAGCCAGAAGCGCAGCGTATTTTGGCCGAGCAGGTGACCGAACTGGTGCACGGACAGGCGGCGCTACAAGCGGCACAGCGTATTTCGAAGAGCCTGTTTTCCGGTGATCTTGGCGCACTGACCGAATCGGATTTTGAACAGTTGGCGCAGGATGGTGTGCCGGGCCTTATGTTGGAAAAGTCGGCGGATGGTCTGGTTGATGCACTGGCGGCGGCGGGCTTAGCCAAATCGAAGAGTGAGGCGCGCGGCTTTCTGCAAAGCGGCAGTGTCCAGGTGAATGGCGTCAGAATCGACGCCATTGATTACCGTTTTACCGAAACCGACCGACGTTTTGGCCGCTTTACTCTCCTGCGCCGTGGTAAAAAGAATTACGCGATGTTGCGCTGGCAATAATGCGGACAATCGCCGCCCTTAACGGACAGGGTTTTTCATGAAGCTGCAACAACTTCGCTATCTAGTTGAAGTTGCGCGTTCTAATCTGAATATTTCAGAAGCGGCGGAAGTTTTATATACCTCCCAACCCGGCGTATCCAAGCAGATCAAATTATTGGAAGACGAGCTGGGCATCATTATTTTTGAGCGTAGCGGCAAACGGCTGACGGCTATTACCGAGCCAGGAAAACGCGTGCTCGAAATTGCACAGCGGCTTTTGCGCGAGACGGAGAATATCAAACGTGTTGGTGAAGAATACGCCAGCGGTAAATCAGGCCGTCTGGCGATTGCAACGACGCATACCCAGGCGCGCTATGCTTTACCGCGCATCGTCAAGGAGTTTGTTGGGCGCTATCCGAAGGTTCGATTGACTCTGCACCAGGGCAATCCCGCGCAGATTGCCGAATGGACTTTACAAGGAAAGGCGGATCTGGCAATTGCTACCGAACTTGACCAGTATCCTGAACTTGTCGTTCTACCCAGTTACCAATGGGGACTTTGCCTCATCGCTCCGGACGGGCATCCGGTGCTTGCGGAGAAAAATCTGACACTATCCGTGCTGACAAAATGGCCGTTGATTACTTACGATACGGTATTTTCCGCGCGCACCCGCGTCGATCAGGCGTTCGAACGGGCGCAACTTACGCCGAACATTGTACTGGCGGCGATCGACACGGATGTGATCAAAACCTACGTTGAACTAGGGCTGGGGCTTGGCATCATTGCCGATATCGCCCACGATGCTGAGCGTGATGTGGGTTTGTGCGCCATGGATGCTGCGCATCTGTTTGGCTCAAATATCACGCGGATCGGTTTGCGCCGCGGCACCTATTTGCGCTGTTTTGAATACGACTTTATTAGCCTGTTTGCCGGGCATCTGACCCGAAAGGCCATTGATATGGCAATGTCCGGCACGGGCGTCGGTGATGATTATGCCCTTTGAACAAAGAACGTTTAAAGATCCGCTTGCCCGGCTGGTGACATACATTACCGGTGTGTTGTCCATGGTTGCCGCCGTGATTTTTTCCCTATTCCTGCTGACAGTCGCGGCGGTCGTTGGCTTTGGCGCATGGGCTGGTTTTTGGTGGAGAAAACACAAACAGCGCCGCTCGCCGGATGGGCGGGGAAGAAATGGCGTACATACCAACATCCCCGGGCGATTTGCAAAAAGTAGAGTCGACGATGGCGATATTATTGAAGGCGAGGCTACGCGCATCGCCGATGAACATGACGCAGAACATACTTCGCCTTCTTAGGTCGGATACGGCTATTGCTGTGTAGATGCCCACTCAGCGCGCAATGCTTCGGTATCTTCGCGGCCAGATAGCCAGTTCTGGTAATTGGTCATATCGAAACGCACCAGCCTGACGGTATCGAACATGCCGAGCAAGGCAGCGCAAACAGACTGCTGTAAACGCCACATCACGGGGTCACGCTTGGGCAGCGTCATCCAGTCGTCGAGTGTGTCGTACCAGATGACAAAAATCGCTTTCGGTGCTCCGCCTTTTTCCCGCATCTGGATGCGAATATTGTCAGCCGTAGCATCGAGCGCCAGAGACCGCCATTCATTGAGCTCTTTCATCCGGCTGATGAGGCTTTCTGGAATCGGACTTTCCCCATTTTCCCATTCCTGCCAACGCTGCTCGGAAGTGCCTTGCGGCGCGTCATGACTGGTTGTGATAAAGCGCGCTGCTTCGGGAACGGTAAAGAAAAACAGGCGTCGCAGTCCTTTCAACATCGTGGGTGTCATAACTTTCCTCGCAGAGATGAAAATGAGCAGTTTTCTGAATATTTTAGGAGTACGCTGAGTAATAATTGGTTTTCTTGTCGGAAAAATCCCGCTATCATGATGCCGGAATGACGATTGATCGTGCCGGAAAAGGGCAGAAATGTCAGGAAGGTTTTAGATGATTTTCCGTAAAAATGAAAAGGGGTTGCGAAAAATGATTTCTTCGCAACCCCAAGTGTTTCTGGCTCCTCGACCTGGGCTCGAACCAGGGACCTACGGATTAACAGTCCGGCGCTCTACCGACTGAGCTATCGAGGATCAACGAGGAGCGCATTGTAGATACTTATCTTTTTAGCGTCAACATGTTTAACGATGAATTTAGAACTTGTCTTTGTTAAAACAGCAGCAGGAGAAGAAGTCCTCGCTTCGCCGGATAAAAATGGCGGGGAAGGCGGAAGATTGCCGCGTGCCTTCCGGACGGTGCTCATTCTTGTCGATGGGAAATTGACCGTTGCCGATCTCGGCGAAAAAATGTCCAGTCTTGACTTTGTCAAGATGGCGTTGGCAGACCTTGAGGATCGCGGGTATATCGTGCGGTGTAGGACCAAGGCGGGAGATAGTATTGCCGTTCCGGCAAATGCGCGTATTGGCGCCGCAACAGGTGCGGTTGCAGGTGCGACGAGAACCCCGGCTGTGCGTGTCAAATCCGACGAGGCTGATGATGCCGAAAAAATGTCGGTTGAAACCATTGAGTTATTTGGTGTGGAAGGCGCGACTGAGTCGGATTTCGATTGGGCATATGCAAAACCCCAGGCGGGAGGAAACCGGGCATCGCCGAGCAAAATGGCCTCAACCGTCAACGATAATGATGATGTTGGGAATGTGGATGGCTTGCCGATCTTGATGGAGGTCGTCGATCCTTCACAAACGGCCGAAATCGGTGAGTTTTCCGAGCAGGTTGATTTTGCGGCAGAGGCTACCGCAGATGCCGCAATGACCGATGCAGAAAGCCCTGTGCAAGGTCGTACGGATTTGGTTGTGACGCCTGCTGATACAAAAACGCAGAATGCTGTAAATGCGCGATCCACCATAAAAACGATCATCGGAAAGCTTACTTCGCTCTCTGGGCGTTGGTGGGGCTGGCGCAACCGCCGTCTGGCGGCACAGAATCAAGAGCAAACCATGCAGCGTCCGTATGCGCCGTATCATCGAGAGACTCCCTCACGTTATCAGATTGGCCGGCCGGGCAGGTTGATCCGTCCGGTGCGGAGATCCTCTGGTATGAAAACACTGATTACCTTGGTGTTGCTCATCTTCCTGGGTGCGGCTGTATTTGTGGCTTTTCCGCCTTTAACTATGTATGTGGCAAGCATCGAAGCGGCCGCGTCGAATAGCCTGGGGCGTCCCGTCAAAATAGGCCGACTGAGCGCATCGGTTTATCCGCACCTGGGTATTTTGCTGGCAGATGTCGTCATTGATGCGCCGGACAGCAAGAAGGCGGTGAGTGGTGCGAATGAAACCAATGAGGAAAACGGCAGTGAAATAGATCAACCCCTTCATATAGCCAAGATCTGGCTGGAACCGGATGTCCGGACGCTGTTTGCACCGCGCAAGGATCTGCGGCGTGTTTTTGTAAGCGGTATCGTGCTTACGCCGGAGGTGTTCGCCGCATTGCCGGCCATGTTGCAGCAGATCAATGGAAACCACTCGGAATTCCGTGTCGCCGGCCTGTATTTTGAACAGCTTGCATTGGATATTCCCAAATTATCCATTAGTCCTTTGCAAGGATTGGCGGAATTGTCCGAAACGGCCGGTCTGAGCGCACTGAATTTGCAGACAGATAAACGCAAACTCAAGCTGGTGCTGACACCTGACGGACAACGCATCAATTTTGAGGCTGAGGGTAGGGCAATACGTATTCCGGCGCTGGCGCCCGTCGATTTCAACTCGATCAGCGTGAAAGGTGTCTGGGAAAATGGCGAGATGAACGTCTCCGCCTTTGATTTCCGCCTGTTTGATGGCGCCATCATAGGACAGGCGAAAGCCCGTCTGGAAGAAACTGTTGCTGTTGAAGGTGATTTGACTTTCGATCATGTAGATTCCGGAAAATTGAGCGCCGCCCTGGGGATGGAGAACCTGCTTGCCGGTGATCTGGAAGGTAAAGCCCGTTTCTCTGGTACCGCCAATGAATGGAACGGGATTCTGCCTGCTTTGACGGTAGAGGGTAGTTTTCTAATGCAGCGGGGCAGCCTGACTGGCATCGATCTGGCCGAAGCGGCGCGCCGCATTTCCGAGATGCCCGTTCAGGGCGGGATGATGAGTTTTGAACAGTTTTCCGGCAAGATGCGGCTCATGTCTTCCCGGTTACGCTTCTACGATCTGAAAGTGGAATCGGGGCTGATGTCCTCGGTGGGGAGCGCCGAAGTGACCGCCGACCAGATGCTCAACGGCCGGATGGACTTGCAGATGCACGGCTCCGTCAATCAGGTGCGGGTGCCCATTGTTCTGGGCGGAACGCTCCAGTCTCCGACGGCGCGCGCAGTCAGACCGCAACGGAATGCCACCGTGGTTGCTCCGCCCACTCTGGGCGCTGGCGCCAGTGATTCTTCGGCTACGCAGGCTACTCAGGCGGGCGCACAGACAAAAGCACGGGATGCCGGCAGTTCATCGGCATCCCGTGATAACAGTGACAATATCCTGCTGCCGTCAGTACGGCCCGCCCAATTCTAAAACGCTAAAACATCGGGCGGGCGTGAAGGCCGCGGCACGGCGGTGTGTTACAGCACTGCCGCGACGGCATCGACGACGTAATCGATATTACGCGTGTTGAGCGCTGCGATGCAGATGCGCCCGGAGCTGACGGCATAGACGCCGAATTCTTTTTGCAGGCGCGCGACCTGGTCGGCCGAGAGCCCGGTGTAGGAAAACATGCCGCGCTGCTGGACGATGAAGGAAAAATCCTGCGCTACGCCTTTGGCCTTGAGCTTCTCGACCAGACTGTGGCGCATGACGCGGATACGGTCACGCATGCCGGTCAGCTCGCTTTCCCATTGGGTGCGCAGTTCAGGCGTCGACAATACGGTCGCAACGACGCTGCCGCCATGCGTGGGCGGGTTGGAATAGTTGGTGCGGATGACGCGCTTGATCTGCGAGAGCACGCGTGCCGACTCGTCTTTCGACGCCGTGACAACCGACAGCGCGCCGACGCGCTCGCCATACAGCGAGAATGATTTGGAAAACGAGCTGGAAACGAAAAATTGCATGCCCGATGCGGCAAATAGGTTAAGTGCCAGCGCATCTTCGGCAATGCCATCGGCGAACCCCTGATAGGCCATGTCGAGGAAAGGCACGAGACCGCGTGCCTTCATGACCTCGATGATTTCACGCCATTGCGATTGCGTCAGGTCTGCGCCGGTCGGGTTGTGGCAGCAGGCATGCAGAATAATGATGCTGTTGGCGGGCAAAGCATTCAGGCAGGCTTTCATGCCGTCAAAATTCACGCCGCGCGTTTTGGCATCGTAGTAAGGGTAGGTTTCGACGGAAAAACCGGCGGCCTCAAACAGGGCACGGTGATTTTCCCAGCTGGGGTCGCTGATATAGACCTTGGACGACGGCAACAGACGGCGCAGATAATCTGCACCCACCTTCAATGCTCCCGTGCCGCCCAGCCCCTGCGCGGTGATAACGCGGCCTGCCGCCAACAGCGGTGAGTCCTCGCCGAACAGCAAGTGTTGTACGGCCCGGTTATAAGCGGGGTTGCCATCGATCGGCTGATAACCGCGCGTTGGCAAGCTTTCTACGCGCGCTTTTTCCGCCTGTTTGACAGCGCCGAGCAGCGGAATTTTGCCGCTTTCGTCAAAGTACACGCCGACGCCGAGATTGACCTTGTTCGTACGGTCATCGGCGGCAAAAGCTTCGTTGAGGCCAAGAATGGGGTCGCGCGGTGCCATTTCGACCGCAGAAAAAATGGAGGCAGTCATTTCGGTATGTTTTCCTAGGTTGGGTGATAAGAGTGATGAAAAAACGACAATGCGGGAATGATACAGAGATAGGTATCGAGAACTAAAGAGATAACGATCTATCGGAGGATTCAGCGGATTGAATCTGCATCTGGAAATTCTAGAAATTCTGGAAGATGGCAGACCGCTTGTGGCGGCCGCCATTTCCCATCTCCGGCAGCCTTTCCGACGACTTTCCCGTAGAATTCTAGCATGACAGATTCCGATAAAAATTCTTCCAGAAAGGCTGCTTCCAAAGCCTCGTCCAGGCGCAAGCAACCAGCGCTGTCGTCGGCGCGTTCAGCGGCGGCGGAGCAGATATCCGATCCGGCGCCCGATCCGGCGTCTGAGGTCAAGCCGGCGCCGGCGTTCATCAGTTTTCCGGGCAGTCCGTTCCGGCTCCACCAACCTTTCCCGCCTGCGGGGGACCAGCCTTCGGCGATTGCCGCATTGGTCGAAGGGCTGGAAGATGGCCTGTCTTTTCAGACCCTGCTGGGGGTGACCGGCTCCGGAAAAACCTACACCATGGCCAACGTCATCGCCCGTACGGGGCGGCCTGCGCTGGTGCTGGCGCCGAATAAAACATTGGCCGCGCAGCTCTACGCCGAATTCCGCGAATTTTTCCCGGAAAATGCCGTCGAGTATTTCGTCTCCTACTACGATTACTACCAGCCGGAAGCCTACGTACCCGCGCGCGATCTGTACATCGAAAAGGACTCGGCCATCAACGAACACATCGAGCAGATGCGCCTGTCGGCGACCAAAAGTCTGCTGGAGCGGCGCGATTGCGTGATCGTGGCTACCGTGTCCTGCATCTACGGCATCGGCGACCGCGACGAATATCACAACATGATCCTGACCATGCGCGTTGGTGACCGTATGGGGCAGCGCGACATCGTCAAGCGGCTGGCCGAAATGCAGTACAGCCGCAGCGAGATGGATTTCCACCGCGGTACGTTTCGCGTGCGCGGCGACATTATCGATGTCTTCCCCGCCGAGCATGCCGAGCATGCCGTGCGTATCTCATTGTTCGACGATGAAATCGACGGGTTGCAATTTTTCGATCCGCTGACCGGGCATTTGCAGCAGAAACTGGCGCGTTTTACGGTTTTCCCTTCCTCGCACTACGTCACTCCGCGTGCGACGGTGCTGCGCGCCATTGAAGCGATCAAGGAGGAACTGCGCGAGCGTAGCGCCTTTTTCACGCGCGAGAACCGGCTGGTCGAGGCGCAGCGTCTCGACCAGCGCACGCGCTTCGATCTGGAAATGCTCGACCAGATCGGCTTCTGCAAAGGCATCGAAAACTATTCACGCCACTTGACCGGCCGCCGCGCCGGCCAGCCGCCGCCGACGTTGATCGACTACTTGCCGGCCGATGCGCTGATGTTCGTCGACGAATCGCACGTTGCCATTCCACAGGTAGGCGCCATGTACAAGGGCGACCGCTCGCGCAAGGAAAACCTAGTCAATTATGGTTTTCGCCTGCCCTCGGCGCTCGATAACCGGCCGTTGAAATTCGAAGAATTCGAACGTCTGATGCGCCAGTGCATCTTTGTGTCGGCGACACCGGCCGAGTACGAACGCGCGCATCAAGGGCAAGTCGTCGAACAGGTCGTGCGGCCGACTGGCTTGGTCGATCCGCAAATCTGCGTGCGTCCGGCGATGTCACAAGTGGACGACCTGCTCGGCGAAATCCGCCAGCGCGCCGCGTGTCAGGAGCGCGTTCTGGTGACGACGCTGACCAAGCGCATGGCCGAGGAACTGACCGATTATCTGGGTGAGAACGGCGTGCGCGTGCGTTACCTGCATTCGGACATCGATACCGTCGAGCGCGTTGAAATCATCCGCGATCTGCGTCTGGGCGAGTTCGATGTGCTGATCGGCATCAATCTCCTGCGCGAAGGGCTGGATATTCCGGAGGTTTCCCTGGTGGCGATTCTCGATGCCGACAAGGAAGGATTCCTCCGTTCCGAGCGCTCTCTGATCCAGACCATCGGCCGCGCCGCGCGCCACCTCAACGGTACGGCGATTCTTTATGCCGACCAGGTGACCGACTCGATGCAGCGCGCCATCGACGAAACCGAACGGCGGCGCGCCAAACAGCTTGCCTTCAATGCCGAACACGGCATCACGCCGCGCAGCGTCTCGAAACGGATCAAGGACATCATCGATGGCGTGTATGACGCCGAATATGCTGCGCGCCAGCTCAAGGCCGCCGAGCCGGGGCAAAAAACCTACGAGGCGATGAACGAAAAACAACTGACGCGCGAATGCAAGCGGCTGGAAAAGGAAATGCTCGAATACGCCAGAAATCTCGAATTCGAAAAAGCCGCCGCCGCCCGCGATACGCTGTTTCGCGTCAAAGAGCTGCTGTTCGGTGCAGCCGGGCATGACGAGGAAGGGCGCGCATGAACGCGGGAATGCGCGCATGAATGACCGGCAGCTCTTGCGCTATAGCCGCCATATTCTGCTCGATGAAATCAGCATCGCGGGGCAGGAGAGGCTGCTGCGCAGCCGCGCGCTGATCCTTGGCCTGGGTGGCCTCGGTTCGCCCGCCGCCCTGTATCTGGCGGCCAGCGGCGTCGGCCGGCTGATGCTGTGCGATCACGACACGGTCGATTTCAGCAACCTGCAACGGCAGATCATCCACCGCACGCCCAGCGTCGGGCAGCCCAAGACGGCTTCGGCGCAGGCAACGCTGCACGAAATCAATCCGGAAGTCGAATGCGTCCCGCTCACCGAGCGTGCTGACGAAGCGCGGCTGGCAAGGCTCGTGGCCGAGGTCGATGTCGTGCTCGACTGCTGCGACAACTTTGCCACGCGCTACGCCGTCAATCGCGTCTGCCGCGCGCAGCGCACGCCGCTCGTTTCCGGCGCGGCTGTTCGCATGCAGGGGCTGGTTGCCGTATTTGATTTCCGTGCCGACGATGCGCCCTGCTACCACTGCGTTTTTCCCGAAGACAGCGAGGCGGAAACGCTCCATTGCGCGACGAGCGGCGTTTTCGCCCCGCTGGTTGGCATGATCGGCGCCATGCAGGCCGGCGAGGCGCTGAAGCTGCTGGCAGGCGTTGCGCACGGCCTGTGCGGTCAGCTGCTTTCCGTCGACGCGCGGGACATGCGCTTTGCGCGGAGTGCTCTGCGCCGCGACCCCGATTGCCCCGTCTGCGGCGCATCCCGATCGCAGAAATAACAGCGTCCTTTGCCCAAATTACCGCGTTGCTGTGTTGACCTGGCCTTATCGTTTATCGTACTGAATGGTCTGTCTGCGGCTTACTGCCTTGTCTTTGGCAACATCGAGCCATAGCGCCTTCCTTTGCCAAAATACTGCGTTGGCTCGCCTTGCCGTACTACTCGTACTATCAGCGGCTCGCCTACTCGTACTATCAGCGGCTCGCCGCCTTGTCTTTTGGCAAAGTCGAGCCGCTATTAGGCTTCTGGAGCACCCCTCTGAAATCCGTAAAAACAGGGCAGAAAACATAAAATGCCCTAAAGCCCTTTAAATACGTGGGGTTCAGGGCATCAAAAAACATAAACTACCCCGAACCCTTCTTCCTGTGGAAATGTACGCAAATTCAGTGCAGGAGAGAGCAACCACTTTTTCATTGCCGAGGGAATCTGCTTTGCCCGGTTTTTATTTCCTCGGTGCGTTGTTCTGCCCCAAGCCGTACCAGTCGATGCGGCGGGTGCCGATCATCAACCCGGCCAGCGCGGCAAAGAGCAGCAGCGAGCCGAGCAGCAGCGCGTTCTGTTCCGCGCGCAGGATGCCGAAGAGCGCGGCGTAGAGCAGGGCCTGCGCCAGACTAAAGCCGAGCGCGCGCCGCCAGCCTTTCAGGATCGCGGCCAGATAGACGGCGATCAGCGCGATCGAGGCGGTGGCAGAGACCAGATAGGCGAGCCAGAAGCGGATGTGTTCGGAGAGGCTGATGAGCAGCAGGAAGAAAATAGCCTGCGCCAGCCCGACCAGCAGATACTGGATGGGATGGATCGGCAGCGTGCGCAGATGCTCAAAGGCGAAGAAGGCGGCGAAGCCGAGCGCGATGAACAGGATGCCGTATTTCACTGCCCGCGTCGCCTGCTGGTAAATATCGACGGGATTGATCAAGCTGACCTGAAAGCCGTCATGATTGTCGGCAATGCCGTCGGCGGCCAGCGCCGTGGCGCTCCAGCGGGCGGTAAAACCCTGCTCGCCGACTTCGCGGCTGCGCGGCAGGTAGTTACCGCCAAAGCTCGGGTGCGGCCAATCGGCGCGCAGCTCGGCGGTGGTGGTTTCGCCCAGGGGAATGCGCGTCAGGCTGGAGGTGCCGGAGAGCGTCAGCGTAATGTCGAAGGGCAGCGAGGCCGTTTTGCCGTTGTGCGCATGCGCGCCCACCGCGCGGAAGCCGGCGCGGATGTTGAAGGCCGCAGCGGCGGTGTGGCCGGCAGAGAACACGTTATCCTCCGGGCGCTCGTCGTCGCCCTTGGCGCTGCGCAGGGCAATCTCGCGCACGCCGCTTGATCGCTGCGGCAGCTTCATGTCCGCGTCAGTCAGGCGTACCCCCTGGCGCAGTTGCAGCGCCTGCCCGTCCAGCATCACTTTTGGTTCGCCGTCGATACCGCGCGGGTCTTCGATGCCCAGGATCAGCGCCGGGCTGCCCCAGACCAGGCGGGATGTGGCATTGCGCAGGGTTAGCGCGCCGGCGTCCGGCGTTTCAAAATGGCCGCTAATGTGCTCTTGCAGCGAGAACACATTCGTATCGTACAGCCCGTAGGCGCGCTTTTCGACCTTCATGTTGCTGTTGAAGTCAAGCTGCTTCGGCTTGACGGCGATCCGGTGGCGGATCACGTAGCGCTCGATGCGTTTGATGATTTGCTTGCCCTGTTTCTCGGTGCGTTCTTCGTCGAAATACTCATCGACGGGGAAGACCAGAATCGGCCCGGTAATCGTTTGTTCCCCCGCTGTGGCGGCGGCGATCGCATGGGTTGCCTGGTTGCGGAATTTCGTTCGTTCATCAATGGCGGATTGGATCATGCTCAGCGGGAGCATCAGCAACAGGCTGATGATGAGCAACAGGGCGCATTTCTGGAAGAGCGGGTGGCGCATCGTATTCTCCTGACAGATGGATGGATCGACGTCAAATCCGTGGCGACCGGTGACGGGGCGGCACGCTGGCGGGGCCCCAATGGCAAACCCGCGGCGATTGACAGGCGCAGTCTGCCCGCCCCGCGTGAGGGGAATATGAAGGGCGTGTGAAGTGAAGCGTGAGGCATGCGCGGGGGAGGGATATATCGAGCGCATGGCGGCGGGAAATTTGCGGACGCTGCGCCAAGTTGCAGCACACCCCAGCGCTCTGCAAATGATGGCCCTTGGCGGAGAGCATGCCCTGTAGCCCGCGTGGATTGGGCGTTTCCGGCATGCCTGCCCGGTAACCCGCGTGGATTGGGCATCGTGGCGATGCCCGCCCCCAAACACTGATGCGACAAGGGCTCGTAAGAAGTTGCTTGGAAATCCGCGCCCAGCAAAGGCTGCGAAAAGTGCGGCGCGTAAGCTATATGGGATGCGGCTTCTGGCAGAAAGTGGCTGGAAACGGCGCGTGCCGGGCGCTGGTATCGGCCGATCGTCCGTATAGAAGATTTCATGCCGGCTCAGGCAGCGCCATGACCCGAATCCGCCGTCTCGGTCGCTTGCCATCGCACGGGAGCTTCATCGTTCGCTCGCAAGGTTTCGCATAGTCGTGCGCTGGTCTGGTTGGGCGGTGCAGCAGAATACCGTCTCCGGTTTTTTTAGTGGCTGTGCATCGCCGCCAGCGTGGCAAGCAAATTGGAAAATGTCTCGCCCTGAACGATAACGTGTGCATGGGCGAGGCGGAGGGCGTGCCTGGTTTACGGTGAAGCCGGGCGCAGCGGCAGACGCAGGCGGGCGAGGGCGCCGGTATTGTTTTCGGCGTCCTCTTTGGTGTCATCCGCGCTGCTTGCGTGCTTCACGTTTTCCAGCGTGACGGCGCCGCCGTGGAGAGCGGCGATTTCGCGCACGAGGGGCAGGCCGAGGCCGCTGCTTTTGGGCGCGCCGTCCGGTCGGGGCAGCGAAAAGAAGCGCTCGAACAGCCGTGTATGAGCGTAATCAGGGATACCGGGGCCGTGGTCCCGGATGCGGATTTCAAGCCAGTTTTCGGCTCGCGTGTCAACGCCTTCCGCATCGGCCGCCGCATGATCCGCTGCATGACCCGCCACGTGCGCCAGCGTGCATTCGACCACGCTCCCCGGTGGTGAAAAGTCGAGCGCGTTCTGCAACAGGTTGGTCAGCGCCAGACCGAGCAGAAAGCGGTCGCCCCGGATGGCCGGTAGCGCCGGAGCGGCGGTGAGCGTGAAGATGACGCGCTTGCGCGCGGCCTGCGTCGCCAGATGCGCCTGCTGCTCGGCGAGCAGCTTGGCGAGGTCGACGGCGGTCGGCGCGTCCAGCGCGCGTTGCTGCTCGATCTGCGCCAGCCGCAAGAGCGTCTGGATCAGGGTTTGCAGGCGTTCGCTCTGCGCCAGTGCGTTGCTGGCGAAGCGCTGGCGCTCGCCCTCCGGTAATCCGGCTTCCGCAAGCAACTCGGCGGCGCCGTGGATGGCGGCAAGCGGGCTTTTCATCTCATGCGTCAGGTGTTGCACGTAGCGTTCGATGTAGGCGCGGCCGTCGACCTCGTCGCGCAGTTGCGCCAGGGCGCGCGCCAGTTCGCCGATTTCGTCGCGCCCCCGCGAAGGCGGTGTGGCGGGTTGCCCGGCGGACAGCGCGCGGGCATAGCGCAGCAGCTTGCCCACCGATATCGTCAGCCAGGCGGTAAACAGCGCGCCGATTACCAGTGTCGCGCCGAGCAGAAGCAGGCCGTGGTGCAGCATAGCGCGTTCGCCGCGCGCGATGATCGGCGCCAGTGTGCGCGAGGGCTTGGCGACGGTGACGACGCCGACAATGCGCCCGGGATGTTCATTGGCCTCCGTGCGGCCACCGGCATGGGAACCACTGTTATTCACCTGGCTCCGGTCACGGATTGCGGCGGCGACGTGCATAACGCCGCTGGCCTCGTCTTCCGGGTTGTCGCGCGTTGAACGCGCGCCGTATTCGCCGCGCAGGGTAAGGGCAACGTCGCGCCAGTTGGAATAATCCTCGCCGATGGCCCGGTTTTCCGAATCGTAGCGGACGATGCCGGCCGCATCGGTGACATAGATCCTAAAGTCCAGCGTCTGTTTTTCCAGCCCCCAGATTTTGGCTTTGATCGGCCGCTGGCGGTACGCTTCGACGCTGGCGGCGAAGCGGCCATCCGGCAGGCGGTGGGCGAGTAGGTCGTCGCGGGCCAGTTCGGCGAGCAGGTTGGCGGTATCGATCATCACGTCCTCCACCGCGTCGCGCACGCCCGGCTTGACTTCGGAAACGAAAACGCGCAGCAGGAACCAGCCGGCCAGTCCGACGATGAGGAAATAGCCGAGAAAAACGCGTGCCCAGAGTCTCATTGCAGAGCGGCCTGTCGCAATCCGCGCGGGGCGTTGCGGCACAGGGCGCGTTGGTTGCCGCGCCGGCCTGGTCGGCAAGGGGCGCGCGAACGTTTCATGAGACGGAGGCGGCCAGTGCGTAGCCGATACCGCGGTGGGTGGCGATGACCTCGTCGTCATCGTGAATGGCGCGCAGTTTGGCGCGCAGTGTCTTGATGTGCGTGTCGATGCTGCGGTCGGTTGTCTCGGGCGCGTCGGCCCAGACGCGCGCCATGATTTGTGCCCGGCTAAACACGCGCCCCGGCGAGGAGAGCAGGAGTGCGAGCAGCTCGTACTCGTAGCGGGTTAGGTCGAGCGCCTGCCCGTGGTAGCGGATTCGGCGGGCTTCCGGCGTGTGTTGCCAGATGGCGTCAGGGGCCACGATGTCCGTCGTAGGCGGGCGCTGGCGCGCTTCGCGGCGGAGAATGGCGCGCACGCGGGCGGCCACTTCGCGCGGCGAAAAGGGTTTGGTCACGTAATCGTCGGCGCCCAGTTCGAGTCCGAGGATACGGTCGATCTCCTCGGTGCGGGCGGTTAGGAAAATGACTGGCAGGTCGCGGTGGCGGGGTTCGGCGCGCAAGGCTTTCAGCACCTCGAAACCCGTCGTGTCGGGCAGGCCAATGTCGAGAATGGCGAGCGCGAAATTTTCTGTCTCGTCGGCGCGCAGGACAGCCAACGCATCGCGTCCGAGCAGGACATGGCGGACAGAAAAGCCTTCGCTGCCGAGCGCGTAGATCAGCGTATCGGCAATGGCCGGCTCGTCCTCGGCGAGCAGGATGGCCGGCAGGGGGGGCGCGGAAGAAGGCGTTGTGGGGGGCGACATGGCGTGCGGGTGATTCCGGGAATTCAAGCCCCCGTCCGTCGGGGCATATAAATCATGGATGTGCATATTTTACCGGCGGAACGGTCGTTGCGCGCCAAGGCGTGGGACAGATACGGGCGGTTGGAAATAAGGAGAAAAAAGCGGGACGGCGGGCGCAGCATGCCCAGCCAATGAACCGGCGGTTCCCGGCGGCGCCGGCATATTACTGACGGCATCGACCAGCGCCTGAATGGCGTCGGGATTATGGCCGTAGTCGGTGATGATTGTTGTGGCGAGGCGGCAGTGGCTTCGCCGGGCGTCGGATAAAATGTCGTGCGCCGGCAGGCTCAGGCGGCATCGGCGCGGCGCCCACCGGCGCCGGAGAAAACGTGCGGACACTGCGTGGGCAATAAATTTGGATAATTTTCGGACTATGGATACGACGTATGCTATTTTCCCGAAGTGCGGGGCATACGCATACAGGCCATTCTGCACACTGCCCCTATCCGGGACATACGCAAATCCGTATCATCGCTATGCGCATGAAAAACGCTGCTTTGCTTGGCGTGTGTGCGTGCGCTGCGCGGCCGTGACGGTACGCGCTCCCGACAGGTGTCAATCGCCATGAACCACAACTATTCGGCGGCGCTTGCCGCTATCCTGCCCCGGCAGACGAGCAATATTGCCCACTACACCCTGGCTGGCAACGAAACCGTTTGGGTGCGCAAAGTGGGGAAAACCATTCCGCGCTGGCGTTATACCCTCATCGGCTGTCTTGCCGCTACCCTTCGCCTGCGCGCCCTCAAACCCGTGCCCAACACCGGCGGGCGGGCAGCCATTGCGGTGGAAGCGGCGCGTCTGCAAACGCTTGCGGCACATGGCGTGCGCGTGCCGCGCCTGCTCGCCTCGGATGACGACGGCCTCATGTTTACCCACTTGGGCGAACATACCCTGCTTGAATACATCGAGCACGAAGATAGCCTTGCCCGCTGGCAACAAGGGCTTGCCGCCATCAAGAGCGTCCATGAGCGCGGACAATACCTGAGCGAATCCTTCGCACGTAATATGATCGTCGGCGACGATGGTGGCATCGGTTTCATCGATTTTGAGGAAGACCCTGGCCGTTATCTGCCGCTGCCCGCCTGCCAAAGCCGCGATTACCTCTGTTACCTGCAATCCACGGCGCTTATCCTCAAGCGGCGTGGCTGCCTGGATTCCGCCGTCCGTCGCTGGTCCGATCATGCCGCCGCCTTGCCGCCCGCCATTGCCGACGACATCCGTACCGCCGCACGTCCGATGCTGTGGATGCGCGCCCTGCATCACCCCCGCTGGGGAAAGGACACGCTGCGCCTTGCCGCCCTGGCGGAGATGTTTTACCGGGCGCGCTGAACCGGGCGTGAAAAATACCGGCATACGGGGGATGCGGAGCATTTTTAATTCCAGCCATTACGCCGGAATGCCTGCCGATACGCGCCGCTTCCCTATGCGCCCCTTTTGCCCCTTCGTATACCTCGCGCGCCGTTAAACCGGGCTTATTGTTCCGCGACGCGCTTGGCGATGTGCGCGAGCGACTCGTCAACCTGGTCGATCAGGATCAGGCAGATATCGCCGGGCTGGAGTTTGTCGAGGGCGGTATCGATGGCCAGGAATTCGCCGTGGATTTCCTCGATTTCGCGCGTCCGCCGCGCATCCTTGAGTCCGTCGCGCAGCAAGGCAAGCACTTCGCCGTCGGCGCGGCCGCGCTGGCAGGCATCCTGATAGAGGACGACACGGTCAAAGGCGCCTCCCAGGATTTCAGTCTGCTTACGGATATCCTCGTCACGCCGGTCGCCGGCGCCGCTGATGACGACGGTACGGCGGCTCCCCGGCGGCGCTGGCATATTGCCGACGGCATCGACCAGCGCCTGAATGGCGTCGGGATTATGGCCGTAGTCGGCGATGATCGTGGCGCCGCGGTAATTGAACAGATTGAAGCGTCCGGGGGCAGAATCGGCATCGTTGACGAAGCGGGCAAGCCCCTGACGGATGGTGGCCGGGTCGATGCCCAGCGCCCAGGCAGCAGCGACGGCGGCCATCGCATTTTCCACCTGAAAACCGATGGCGCCGCCGGCGGTGATGGGAATCTCCGCGAGCGGGAAGCGTTCCAGCACGGCGCCGTGCCAGGTGACGATGGCGTCACCGTCGAGATAAACGACACGCTTGCCCTGGGCGCGGTGCATGGCCATGATCCGGTGCCTGCGGTCGCGAGCGAAAAAGATGACCTGACCGGGGCAGGCGTCAGCCATGCGTGCGACCATTGGGTCAGCAGCGTTGAGTACGGCAAAACCGGTCACGGGCTTGACGTTCTGGACGATGACGCGCTTGACGACAGCCAGATCCTCCACGGTGCTGATGTAAGAAAGGCCGAGGTGGTCGCCGCTGCCGATGTTAGTGATGACGGCAATATCGCAGCGGTCAAAGCCCAGCCCTTCACGCAGGATGCCGCCGCGTGCGGTTTCCAGCACGGCCGCGTCGACGTTGGGATGGAAGAGCACGTTGCGCGCGCTGCGCGGGCCGCTGCAATCGCCGGTATCGATGCGCTTGCCCTGAATGTATACGCCGTCGGTACTGGTCATGCCGACCCGATAGCCCTGGCTGCCAAGGATGCTGCCGATCAGGCGCACGGTTGTCGTCTTGCCGTTGGTGCCGGCAACGGCGACAAGCGGAATGCGCGCATCCTCGCCCGGCGCGAACATCGACGAGATGACTGCCTCGCCGACGTTGCGTCCTTTACCGAAAGAGGGGTTCAGGTGCATGCGCAGGCCCGGCGCGGCATTGAGTTCCACGATGCCGCCGCCTTGTTCTTCCAGCGGGCGCAGAACATCCTGGCAGACGATATCGACGCCGGCGATGTCGAGGCCGACCATCTGGGCGGCGGCGACGGCGCGCGCGGCAAAATCCGGATGCACGTCATCGGTGACGTCGGTGGCCGTGCCGCCGGTCGACAGATTGGCGTTGTCGCGCAGCACGACGCGCTGTCCCTTGGCCGGCACCGATTCGGCAGTCAAGCCGTTCTGCGCCAGCCGCGCCAGGGCAATGTCGTCAAAGCGGATTTTGGTCAGCGAAGTGGCGTGGCCTTCGCCGCGCCGCGGGTCGGCATTGACCAGATCGACCAGCTCGCGCACTGTGCGCACACCGTCTCCGATCACGGTCGGCGGTTCGCGCCGCGCGGCGGCAACCAGCCGGTCGCCCACGATCAGGATACGGTGATCCTGGCCGGCAAGAGAGCGTTCGACAAGTACGTTGCTGCTGATGCGTGCGGCGGTGGCATAGGCCGCTTCGACCTGCGCGCGCGTCGTCAGGTTGACGGCAACCCCTTTGCCCTGGTTGCCATCCTGCGGCTTGACGACGATGGGAACGCCGCGTTCGATGCCGATTTCACAGGCGGCGGCCCAGGCATCGGCGGCGTCGCGCACGGGACGGCCGATCGGCACCGGTACGCCGGCGGCGTGCAGCAGGCGCTTGGTCAGCTCCTTGTCCTGCGCGATGGTTTCGGCAACAGCGCTGGTGGTGTCCATTTCGGCTGCCTGGATGCGGCGCTGTTTGCTGCCCCAGCCAAGCTGCACGAGGCTGCCCTGGGTCAAGCGGCGGTAGGGGATGTTACGGGCGATGGCGGCATGCACAATGGCGCCGGTACTCGGACCGAGGCGCACGTGCTCGTCGAGCTTGCGCAACTGGCGCAAAGCTTCGTCCAGATCAAAAGGGGCGTCGTCGACCGCCGCCCGGCAAAGCTGCATGGCCAGGTCAAACGCCAGCCGGCCGACTTCTTCTTCGCTGTATTCGACAACGACCTGATAGACGCCGGTTTCCGTGGCGGGCGTCGTGCGGCTGAACGTGACCGGGCAGCCGGCCTGCGCCTGCAAACCGAGGGCGGCGAATTCGAGCGCATGCGCCATGGCAACGGCGCGATCCTCTTCGGCCGGGTGCAGGTAGGCAATTTCCGGAAAACGCTCACGCAGGCGCTTTTCAAAGCCGGTGATGGCGCTGATGTCGCGCTCGTTTTCGTCACAGCTGACAATGGCTTCGATAGCGGTATGGCGGCTCCACAAATTAGGGCCGCGCAATGCACGGATTCTCGAGACTTCCATAAATTTTCCTCGTAGTTCTGATGCGCCGCCGGAATTCTGTGGGGCGGCGGCGATTTCTGTCGGGCGGAGCGTGTCCGGCGTTCCTTTCGGAGAAGCGGTCTAATCGGGCAAGAAGGTTTCGATGCCGATGCGCATGACGTCGTGGCTGAGGCCAAGCGCCCAGGCGGCGGCCACAGCGGCCAGCACGTTTTCGGTCTGCGCCGCGGGCTGACCGTTCTCCCCGCTTTCCTGACAAAGCGGCACGTCTTCCAGGCTCACCAGTTTGGTTTCCCCTTGATGGTCGGCCAGCATGATGTGTCCGTGGCGCACGAACACTGCGCGCCCGCCGTGCTTCTGATGCGCGCTGATGGCGGCCAGATCCGGGTCGTCGGCAAACAGGATGATTTCGCCGTCGCACAGCGGAATCATGTCGATCAGCATCGGTTCGCGCGCATTGAGCACCGCCGCGCCTTCCTTGAGCACGAGGTCAACCTGCGTGCGCATGATGTTGAAGACCTGTTCGGGCGTGTTGGTGTAACGGCGGCCGATGTGGCGGGCGGGGTCGATGTTGGTGATCACGCCGACCTGACAGCGGTCGTAAGCCACACCGCTTTCGAGAATCGTGTCGCTGCCGTTTTCAAAAACCGCAGCTTCGACGGCGCGGTTCAGTAGCGTTCGATGCGCCGCATCCCAGTTGGCGCGATCGCCTTTTTCCAGCAGGCGACGATCGATGAACAGGCCGTCGCTGCACGCCAGGCCGGTTCGTTTGCCGGAAATGGAGAGCAGGCGCGCAACCAACCGGCAGACGGTGGTTTTGCCGTAACTGCCGGTAACGCCGACCACCGGAATGCGGCCGTTGCCGTCGGCAAAAAGGTGGTCGACGATGGCTTGCCCGACCGGGCGCGGTTTGCCGACGCCGGGCTTGAGGTGCATCAGCAGGCCGGGGCCGGCGTTGACTTCGACGATGGCGCCGCCCTGTTCGGCGAGCGGTTTTGAAATGTCCTGGCAAACGAGGTCGATGCCGGCAATGTCGAGTCCGACGATGCGTGTGGCGAGCGCGGCGATTTCGGCGGTTTCCGGATGCACCGCATCGGTGACGTCGAATTCGTGATTGGCGTTGCGCTGGATGAGTACCTTGCGCCCGGCGTCCGGAATGGAATCGGGCGTCAGGTTCTGGCGCGCAAGATTGATGTGCACCGCCGGATCCATGTCGATTTTTGCAAGCGGATGGTTTTCGCTCATGCCGCGGCGCGGGTCGCAGTTGATCTGCGTTTCAACCAGTTCGCGAACCGTCGATTTACCGTCGCCGGTGATCTGCGCCGCGTCGCCGCGATTAGCGGCGATGAGCTTGCCGCCGATAACCAGCAGGCGGTGTTCGTTACCGGGAATCGAGCGCTCGACGATGACCCCGTTGCCTTCCTCAAGAGCAGCGGCATAAGCCTTCTCGATTTCCTCGCGCGTTTTGATGTCGATGAAAACGCCGCGCCCGTGATTAGCATCGAGCGGCTTGACGCAAACCGGCAGGCCGATATCCTGCGCGGCCTCCCAGGCATCTTCCGGGCTGTCGACCTCGCGTCCCTCGGGCACCGGCACGCCGCAATTTTCCAGCAATGTCTTGGTGAGATCCTTGTCGTGCGAAATGCCTACGGCGATGGCGCTGGTCTGGTCGGTTTCTGCCGTCCAGATGCGGCGCAGCGCGGCGCCGTGGCCGAGCTGGACGAGATTGCCGGAGCGCAGCAGGCGGATGTACGGAATCTTCCGCATATCGGCGGCCTCGACAATGCAGGCTGTCGAGGGACCGAGGTAGTGCGCATCGACCAGTTCGGCAAGCATTGCGATCGAGGCGTTCACATCGAACGGCTGATCGGCCATGGCCGCCAGCACCAGTTGACGCGCCTCGAACAGCGCAGCGCGGGTGACATCTTCCTGCCAGGCGCGCACGACAACCTTATAGACGCCGCGCGGGCCGGCTTCGCGCGCCTTGCCGAAGCCGCCGGGGAGGCCGGCGAGATTTTGCAGTTCGAGGGTGACGTGTTCGAGGATATGCGCCGGCCAGGTGCCTTCCTCAAGGCGGCGCAGAAAGCCGCCGCGCTCGCCATAGCTGCAACGGTGCTCGATCAGCGAGGGCAGCATCGTCTTGAGCCGTTCGTAAAAACCGGGAATCTTGTTGGAGGGGAAATCCTCCAGCTCGCCGATATCGACGACCGCTTCGATGACCGGCCGGTAAGTCCAGATGCTCGGGCCGTCCAGATAGCGGATTTCAAGAAATTTGATGTCTTTGTTGGTCATGTCCATTTTTTATGATCTCGGAAGGACTGCGCGCGATGAGCGGAGAGGCGCATTGGCTCGAATAACGTATGGTGCAGTGTTTGGATTACCGTCGGCATCTCACAGAAAACGGTCGAGAAATTTTCGGCTTTGCGCATCAAGCGCCAGCCGGTCGCGGATCAGGTAATTGATGCCGTGACTGTCGGCGATGAGCAGCGCATTGCCCGGCAGGCGGCGGATGTTTTCTTCGCCCTTGAGCGTCAGCGCCGTTTCGCCGCGGTCGGTGATCACCTGCCAGAAGCTGGGGGTGGCGTAACTGGAAACGCTGAGGATGCGTTCGATGACCGGCATAAACTCGCGTCCGGCCAGTTCGCCGGTGACCAGCTCGCGCAGGGCGGCGGGCAGGGCGTCGAGGCGGTCGATCCAGGCCAGTTCGTGCCCATGCGCGTCGACGAGGGCGATGCCCTCATCCGGCGCGCAGATCGGAAAGGCGCGCACAGGCGTAACGTCCTCATGCGCCGTGCCGTCGGCATCGGTCAGGATCAGGCGGCCGAAGGCGTCGCGGTGTAGCCGGTAGGCCGGCGATATGGTGGATAGGGTGGGCAGGTTCATGCCTTGTGTGCTCCTTGGTCGTTTTCATCGTCGCGCTTGCCTGAACTGCCGGGGTAGGGGGCGTCGGCCTCACTTTCTTCCTCGGCATTGCGCGCCTGCGCCTGGTAAAGCTGGTAGTAATGGCCTTCCTTGGCCATCAGCTCGTCGTGGCTGCCCACTTCGACGAGGTCGCCCCGGTCGAGGACGATCAGCCGGTTGGCGTTGCGCAGCGTGGACAGGCGGTGGGCGATGGCGATGGTGGTGCGGCCGCGCACGAGGTTGTCGAGCGCTTTCTGGATTTCCTTCTCGGTCGTCGTGTCGACCGAAGACGTCGCCTCGTCGAGAATCAGAATCTTCGGGTCGATGAGCAGGGCGCGGGCGATCGAAATACGCTGGCGCTCGCCGCCGGAAAGCGCCTGGCCGCGCTCGCCGACCAGCGAATCGTAGCCCTGCGGCAGGCGCAGAATGAATTCGTGCGCATGCGCGGCGCGGGCGGCGGCAATGATCTCTTCGCGCGTGGCCTCGGGCTTGCCGTAGGCGATATTTTCCGCAATGGTGCCGAAGAACAGGAACGGCTCCTGAAGGACGAGGCCGATATGGCGGCGATATTCGGCAACCGGCAGCGAACGGATATCGACGCCGTCGATCAGGATGGCGCCTTCGGTGACATCGTAGAAACGGCAGATCAGGTTGACCATCGTGCTTTTGCCCGAACCGGAATGGCCGACGAGGCCGACCATCTCGCCCGGTTCGATGGTCAGGCTGATATTGCGGGCGACGCTGCGCGTGCCGTAGCGAAAGCCGACGTCGCGCAGTTCGATGCAGCCTGCGACCTTTTCCAGATGCACGGGATTGACCGGCTCCGGCACGCTGGAAACATGGTCGAGAATGTCGAAAATGCGTTTGGTGCCGGCGGCGGCTCTTTGCGTCACCGAAACGATGCGGCTCATCGAATCCAGGCGCGTATAAAAGCGGCCGATGTAGGCCAGAAAAGCAGTCAGCACGCCGACCGAAATTTCGTGCTGCGAAATCTGCCAGATGCCGAAGGCCCAGATGACCAGCAGACCGATCTCGGTCAGCAGCGTCACGGTGGGGCCGAACATCGACCAGATCTTGTTGACCTTGTCGTTGATTTCGAGGTTGTGCTGGTTGGCGGCGCGGAAGCGCGCCGCTTCCCGGTGTTCCTGCGCAAACGCCTTAACGACGCGGATGCCGGGAATGGTGTCGGCCAGTACGTTGGTGACTTCCGCCCAGATGCGGTCGGCGCGCTCAAAACCGGTGCGCAGTTTTTCGCGCACCATGTGGATGAGGAAGGCAATGACCGGCAACGGCAGCAGGGTGACGAGCGCCAGCCAGGGGTTGATCGAAACGAGGATGGCGGCCGTCATCGTGATCATCAGCACGTCGGTGGCGAAATCCAGGAAGTGCAGCGAAATGAACAGGTTGATGCGGTCGGTTTCCGAGCCGATGCGCGCCATCAGATCGCCCGTGCGCTTGCCGCCGAAGTATTCCTGCGAAAGCTTGAGCAGATGCTCGTAGGTCGTCGTGCGCAGGTCGCGCCCGATACGTTCGGAAACCAGCGCCAGAATGTAGGTGCGCGCCCAGCCCAGCCCCCAGGCGAGCAGCGCGGCGGCGAGCAGGCCGGACAGGTAAAGCGCAACCTGCGTCGAATCGATCGGCTGGCCGTTCTGGAAAGGAATCAGCACCTTATCCATCAGCGGCATGGTCAGGTAGGGCGGCACCAGCGTCGCCGCCGTGCTGGCCAGCGACAGAATGAAGCCGGCGAGCAGTTGCCAGCGGTAGGGGCGGGCAAAGCGCCACAGGCGCAGCAGCGTCCAGGTCGAAGGCGGCGTCAGGTTTTCCCGGTTGCAGTTCGGGCATTCGTCCTGGCCGGCGGGTAGGGGCATGTCGCAGTTGGGGCAAAGCGCCTGCACCGGCTTATGCGGCGCGTGTCCCGTCGTGCGGAATTCGATCTGCCGCGCAAACTGATCGATCAGCCGGCCCGCGGTAATGTCGCCGCCCAACGTATAGCGCCAGATGGCCAGCCGCCCGTTTTCGTCGAATAACTCCAGGCTGCCGACGCCGGCGTGATCGCGCCGCGTCAGCCGCAGTCCGGCGCGGCATGGGTAACTTTGCCAGCTCGCCGTATCCGCTGCACTCGCCGTTTTTGCGAGCAGGCGCTGGTCGGTCAGCACCAGCATTCCGGCGGCAAAGCGCAGCCGCTCGTCAAGATCGGTTTCCAGACAGGCAAGCAGCGTCTCGTCTGGCGCCAGTTGCGCCTCGACCTGCGTTTGCCAGACGGCCGGCAAATGCGCCGCTGCGGCGCCGGAAGAAGGGGAAGGAGAAGGAATCGGGTGATCGGTCGTTTTCGGTTCAGTCATTGTCAAAAGTGGACGGCCGCGAAGGCCGGCGTATCAAATATCAATATTGATCTATCTATATTGCGTAGCCGAAGTATACCCGCCCCTAACGCGCGACCCACCCCGCTGGTTGATTGCGGCCGATGCAGACTGCCCCAATTCGCCCGATGGTTCGAAACCTTTAAACACAAAAAATGCCCTTTTTGCGGCTCAAAACAGGTCAAAAGAACGGACGCCGTAACGGCCAGCGCTGCAAAAGCAACGGTTGCAACCGTTGCGGTAAGCGTTTCAGCGGCAGGCAAAAGCCAAATCCCGGCACACTTTCAAAACCCTTTCAAAACCTTTTGCAACGCTATAGTTGAATAAATAAAAAAGCTTAGGCTTGAAACCCGCGCAGAATAAGGGTTTCCACGCTGCCTGCCCGCAAACGCCCAATCCACGCGGGTTATAGCGCTGCCCTGTCTGAAACGCCCAAAGGACGCGGGCTTCCGGGCAGCTGTTGCGGACGAGCAGCGACTACGGACGTTCGGACGCCACAGACGTTCAACCCGCTGCGCTTTGCCAGCCCTTCAATAGTCGTGGCTACCGTTCAAACACCGCACACAGACGCTGCCGCGCTCAACGCGCCATGCAGGCAGAGGCCGGCAGCGACGGAGCAGGCCCCAAACCCGGCGCGAAACGGGCATCTCCGGAGAGCCTGCCCGCAAACGCCCGATTGACGCGGGTTCCAGCGATGCCCTCTCTGAAATGCCCAAAAGACGCGGGCTTCCGGGCAGCCGTTGCGGACGAACAGCGACTGCGGACGTTCGGACGCCACAGACGTTTAACCCGCCGCGCGCCGCCGCCGCGCTTTGCCGGCCCTTCAATAGTCGTGGCTACCGTTCAAACACCACACACAGATGCTGCCGCGCTTAACGCGCCATGCAGGCAGAGGCCGGCAGCGGCGGAGCAGGCCCCAAACCCCGCGTGAAACGGGCATCTCCGGAGGGGCTGCCCGCAAACGCCCAATCCACGCGGGTTTCAGCGATGCTCTCTCTGAAACGCCCAAAGGACGCGGGCTTCCGGGCAGCCGCCGCAGACAGTCCAAGGCGTACGGCAAGGCGGCGCAACGCAGTGACGGTTTTTTAACTATTTGACGCTGCGCGCACCAAGCGCCTACCCGCCGCGTACAGGAGTCCGACCTGAAACGGCACATGCCGTGCTTGTTTGCCTACGAACGTTTTTCTGACTTCGGTCTCTGGACTGCTGCCCGCTGACCCGCGTAGATTGGGCATTTCCGGCGTACTGCCCGGCAACCCGCGTAGATTGGGCGTCTTCGGCCTGCCTTCTTCAATTCTTTTGTTTAAAACACCGACATCGGCAGCCATGTTTAAAAAGGAGAGTAAGTTTCTGCTTATAAAAATTATTTCGCCAAGAGTCCGTCCTAAAAACACCTATTTGGGGCATTACACCCCCATTACCCGATTCATTCCCATCCGGCCGCCTGCCGGCCCGTTCCGGGCGCGCCCGGCAGCTATTTTCCCTGCCACGGCGCCGGCGAATGCCTTGTAAATTAAATGGTTGACATCCGTCGGGCGCAGTTCTAGAGTTTTCTCCATCCCACAAGCATCCTCGTCTCCACAAAGTGCGCGTATTTTTAGGAGGCATTATGTCGAAGCAAGCCTGCGGCAGCGCCTGGATGTTTATAAACCGAAACCTGCGTCGGAACGCCCTCTATTGCTACATGCTGGCGGGGATATCCCTCGGCGTTGCGCAGATTGTGGGTCACCGCTATTACAGCGCAAACTGGGCGATCGACCTGCTCATCGCACGCCTTCAATTCGACTCGCTCGGGTGGGCGGTGATTTTTACGCTCACCGTCAGACTGTGGGTCGAAGGGGCTGAAAAACGCTGCGGACGCAAAAAGCCCTGCCTGATAACGTTCATTGATCACGTGATCGAAATTGTTTCCCGCCGCGCGGCCGGGCTCGCATTGGCCGCAGCATCCACGCTGGTCGGATACACAATTGTCGTGGCGCTTTCCGGCGCTTACTTTCGCGCCCTGTTTTTCTTGTTGTTCAGCCTTTATCTCCTGTCCCTGGGCGAGGCGGCCGTCAACCCGCTGTTGAAAGGAAAGCAGTCCGAAGCCTTCTTTCCGGCGCTGGGCGTAATGGCTGGATTGCCTTTGGGCATGAACCTCATGATCTGAACCACCGCAGGCTTGTGCGGCACGGAAATCTTTGTTGAAAGGCATTTGAAACACCTCAGCCCACAGCACCGTTACACCCACATATCTTATCGAGGAACCGACGCTATGAAACTCTACATTGGTCTGGCCGGGCCGGCATTGCTGATTTTCTACCTGCCGCTGGTGCTGATCGGGCTGTTGGTGCTTGCCTCCAAGGTCTGGGGCTGGAAAAAGCGCTACTGGGCGATACCGCTCTATCTGATCCTGGCCTATTTGATTCCGCTGGGTGACGTGACCTGGCATAGCTGGAAGATGAACAAGGCCTGCGACCAGGCCGGGTTGCATATCTACCGTACTGTCGTGGTGGATGGGTTTCAAGGCTGGTACGGCACTGAGGATACGATGAAAAAATATCCCTACGTTTTCGTTGAAGGTAGGCCTTATCCCGGCGAAAAAAGCGTTAACCACTTTGAGCGCAAAGGCGATGAAATTGTCGTTACAAAAATTCCTGGGCCAACGGCCGAATGGGAGATTGCCCAGTATCGTCTGGATTATTATGATAAGCGTCAAGGTGTAATTGTAAATAGCAAGGTCATTCGCAACCGGCACACTGGTGAAATCATTGCGAAATATCAATCTTTTACCGCGCGCATGGGCTGGATCGACAACTTGATCGGATCGGTGATCGACAACGGCGCCGGTGTTTGTTACAGACGGCCCAAGCTGATCACTGAATTTCACAGAGTCCTTATTCCTTCAGGAGCGAAACCATGAAACCTATGACCATTCAGGAAATATACGACTACGCCAAGCTTTCGACACTGGCTTATGTGGAGTGGATTTGAGCAAACATGGTCGGGATAAAATTACACCTGAAATCATCATTGATGAAGGGGCAAGTGAACGTTTACCCGGCAAATCCGCCCGTATTCCTGAAGCACTTGGCCGGCAAATGTTCGATCCTAGTAAGCCGGCCGACATCACCGGCCGCTGGACGATACTCGATCCCTATTTCAAGAGAAGCGACGACACCGGGCACAGCGACCCGGCCAGCGGCTTTGCCGCCATGCTGGTGCACAACGTCACCTACGGCAAAGTGCTCGCTATTGCCGGCACGGAACCGAAAGCGCCGTGGCAAAAGCTCTATGATCTGGCCGACGCCGACGTTCGCCAGATCGGCTTTTGGGGCGCGGCGCTCGAACAACTCGTCTCGCTTTACAACTACATCCAGGTACTGCGCGCGCCCGAAGGGGTGGTGGTCGAACAACTTGAGCTTAAGGAGACCATCACCCCGCCGAAAAACCGCCCCTACCTGAGACTGACTGGCAAAGCGGTCAAGCCGACACTCGGAGTAGCAACCTCCTATCTCTGGATCGAAAAATCAAGCACATCGGGCACTGGCCGCGGCCTGATCGGCGCGGATGAAAAGATCGCCGTTACCGGCCACAGCCTGGGCGGGCACTTGGCCGCACTGGCCACCGCCCTGCTGCCGGATGTTTTTACCACCGCCACCATCTTCAACGCCCCCGGCTACAACCCGCCATCGAGCCGGCTCAACTTCCCGACCGGCGGCGCCGACAAGCTGCTTGGCCTGTTCAAACCCTTTGGCCTTCAGCCGGCAGCCGTCGCCAGCGTTACCGGGCGCGTGGCGAACTTTGAATCCGAAGACGCCCAACCCGGCGATGACTGGGACATCATTTCAGGCGCCGGCACCGGTAGTTCCTTTAGTACCGATCGCAACATCACCATCGAAAAAAACACTCACGACATCGGCGCACTCCTCGACACGCTTGGTATACAAAAGCTCTTTGCCCAACTCGACCCTACTTTCGATATCGACAAAGGCGGGCAAATACTCAAAGCCGCCAGCGCCATCACCAATAGCAGTAACGAAACCCTGCTCCGGGCGCTGTACCAACTGATCACCGGACAGACGCTTACCGGTCTTCCCGATACGGGTCCCACTCAATCCGACACCATTTGGGAATCAGGTTGTGGTGACTTCGCTGCACGCAGCATCTATCACGACAAACTGATCGCGCTGGCCGGTAACGAGCGCTTCAAAGCGCTTTCCGGCAAAGCTACGGTGGCGCTGCTTCCCGGCCAAAGCGCCGAAGGCATCGCAGCCCGCGCCTTGGGCAAGGACGACGTAGGGCTGGCCTACCGCTACGCCCTGCGCGAACTCAACCCCTTCGCCCTGATCGGCGCCGACTACAGCACCCACAACGCCGATGGTTCGCTCGACCTATACGACGAAGCTACCGGCAAGGGGACGATGAGCGAAGCTTACCTGCAAGACCGGGCGGCCATGCTCGCCTGGAAGATTCGCTACGGCCAGGAAGACAAAGCCTACACCGACGAATACAACACCAACGAAATCAATGGTAACTGGGACTATGTCGATAAAGTCACCAAGATGCAGCTTGCCATTGATGGCTATGGTACTTCGGCTAGCGACCACCAGATCGTCTTCGGCGGTACGGATGCGGAAGAAATTACAGGCGGTACGGAATCCGACCGTCTTTATGGCGGTGACGGGAACGACACGCTCAAAGGCGACGACGGCAACGATTACCTGGAAGGCGGGCAGGGCGACGATCAGCTCATCGGCGGCGCTGGCGCCGACACATTGAACGGCGGCGCGGGGAACGACACCTATCTGCTCAATGACAAGGATGACGCCATCGATACCATTGAAGACGCCGACGGAAAGGGCAGCCTCATCATCAACGGCACCGTGCTGCAAGGCGGAGAAGCGGCCGGAAAAGGCCGCTGGATCAACAAAACGCAAGGCACCGTTTTCACCCTGCTCGGACAGGGAGAACACTCCACGCTCATCATCCAGAACGAAGCGCGCCCCGGACAAATCTACCTGCGCAACTGGAAAAACGGCCAACTGGGCCTGACGATGGCCGAAGCGCCCGTTCCGGAAGAAATACAGCGCACCACCTACGACCTCTCGCTTAAAGAAGACAAAAACGCCTACAAAAGCATCCAACCGGAACAGGCCGGTAACCTGAAGATCATCAATGCCATCGATGTTGCCCGAGGCGGTCTGGTCGGCGGCTATGGTGGCGAAGACCTGATCGTCGGCGGCACGGCTGCGCGCCCCAACTATGCAGCCATACTGGATGGCAGTTCGGGCAGTGACATCGTTTGGGCCGGCGAACAGAAAACCTCTATTCAACAAGCCATGGCAGATGGCGAAACCGAGACGTCGAACGGGCGCAACAATGTCTTGCTGAACGGACATGTTGGAGACGACCAGCTGATTGGAGACGCCGGCCACGACGTCCTGTTTGGCGGCGAAGGACACGACACCCTTGTCGGCGGCGCGGGCGCTGACATCATCATTGCCGATGGTGAAGGCATCGGGCTGAATACCGGCGGCACCTCTTCCGAGTTTGCATGGGCACTTGGCGGCGACCCGGATCAAATCTCATCATTGCACCTACACATGGGGGTTGCCATGGTCGAAACGGCGAAAGCCGACTCGACGGGCCGCAAACTCAGGGCGATACACAACATCGGCATGACTGTTTCCCCATTGGCCAATACCGATATGTCTGGTTTGCTATCCATGGAAGCCAAAGAGCAGGCCGACGGCAGCGTGATATGGACAAAGTATGCCGACCTGCATGGCGGGCACTATTTCGGCACCAATGTAGGCAAGGGCAATGATGTGATCTACGCCGGTGCCGGAAACGACGCCGTCAATGCTGGCGCCGGAAACGACTTTGTACAGGCCGGCAGCGGCAAAGACCAGGTGGCCGGGTACGAAGGCAACGATTTCATCCTCGGTGATACGGGTGACGACCTGATCTGGGGTGATGCACCCCTGCGTGATACCAGCGGTGGTGTGTCCGGCAGCGTTTTTGGGGCGACATGGACAAGCAAATTCCAGCTCGATGCCGCTCTGCACGGCCAGGATATCTTGGATGGCGGCGAAGGCAACGATACGCTGATCGGTGGTGGCTCGCGCGACGTTTTATGGGGCGGCGCCGGTAACGACACGCTGGTGGGGGATGATCTGGAAGGGCTGGCGGACGGTTCCCATACCGGAGATGACTTCCTCGACGGCGGAGATGGCAACGATGTCCTCTTTGGTGATGATTCGGTTGAACAGCCGGCCAATGCACGCGGCGGCAACGACACCCTCATTGCCGGAATGGGTGAAGACGTGCTCTATGGTGGTGGTGGCAACGACATCCTCAACGCTTCGGAAGAAGACAATGCTGCCGACGACCTTTACGGAGAAGCCGGAGACGATACGCTTTACGGCGGGACGGGCGCAGACACCCTTGATGGCGGCGAAGGCAACGACCACCTCTACGCAGGCAAGAGCGGAAGCTTCCTGATTGGCGGTGAAGGTAACGATTACCTGCAGAGTGGCGCAGGCAACGACACCCTGGAAGGCGGCGAAGGCGCCGACCTTTATCACCTTAGCGCCGGCAACGACACAATCAAAGATACCGGCGGCGAAGACATCTATCTCATCCATCCCGACGTACTCAAAGCCGGCGTTTCCGAAAGCATCACGACCATTACCGACACCGACGGTAAAGGACGCCTGTATTACGGCAACGAACTGCTCACCCAGGCCAACGTCAAAGCCACCGGCCAAAACGAATGGCAAACCGCCGGCGGCGGCCGGCTAACCCGGCAAGGCAACGACCTGCTCATCCGCAACGGCAGCGGTGGGAATGGCCGCGTCCTGGTCAAAAACTTCTTCAGTGCGCAGACCTTCCTCGGCTTGCAACTGCCCGGAGAACAACCCAACCCCAACCCCGATCCGAAACCACCGGTGGTCAACCGTCCGCCGGTGGCTGGTGCGGCCATTGCTGCGCAGACCACGCCAGAAGACAGCGCCTGGCGCTTCACGATACCGAGCGAAGCCTTTACCGACCCAGATAACGAAACCCTGACCTACCAGGCTCGTCTTGCCGGTGGCGGCGCACTGCCCGCCTGGCTGAAATTTGACGCAGCCACCCGCACCCTCAGCGGCACCCCGGACAACGACGCTGTCGGCACATTGAACCTCGAAATCACCGCAACCGACCCGCACGGCGCCTCAGCCAAACAAAGCTTCACCCTCACCATTGACAACGTCAATGACGCCCCGACCGTTGGCGCCGCATTGACGCCACAGGAAAGCCAGGTCGGCCAGCGTTTTGATTTCCGCATTCCGGCCAACGCCTTCATCGACATCGACAAAGGCGACGTCCTGACGCTAAGCGCCCGGCTGGCTGATGGCGGTGCATTGCCTGCCTGGCTGACTTTTGACCCAGCAACCGGCGCCCTGACGGGCACACCGCCGGCAGGCACAAGTGGCCAGATCAACCTGCTCATTACGGCAACCGACCGGGCCGGCGCAACGGCGCAGCAAACACTGCAACTGAAGATCAAACCGACGACGACTCCCGTCCTACCGGGCGCCACCGAAGGCAACGACACGCTGACCGGCAGCGCCGGCGACGATTTCATCGACGCCCTGGGCGGCAACGATACCGTCCGCGGGTTGGCAGGAAACGATACGCTCAATGGTGGAGATGGCAACGACTACCTGAACGGCGGAGAAGGGTCTGACACCCTCGAAGGTGGAGCGGGCAACGACTACCTTAACGGCGAAGCCGGAGAAGACCTTCTTTTAGGTGGTCAAGGCAACGACACGCTTAACGGAGGAGTGGGCAACGACACTCTTGAAGGTGGAGAAGGCAATGACTACCTTGCGGGCGATAACGGTGCTGACACCTACCGCTTTGGCTTCGGCTCCGGTCAGGACACGATCGACAACGACGATAGTGACGAATTGGCTGTAAATCCGGATGTTATCGAACTGGGCGCGGGCATTACGGCGGACAAAGTCCGTCTGACTTGTCAGTACGGGGATCTTCTTATCAAACTAATTGGAACGGAAGACAGTCTGTGTATTTCAAACTACTTCCGTCAGGATGGTGCCTCGTCCTACGCGATCGACCAGATCAAGTTTGCCGACGGCACGAGCTGGGACATTGAAGAAGTCTACCGGCGGATTCAGATCAGCACGGAGGGTAACGACGAGGTCTACGGTTATGCTGGAAACGATCATCTCAATGGTGGCGCGGGCAATGACACGCTTTACGGCGAAGGCGGCAATGACATCCTGGAAGGCGGAGAAGGCAACGACTACCTTAATGGCGGGGACGGCAACGACACCCTTGAGGGCGGAGCGGGTAACGACCTCCTTAAAGGTGGCAACGGCACCGACACCTACTGCTTCGGTCTTGGCTCTGGTCAGGACACGATCGACAACGACGATAGTGACGCATTGGGTGTAAACCCGGATGTTATCGAACTGGGCGCGGGCATCACGGCGGACAAAGTCCGCCTGACCCGTTGGGGTAACACCCTCATCGTTGGTCTGGCCGGAACGGACGACAGCTTGCGTGTTTCTGGCTATTTCTATCAGGACGGTGGGTCGCCCTATGTAGTCGAACAGATCAAGTTTGCCGACGGTACGGGCTGGGATATCAAAGAAGTCAAACGGCGGGTTCTAGTCAGCACGGAGGGTGATGACGAACTCTACGGTTATACTGGAAACGACTATCTAAACGGTGGTGCAGGCAACGATACCCTTGAAGGCGGAGACGGCGACGACACGCTGGACGGTGGCGAAGGCAACGACCAGCTTACGGGCGGCAACGGCGCCGACACCTACCGCTTCGGCCTCGGCTCCGGTCAGGACACGATCAGTAATTACGATTTCGACACTTCGGGGACGAATCCGGATGTTATCGAACTGGGCGCGGGCATCACGGCGGACAAGGTGACGCTCATACGTTCGGAGGATGATCTCGTGCTCAGCCTGAACGGAACGGAAGACAGCCTGCGGGTTTCGAACTACTTTTATTGGGAAGGTATCTCGCCCTACGCAGTTGACCAGATCAGGTTTGCCAACGGCACGAGCTGGGATATTGCCGCCGTCAAGGCGAAGGTGCAGGCGGGTAGCGCCGCCGCCAACGGTGTCAGCCAGTTGGTTAATGCCATGGCGACCTTTGCTGTTCCGGCGGCTGGTCAGAGTACGCTGCCGGAGGCTGATCAGAGGACCTGGGTTCCGGTGATCGCCGCCCATTGAGCTTGATTTGAACTTGATGCATCCGGAACGATGTCTTTCCCATCGTTCCGGAATGAAGCAAGGCTCAAGGGTGATGGCTCGTAGGACGGTGGCGTCCCGTTCCGGAAGCGCTGACAAAATCGCCGCCTGAATGACAGATCATTCAGTGCGGCGGTTTGTTTTGTCGATGGGGTGGTATTGGAAAGAGTCTTTAGTGCCTCAATAGCGGCAATGTCCGATTCATTGATGCTGGCCGGATGAATTTGTGCACCGGATTCTTCCGGGAACTTTTTGCTGCCTGGAATCTCAATGCCGTTGCAACTTGCCGATGGCGCGCATTTAGGCGGTGGTTTTGCCGCGCCCTCCGGTTGAAGGGCGGATGCAATTGCCCGGATTTTGGGATTGCGTATGTTTTTATCTCAGGTTCTGTGGTGGGCTGTCTGCGTCCGGAGGTGGTTGCATGGGTTTTTCGGCGCTTTCCGGAAAACTTTTGAATAATGATGAAAGGAGACATTGATGGAAAACTGGAATGAGTACCGCAAGGAACTGATGGCGCGCGTGGGCGAACTGGGCAAACTTTCGCCGGATACCGTTGCTGGCTACCAGGCGCTTGCCGGCGCGGGCAAGAAGACCCAGCATCTCGACGCAAAAACGCGCGAATTGATTGCGCTGGCCGTGGCCGTGACCACGCGCTGTGACGGCTGTATCACCATGCATGTGGCGGAGGCCGCCAAATTGGGCGTCAGCCGCGAGGAGATTGCCGAAGCGCTGGGCGTTGCGGTGGCGATGAATGCCGGCGCCGCCGTGGCGTATTCGGCGCGCGTCCTGGATGCGTTTGCCGCGCAGGGCTGAACGCCCGGATGTGAGGGCTGCAATTTCGCATCCGCAGCCGGCGCGCGGGGATTGGCAGCATGATGCTGATCCCGCGCGCTTTTTTATTGTTTCTCCTGCATCCAGCTTCAGTGTGATCAAGGATGATCAGGTCTTGCGATTTGTTGGTTTTCGATGCTCTGGTTTTTGATGCGCCGGCAAGTGCCGGAAATCCGAAACGGCGAAAATCCACAGTGCCGGAAATCTAAAATACCGAGAGTCCGCGCGTGTCGTGCCGGATGGACGGCAAGTTGATGGCGGTAGCGTTCAGTCCCCCCGGCTTGGACCTTGTCTGGGCGCGCGGTTCGATGAGGTGGACGTCAGAAAAGCGCTAGAGAGCTGCCTCGGTTCGGGCGCTGCCTGGGCGTGCGCAGAAGCGGTGCCGTGGCGCTGCTGTGCGCGCAGAGTTGAAAAACAAAGAATTTGCTGCGGCCAAGGAAACGGCGATGCCTGGTGTGCGCGGATGTTTGAGGGCGCCAGCCTGAATGCGCATGGTGACAGCGCTCCTGAGCGCGATGAAAGGACGCGCATGAACAACGCGCATGCTTGGAAACATGCTGCAAAACGTGCTGCAATGTTGCCGGGCAGCGGCGCGGCTTTGCCGCCCGGAAAGAAAGCAAGCGAAGAACTATTGAACTATTTGAAAGGGGGATGAATGGGCGGAAAGGACGGGTTGCCGCAGGTTACATGAGAACTCCCGAATGGGAGGAGGGAGGATAGAATGCCGCGGGTTGTGCGAGGAGAGCCGGAGTTTTTGCGCCGCCCATGCAGCTGTGTTGCGCCTGGTGTGTAAGTCTTTGTTTTAATTGACGGCGCGGGGCAATCAGCGTTTAATGTTGCCTGGTGCCCAGGAAGGGACTCGAACCCCCACAGTGTTGCCACCACTAGGACCTGAACCTAGCGCGTCTACCAATTTCGCCACCTGGGCCTGCATAACGACGAAGTGAAGGCCGCATTCTAAGGGAATGAACTCAAATGTCAATAAGAAAGCTTTCAAAAATCAGAAAAAACGACCCGTTTTTCCAGCGTGAAATGGCGAAATATGACCTGCCGCTGCCCTCCCGCGAATACATCGTGCAGACGCTGACCGAGCAAGGCCGGCCGGCCAGTCTGGATTTCCTCTGCGACCTGCTCGATGTGCGCAAGGCCGAGCGCGAGCCATTCGTGCGCCGTCTGGCGGCGATGGAGCGCGAAGCGCAATTGATGCGCAACCGTAAGGGAGCGTACATCCTGCCGGAACGCGCCAGCCTCATTGCCGGGCGGGTTGAGGGGCATCCGGACGGCTATGGCTTCTTCATCCCGGACGATGGCAGCGACGATCTTTTTCTCGATGCCAAGCAGATGACCAAGGTGCTGCATCGGGACCGGGCGCTGGTGCGCGTGACCGGCATCGATCGCAAGGGCCGGCGCGAGGCGGCGATTGTCGAAGTGACCGAGCGCGCCAACAGCCGGATCGTCGGGCGCGTGCTGGTCGAGCACGGCATCATGCTGGTGGCGCCCGAAAACCGGCGGATTCACCAGGACATCCTCATCGTTGCCGATCAAAAGGCTGGCAAACAGGCCGGCAAACGGCTCCAGCCCACAGCAGGCCAGGTGGTGATGGTCGAAATCATCGAGCAGCCGACGCGGCATTCGCAGCCGATCGGCCGTGTTGTCGAAGTCCTCGGCAATTACGCCGACCCTGGCATGGAAATCGAAATCGCCCTGCGCAAGCATGAGCTGCCTTTTGAGTTTTCGCCCGAAGCCGTCAAGGAAGTCCGCGCCTTGCCGGCCAAAGTCAGAAAAGCCGATTGGGACGGACGATGCGACCTGCGCGATCTGCCGCTGGTGACGATTGACGGCGAAACGGCCAAGGATTTCGACGACGCCGTTTTTGCCGAGAAAAAAGGGCGCGGCTGGCGGCTGGTGGTGGCGATTGCCGACGTCAGCCATTACGTGCGGCCGGGCGCGGCGCTCGACCGTGAGGCCTGCGCGCGCGGCAATTCGGTGTATTTCCCGCGCCGCGTCATTCCCATGCTGCCGGAAAAGCTGTCCAACGGCCTGTGCTCGCTCAATCCGGAGGCCGATCGGCTGGCGATGGTCTGCGACATGGAGATCAGCGCTGGCGGTCTCGTCAAGGCGTATGCCTTTTATCCGGCCGTGTTCCGTTCGGCGGCGCGGCTGACCTACACGCAGGTCTGGGCGTGGCTGTCCGGCGCCGCGGCAGGCGCGGATGCGTCCGCAGATTCGGCGGCGGATTCAGCGACAGAGCTGGCGGCGTCCGGTCAGGCCATCCCCGCGCCGGTGCAGCGCTCGCTGCGGGCTTTATATACGCTGTTCGGCATCCTGCTCAAAGCGCGGCGCAAGCGCGGCGCGATCGATTTTGAGACGGTGGAAACGATGATGCTGTTCAACGACCAGGGGAAAATCGAGAATATCGTGCCGGTCGAGCGTAACGACGCGCACCGGCTTATCGAAGAATGCATGCTGGCGGCCAACGTGTGCGCTGCGGATTTCCTCGAAAAGCACCGTCATCCCTGCCTGTACCGCGTGCATGAAGGGCCGACGCCGGAAAAACTCGAACAACTGCGCGCTTTTCTCAAGGAATTCGGCCTCAGCCTGTCGGGCGGCGCGCATCCGGCCGCCAAGGATTACGCGGCGCTGATGGAAACGGTCAAATCCCGCCCGGATGCCGCGCTCCTGCAAACGGCGATGCTGCGCTCGCTGCGGCAGGCGGTGTATAGCCCGGACAACGTCGGCCACTTCGGCCTGTCCTACGCGCACTACACGCACTTCACTGCACCGATCCGGCGCTATCCCGACTTGCTCGTGCATCGGGCGATCAAGGCGCTGCTCGCGGGCGCGACGTACCGGCCCGGCAAGTGGGACGACATCGGCCTGCACTGTTCGATGACCGAGCGGCGCGCCGACGAGGCGACGCGCGATGTGACGAACTGGCTTAAGTGCTACTACATGCGCGAGCGCATCGGCGAAGTTTTTGTCGGAACGATCGCCTCGGTCGTGCCCTTTGGCGTGTTCGTGACGCTTGATGCGGTGTATGTCGAAGGGCTGGTGCATGTATCCGAGCTGGGCGAGGACTACTTCCAGTTCGACCCGGTGCGCCATGAAATGCTGGGCGAACGCACCGGCCGGCGTTTCCGGCTTGGCGACCGCCTCTGCGTCAAGCTGGTGCGCGCCGATCTGGAAAGCAGGCGTATTGATTTTGTCCTGGCCGACGCCGACGAAGCCGCCCAGATTGCTCCACCCGCCCCATCCGAATGGCAGGCGGCCGAATCGGGCGCGTCGCCGCGTCCGGAAAAGGACGTCGGAAAAAAGGCAAAAGAGGCGAAAAAGGTGAAAAAAGCAGCGCAAAAAACAGCGCAAAAGACAGCGCGCAAGGCATCAGGAAAAGCATCAGAAAGGGCGCCGAAAAAAGCTTCGCCCGGCCGATCCGGACGCACGTCTGCCGGCACAACGCGCCGCTCCGGGAAATCCGCAAAGCACTGAACGGAGGATTGAATTTTTATGAGTCAGTCTTCGCATTCCGGCGCACCCGCATCGACCGCTGCCGGCTTCATTCACGGCTTCCATGCCGTCATCGCCAAACTGCGGCACCAGCCGGAGGCCATTCTTGAAATCTTCATCGACGGCGAGCGGCGTGACGCCCGTATGCGCAACCTCCTGCGTCATGCCGAACTGCACGGCGTGCGCATCATGGCGGTCGACGGCAAGCGGCTCGACGGCATGGCCGGCGGGCGGATGCGCCATCAGGGCGTCGTCGCCCGCGTCCTTGGCCAGCGGCGGCCGGTGGCGCTCGACGATGTTCTCGATACGCTCGAAGAACCCGCCTTCCTGCTCATCCTCGACGGCATTCAGGACCCGCACAACCTGGGCGCCTGCCTGCGCGTGGCCGATGCCGTCGGCGCGCACGCCGTCATTGCCCCCAAGGACCGCGCCGCCGGGCTGACGCAGGCGGCCGTCAAAGTCGCCAGCGGCGCGGCGGAAAGCGTGCCCTATATCACCGTGACCAATCTTGCCCGCACGCTGCGCGAACTTCAGGAACGCGGCGTCTGGGTGATCGGCGCCGATGCCGAAGGCCAGGAAGATCTCTACAGCGCGCAATGGCCAGCGGGCACGGCCTGGGCGCTGGGCGCCGAGGGCGTCGGCCTGCGCCGCCTGACGCGCGAGACCTGCGACCAGCTCGTCACCATTCCCATGCTCGGCTCGGTGCAAAGCCTCAATGTCTCCGTCGCCGCCGGCGTCTGCCTGTACGAAGCGCGGCGGCGGCTGATGGCCGTGGGCTGAATGCTTGCAGTGGCTGGCCGCAATGGCCGGCCGGAACCCCGCGTCTTTTGGGCATTTCAGACTGGGCGGCGCTGTAACCCGCGCCAATTGGGCGTTTGCGGGCAGGCATCCCGGAAGCCCTTATTCCACGCGGGTTACCAGCCTGCCTGGCTGGAGAAGCCCGTTTTACGCGGGCTGGAGCGGTGACGATGGCGCGGTGTACCGAGCGCGGCGGGCGCTGGAGAGAATACGCTGAAGGCGTTGAGTGCGCGCGGCAAATAGCCGCTAGATATAATGCGCCATACCTTCATTCACACAACACCGTGAATCACACAAAGGGAGATCAAACGATGAAAAAGTTTTTACTGGGCGTCTGGCTGTTTCTGTCTACCAGTTTGGGGCTGGCACAAATGCCAGAGAAAACACGGCAAGAGGTGGTGCAGATGCCCGAGGAAACACGGCAAGAGGTGGCGCAGGCGATTCAACAAGGCAATTACACCCAGGCTGTGCAATTGCTGCAACCTTGGGCGGAGCGTGGCGATGCCTGGGCGCAGTACAGACTTGGCGTGATGTTTTTTCATGGTCAAGGCATTACGCAGGATTACGCCCAGGCGCAGAAATGGTGGGAGAAAGCGGCCGCTCGGGGAGATGCAAATGCTCAATTTAGCCTTGGCGTAATGTGTTTTCACGGTCAAGGCGTCATGCAGGATTACACCCAGGCGCGCAAATGGTGGGAGAAAGCCGCGGCTCAGGGAGACGTGAATGCGCAATTTAGCCTTGGCGTGATGTACGAATATGGTCAAGGCGTTGCGCAGAATGACGCCAAGGCGCGCGAATGGATGGAAAAAGCGGCCGCGCAGGGGCATGTAAATGCCCAATTTAGCCTTGGCGTAAGGTATTACACCGGTCAAGGCGTCACCCAGAATTATGCCGAGGCTCACAAATGGTGGGAGGAAGCGGCCACTCAGGGGGATGCGGGAGCGCAGTACAACCTTGGCGTGATGTATCGCGATGGCCGAGGCGTCGCGCAGAATGACGTCAAGGCGCGCGAATGGATGGAGAAAGCGGCTGCTCAGGGGTTTGTAGAGGCACAAACCAACCTTGGCTCAATGTATCACGATGGCCAAGGCGTTACGCAGGATTATGTCAAGGCGCGCGAATGGTACGAGCAGGCGGCTGCGCAGGGGCATGCCAAAGCACAATACAACCTTGGCCTGATGTATAAAGATGGCCGAGGAGGCGTCGCGCAGGATTACGCCCAGGCGCAGAAATGGTGGGAGAAAGCGGCCGCTCGGGGAGA
>ERZ772772.34-NODE-34-length-72580-cov-5.843282_pt1 | contig 72580 bp, 68 predicted proteins | sample MGYA00511484_ERZ772772 | MGnify/ENA primary metagenome ERZ772772 (study PRJEB29015, sample SAMEA2737913) | human oral metagenome | biome: human oral; feature: human-associated habitat; material: dental | place: China | collected 2088 ... | reverse complement strand
TGAGCCGCTGTAGATTGTCTGGTTTTTAAAAAGGGCTGCCCGCAACCCCGTATGAATAGGGCGTTTCCGGGCGGGCACTTCCAAAACCCACATGGATAAAGGCGCTCCAGGCAGGTACCTCCGGAGCCCTTATAAATAAAGGGCTGCAGGGCATACCTCTCGGAGATGCACTATTTACACGGGGTTCAGAGCATCCCTATAGCGCATCGACAGGCCGCGCGGCGAATTCTTTCACACCAACTGGACGGGCAAAGGCGGCACGACTGCATCGACCACCTACAACGTCTGCCCGCCTATTCCCTGAAGCGGACGATGCGCGAGTTGGCGAGGTCGATCTGGGGATTGGCGATGACGCCGGGGAAAGCGCCTTCAACGAAGATACGGCGCATGTCCTCGACCATCGTCTGCCCCATGCCACGCAGGGAAACGACCGAATAACCGCCGAGATGCGGCGTGATGATGACATTGGGCGTTTTGAGCAGAACGTGATTGCCGTCGATCGGCTCGCCTTCGACAACATCGGTGGCATAGCCGGCGACTTTGCCGGATTCGAGCGCGGCGATCAGGTCGGCCTGCTTGTAGATTTCGCCGCGGCAGGTATTGACGAGGATGACGCCCGGACGCATCCGGGCAATCTGCTCGGCGCCCAGCATGCGCGAGGTTTCCGCTGTCAGCGGGCAATGCAGGCTGATGATCTGGCTGTCGGCCAGCAGTGTGTCGAGATCGACTTTGCTGGCGTGGCGCGCGGCAATTTCCTCAGCACTGACATACGGGTCGCAGGCGATCACTTTGGCACCGAATCCTTGCGAGAGGATGCGGGCAACGGTTTTGCCAATGGCGCCGATGCCGATCAGGCCGATTGTCGCCCCGGCAAAATCGACGCCGAGCGCCAACCTGGCGCGCCGCGCCCATTGACCGGCTTTGACGACGTCGGCGCCTTCGCAGATGCGGCGGGCGGAGGCGTTCATCAAGCCGACAGCCATCTGCGCGACGGATTCCCGCTCGATTTCCGGGCCGACTTTGGAAACGGCGATCCCCAGTTCGGCGCAGGCGTCGAGGTCAACGTTGTCGCAGCCGACGCCATGGCGTGCGAGCAGGCGCAGCTTGGGCAATCCCAGCAGAACTTCCCGCGTATAGACGGGCGTGACGCTGGCGATGATGCCGTCGGCGCCGCTCAGCTTCTGATGGAATACCGAGGCGGGTGCGCCGTTCGGAATATCGACGCGGATCAGTTCGGCGAATTGCTCCAGCTCGCGCAGATGTTCCGGGAAGGAGACGCCGAAAGAACTGGAATTGACGATGGCGATGGTCACTTTGGCTTGGCTCATAAGTTATTGTCCTGGTGGAAAAATGTGAATTTGCGTGAGTCGAAGAAGGGTTAAAAAGGATTGCAAAAGGATTGCGCGGGGCGAGCCGTCAATCCGCCGACTGCCCCAGGCGGGCGAGCAGCGGCGCGCGGAGTGTCTGACGGATGCTGAAGTAGCGCTCGGCAAGCGCCTCGTAGATTTTGGCATGGCGCGCGATAGGTTCAAAAACGGTGGCATCGCGCATGATACGGCGCGAGCATTCGATGAGGTCGCTGCCCTCGCCGTAGCGTGCCATGCAGGCGGCGCCGATAATGCCCATTTCCGGATTCTGCGTGACGCAGACGCGTAGATCGAGGACGTCGGCCATGATCTGCATCCACTGCGCATTGGTCGAGGCGCCGCCGCCGAGGCGGAATTCCTCAATCTGCCGATGCGGATCGAGCCGGTTTTTCACCAGCAGGTAGGAGAAGGCAACCCCTTCGAGAAAGGATCGCGCCAGATCGTCGCGCGTACTGACGGCGCCCAAGCCCATGACCACGCCGGTGCCGATGTTGCCGACGATCATGTCGCGCTCGCCGGTGAAGTAGGGGAAAGTCATCACCCCGTTTGCGCCGGGAACAGAGAGTGGCGTTTTTTGCAGATAGTCGAGATTTTCGCCAAGCAGAGACAGCAGGAGATTGGTGGCGCTGGTGCAGTTATTGATGCCTGCGCCGGTGAAAAAGCGTCCCGGCCGCAGCAGGCAGCTCTGAATCAGCCCGCCCTTGAGGTCTTCGACCGGCGCTGGCGTCGGAATGCGGAACATGCCTGAGGTGCCGAAGTTGCCGACGCCGATACCTTCGGCAAAGCCGGTCATCGCGGCGGCGACCGCGCCGCCATCGTAAAGGCCGGCGGCAATTGCCGTGCCTTCGCGCACGCCCAGATGGCGGCAGATGGCGGGCAGCAGCGGCACTTTGTCGGTAAAGCCATTGAGCACGCGCGGAAATTGTTCGACGGCAAAACCGGTTGCCCTGATGATCGCCTCATCCCAGCGGCCGGAAATATCAAGGCAGCCGAGCGAGTTGGCCGTGCTGTAATCGGAAACATATTCGCCGGTCAGCGCATGCATCAAAAAGGCCTTCGAGTCGAGCACATGCGCCGTGCGGGCGGCAATCTGCGGCTGTGTGACGCCGATGTGGTGAAGGCGATTGGCCGGGTACTGGAAAATCGGCGGGCAGCCGGTGCGCAGATACATGTCGTCAACGTCGCCGACAGCCGCCAGAAAGCGGGGAAAGTGCGCCTGCGCCGTGGTGTCGGCGAATGTTGATATGCGGGTCAGCGGCTCGCCGTCTTGATCGAGCAGCACCAGGCCGAACATGTAGGAGGTCAGCGCCAGCATGTCGATTTCGCTGCCATGCTGGTCTGCCGCGCGCCGGCAAACTTCCAGCAGCGCTTCACGGAGCCGGTGCGGGTCGTGTTCGGCGCGGCCGCTCGCGTCGCTTTCCAGCGCCGTGCTGATTTTCTGCGTCTTGCCGTAAAGCTGACCGGCTTCATCGACAAGCGCGGCCTTGATGTTGGTGGTGCCGACATCAATCGAAAGAATCAAGCCCATGTCTGCTCCGTCTGGAGAAAATGCTAAAAATCATCAGATGATGCACGCCCACCGCTGCCGCCGGATAACGCCCAACGGCCGGAACGGAGGGCGGCGGATACGCAATGCCGGTGCGCTGGCGCTTGCTCTCTGCGCTGATTTCTTCGGACGCTTTCAGCGTTGCCGGCCGGCTATTTGTGCTCGATCAGCTCGATCTTGTAGCCGTCGGGATCTTCGACGAAGGCAATGACCGTTGTGCCGTGTTTCATCGGGCCGGCCTCGCGCGTGACCTTGCCGCCCCGCTGGCGGATGGCGTCGCAGGCGGCATGGGCATCCGGCACCTCAAGTGCGATGTGGCCGAAACCATTGCCGAGGTCATAAGAGGTCGTGTCCCAGTTGAAAGTCAGCTCGATGACGGCACTCTCGCTTTCCTCGCCGTAGCCGACAAAAGCCAGCGTAAAGCGGCCTTCCGGATAATCGTCGTGGCGCAGCAGACGCATGCCGAGCACTTCGGTGTAAAACGCGATCGAGCGGTCGAGATTGCCGACCCGGATCATGGTGTGGAGGATTCTCATGGTGTGCCTTTCCTTTTTGTGGTGTTGACCCGTACGGCGGTGGCGATATCCGACCTAAATCACCGGGCGCCATGCGCGTGCCGCCCGATGCGCCCGCTTGCCGAATATCGATGATTCGCTGATGCCCGGCTGATGCTTGGAATTGTCTGGAATTGTAGCGCCATTCGTTCCTCGTATTCCGTGCCCGTCTGATGAAAAGTGTTCATGTCGGGTCGAGAAACTCGGTTTCCGGCGCACGGCCCCGATTTTTGGTCAATTTGCCACTGTCCGGCACGGCCAGATGCGGGGCGGCATGAAACAGCCAACCAACAACCAATAAACAACAACCGACACCAGGTCGATTCGGTGTCGATCCGGCCGCTTTCTGGTCTTGTTACGCTGTGCCCGCCATGCAAAACCGCTGGGTCTCTTGGTTTTCTCGGTAACTCTCACCATCCGCAAGTCGGCGGGAGCATGGCAGGATATGTCATCCATATGCCATCCTTTTGTCAACCTTTTGTCAGCCCTTTGTCAGTCTTTTCGCACGCAGCACAAGCAGGTATTCTGGCGGCTATTCTGCCGCCATTCAGGGCTTTGCTGGCTCAGGCGGGTGGCGCCGGGCCGGATGACCGATCAGACGATGAAATCGGGTATGCCCGCGAATTTCCGCCATTCTCGTGATGGAGTAAACCATGTCCAAGCAGATTCCAGCAGACCTCATCAAGCGAACCCCCGGCATTGCCCTGCGCCATTCCTCGGAACTGTGGCCGGAACGCCATCAGCCCGGCGACGCGGGCCTGCCGATGCTCGCCGTCGATAATGCGCTGGGGCGCGCCATTCTTTCGCCGCATGGCGCGCAAGTTGTGTCTTTCCAGCCCGTCGGCGGAGAAGAAATGCTCTGGCTGTCGCCGCTGACGGCGTTCAGGGTGGGAACGCCCATCCGCGGCGGCATCCCGCTCTGCCTGCCCTGGTTTGGCCCCGGCGCCGACGGCAAGCGCATGCATGGCTTTGCCAGAAACCATATGTGGACGCTCACGAGCGCTGGAACGACGCCTGCGGGAGAAACGCATATCGTTATGGAACTGTCGGGCGAAGCGTCTTTCTGCGATCTGTGGCCGCATGCCTTTGCTTTCCGCTTCGATCTGCTCGTCGGCGCGCGGCTCACGCTTGGCCTGTCCGTTGAAAATCGCAGCCCCCGGCCTGCGCCATTCTCCTTTGCGTTCCATACCTACTTTGCCGTGGCGAATGTGGCCAACATCCGCATTGGCGGTCTCAACGGGACGCGCTATCTCGACAAGCTCGACAAACGCAACCCTCAGCGCCGCAAGCGGCAGGCGGGTGAGGTGACGATCTCGGCGCACACGGATCGTATTTACCTCGATGTTCCCAGGCATCAGACGCTTGCCACCCCTGCCGGACAGACGCATATCGAATCCGATGCGCGCTGCGCCATCGTCTGGAACGCCTGGGACAACGACCGCAACATGCCTGACCTGGGCGCGGGCAACCACGTCGGCTACGTCTGCATCGAGCGCGGCGACGTTGCTGACCATGCCATCATGCTGATGCCGGGCGAGTGCTACCGCCGCTGGATGATTCTGCAAAACTGAACCGCCCGCCATTTGCCGCCCGAATTCGACGATTCCACGATTCTACGAACGTCAGGCGGTAACCGCGGGCTGTCGCCAGTCGTTCCCAGAAGGCATGCCCGGAGACCCGCGAATTTAGGGCGTTTCCAGCCGGTATGCGCCACAGCCCGCGTAGAATAAGGGCTGCGGAGGAGGGGGCTGAGAATCGGCCTGGAGCGCGGATGCCGGACAAGGATGGCCGGAAGCATCCAGGCGGCGCGGACGGCAGGCCACCCGCTTTGCCGCGCCCGTGACACCACCCCCTCCGCCGCAACACGATACCCGCACTGCGTTGCACCGTACCGATCGGGCAATTTCCGCCACCGGGAAAAGCAAGTAAAATCCGGGCTTCCCGCGTTTTTCCTGCGATTTACGAATCTCATGTCTTCTACACCCACTTTTCAGGAAGTCATCCTGCGTCTCCAGTCTTTCTGGAACAAACACGGCTGCGCCTTGCTGCAACCCTACGATATGGAAGTCGGCGCCGGCACCAGCCACACCGCCACCTTCCTGCGCGCCATCGGCCCTGAGCCGTGGAAAGCCGCCTACGTGCAGCCGTCGCGCCGGCCGAAGGATGGCCGTTACGGCGAAAATCCGAATCGCATGCAGCACTATTATCAGTACCAGGTCGTGCTCAAGCCCGCGCCGGACAATATCCTCGACCTCTACCTCGGCTCGCTGGCGGCGCTTGGTTTTGATCTGAAGAAAAACGATGTGCGCTTCGTCGAAGACGACTGGGAAAACCCGACGCTTGGCGCCTGGGGGCTGGGCTGGGAAGTGTGGATGAATGGCATGGAAGTGACGCAGTTTACGTACTTTCAGCAGGTGGGCGGCATCGACTGCCGGCCGATTACCGGCGAAATCACCTACGGCCTGGAGCGCCTGGCGATGTACCTGCAAGGCGTTGAGAACGTCTTTGATCTGGTGTGGACCGAGGGGCTGACGTATGGCGATGTCTATCACCAGAATGAAGTCGAGCAGTCGGCCTACAATTTCGAGCATTCCGATGCCGATTTTCTGTTCAGCGCCTTTTCCGCGCACGAAAAAGAAGCGCAACTGCTCGTGCGTGAGCAACTGGCGCTGCCGGCCTACGAGCAGGTGCTGAAAGCCGCGCACACCTTCAATCTGCTCGATGCGCGCGGCGCCATTTCCGTCACCGAGCGCGCTGCCTACATCGGCCGCATCCGCAACCTGGCGCGCAGTGTCGCGCAAAGCTACCTCGACTCGCGTGCGCGCCTCGGCTTCCCGCTTGCGCCGCGCGACTGGGCTGATGAAGTCCTGGAAAAACTCGCTGAACAGAACGCCAAGAAAGCTGCCTGATATGAGTACAAACAATCTGCTCGTCGAACTGTTCGTCGAAGAATTGCCACCGAAAGCGCTGAAGAAACTCGGCGAAGCGTTTGCCTCGACGCTGGCCGAAGCGCTCATCGGCGCTGACTTGGCGGCCGACGATGCGCGCATTACCGCCTACGCTACCCCGCGCCGCCTGGCGGCTCATATTACGAACGTGCTGTCCGTCGCGCCGGAGCGCGCTGTATCGACGCGACTGATGCCCGCCAGCGTCGGTCTTGACGCCGCCGGTCAGGCAACGCCTGCCCTGCGCAAAAAACTGGCCTCACTCGGACTGGAAGCTGCTGACGTACCGCGGCTGCGCCGAGCACACGACGGCAAGGTCGAGGCGCTGTTTTACGATAGCCGCGCGCCCGGCGCAACGCTGGCCGACGGCCTGCAGAAAGCGCTCGATACGGCGATTGCGGCTTTGCCGATCCCCAAGGTGATGGCCTATCAGCTACATGCACACTGCGCGCAGCCGGGCTGGACGACCGTGCATTTTGTCCGTCCGGCACACGGACTGGTCGCGCTGCATGGCCGCGATGTCGTGCCGGTCTCGGCGCTGGGATTGACTGCCGGACGCACGACGCATGGTCACCGCTTTGAAGCCGCCGCCGATCCGCTCGATATTGCTGATGCCGACGCCTATGCCGCGACGCTGAAGGAACAAGGCGCCGTCATTGCCCGTTACGAAGAACGTTGCCAAGAGATCGTTCGCCAGCTCCGCAGCAAAGCCAATGCGCTGAAATGTCGCCTCGAAGTCGAGCCTGCCCATTTGACTGACGGGGCGCCGGAAGCCGCATTGCTGGAAAATCCGCTCGTTCAGGAAGTCACCGCGCTGGTCGAATGGCCGAACGTCCTGCCCGGCCAATTTGAGGAAACCTTCCTCGAAGTGCCGCAGGAATGCCTGATTCTGACGATGAAGGCCAACCAGAAATATTTCCCGCTACTCGACGACGCCGGGCGACTGACCAACCGTTTCCTGATTGTCGCCAACATCCGCCCGAACGATGCCAGCGCCGTGATCGAAGGCAACGAGCGCGTCGTCCGCCCGCGCCTGGCCGACGCCAAATTCTTTTTTGACCAGGATCGCAAGAAAACGCTGGAAAGCCGCATTCCGGAGCTGGACAAGGTTATCTATCACAACAAACTGGGGACACAGGGCGAACGCTCGCTGCGCGTTGCCGCGCTCGCCAAGGCTATTGCCGGGCAGCTCGGCGGCGCGCTGGCGCAGCCGGCGGAACGCGCCGCAAGTCTTGCCAAAGCCGATCTGCTCACCGGCATGGTCGGCGAATTCCCTGAGCTGCAAGGCATCATGGGGCGCTACTACGCCCTGCACGATGGGCTGGCGCCTGAAATTGCCGACGCCATTGAAGACCATTACAAACCGCGCTTTGCCGGCGACGAGCTGCCGCGTGGCCAGGTCGGCACCATCGTGGCGCTGGCCGACAAGCTGGAGACGCTGGTGGGCCTGTTCGGCATTGGCCAGATGCCGACCGGCGATAAGGATCCCTTTGCTTTGCGCCGCCATGCGTTGGGCGTCATCCGTATGCTGATCGAAAAAGATTTGCCGCTTGAAGTGTCGTCTATCATCGAAATGGCGCGTGAAGTACATAACGACGAAGCGATGCAAGAGGCTGGTGCGGACAAGGCGGCGGTAGGTGAAGATGCGTGGGGATTTGCGCGACGAACGTTCGCTCCAGAAACTTCTCGGCACGTACTCGATTTCATCTACGAGCGTCTGGCCGGCGTGTTGCGCGAGCAAGGCTATTCGGCGCAGGAGGTCGATGCGGTGCTGAGCCGGCGGCCGCAGCATCTGGCGGGCGTTGCCGCCCGGCTTGCCGCCGTGCGCGCCTTTTCGGCGCTGCCGGAAGCCGCAGCGCTGGCCGCTGCCAACAAGCGCGTGAGCAATATTTTGAAAAAGGCCGGGCCGTCCGTGACGGACGATGCCAACGTCGATCCGGCGTTGCTGCGCGAGCCCGCCGAGCAGGCATTGGCGGCGGCGCTGGCCGAGGCGCGGCCCAAGGCCGACGCCGCCTTCGAGCGGGGCGACTATACGGCGTCACTGCAAGCGCTTGCGGCTTTGCGTGCGCCGGTCGATGCGTTCTTTGCCGACGTGATGGTCAATGCCGATGATCCGGCGCTCAAGGCTAACCGGCTGGCGCTGCTTGCCGCGCTGCATGCGGCGATGAACCGCGTTGCCGACTTGTCGCGCTTGCAGTCGGCCTAAGCCATGTACGGCGGACAGGGCGCGCACGGGAGGCGCGGAACGGACCTGGCGCCGCGTGCAGCCGGCATCGCGCAGGCGAGTGGCTTGCTGCCTGAATGCCCGATGCGCCGCACTGTTTCTTTGGCGAGCGGCCCGCACAAAGCATCCGCCGCTCCTTTTCAATTTCCGCAGATTTTCCCATGAAGCTCATCATTCTCGACCGCGACGGCGTTATCAACCATGACTCCGAGCGCTTTATCAAGTCGCCCGCCGAATGGCGGGCCATTCCCGGCAGCCCGGAAGCCATCGCCCGGCTCTCTCAGGCGGGCTACCGCGTCGTCGTCGCCACCAACCAGTCGGGCATCGGCCGCGGCCTGTTCGACATGGAAACGCTCAACGCCATCCACACCAAAATGCATCAGACAGTGCAGGCCGCCGGCGGGCGCATCGACGCCATTTTTTACTGCCCGCACGCTGCCGACGCCAAATGCGACTGCCGCAAGCCGAAACCGGGCATGCTCGAGCAGATTGCCGCCTGCTTTAATGCCGACCTGACTGGCGTTTTTGCCGTCGGCGATTCGCTGCGCGACCTGGAAGCCGCCGTCAGCGCCGGCGCCAGCCCGGTGTTGGTACTGACCGGCAAGGGCGAAAATACCTATGCCAACGAGACCCTGCCTGCGGGTACGCAGGTGTTCGACGATCTCGCACAGGTGGTCGACGCGATGCTCATGGCGGAGAAAAAAGCGGAAAAAGCAGAGAAGGCAGAAAGGGCAGAGAAGGCCGAAAAAACCGAGAGAACAGAAAGCAAAAGCGAAAAGGTGGAAAGAAAAGCCTGAGCCCCACTCCATTCCCAGACCGGATCGTTCCCAACCATGATTGCCTTGTTCCGTACGCTAATTTTTGCACCGTTGGCCATTCTTGCCACGCTGATTGCCAGCGTGCTGGTGTTGCTGACGGCCGTCTTCCCCATGTGTGTGCGCTTTGCCATTATCCGTGTCTGGTACTCCGTCGTGCTCGGCCTGTGCAAGACGGTACTCGGCCTGCGCTATCGCTTGCTCGGCCGCGAGCATATTCCGCCCGGCGCCTGCGTCGTGCTCGCCAAACATGAGTCGGCCTGGGAAACTATCGCTTTACAGCAGATTTTTCCTCCTGTCGTTTTTGTGCTCAAGAAATCTTTGCTGAACATCCCGCTTCTCGGCTGGGCATTCATCGCCGTGCGGATGATTTCGATCGACCGCAAAGCGGGCCGCGACGCTTTGCGGCAAGTCGCCGAACAAGGCCAAAAACGGCTGGCGGAAGGGATTTCTGTCGCGATTTTTCCTGAGGGGACGCGCACATTGCCTGGTGAAATCCGGCGATTCAAGCCCGGCGGCGCATACCTGGCCGTCAGCGCGGGCGCTGTGGCCGTACCGGTTGCACACAATGCCGGTGATTTCTGGAGCAAGCGCTTCGCCAAGCGGGCGGGCGAAATTATCGTCAGCGTCGGCCCGCCCATTGATCCGAAAGGTAAAACCGCAGAAGAGGTCAATCGCCTTGCCGAAGCGTGGATTAGCGCAGAAATGCAGCGCATTGCGCCGTACCGCAATCGTCGATGAGCGTCGATTTTCTGCGTAGTGGCACTGCGTTACGGGAAACGGTCGAGTCTCGCGGCAACAGACGCTGCCGCGCCGCGATAGGGGCGCAATAGCCGATCGACACGGTATGCCGCAACTAACCGAACATTCTCTGGAATTGCCTTTTCCGGATCGGGCAGTGCGCCCGGCAGGGGAAACGCTGCACACCATTGTTCTGCATGATCGCATCGTGCCTTACTCGCTGCGCCGCAGCCGCCGGCGCAGCATCGGCCTGTCCATCGATGAGCGCGGCCTGCGTGTCGGCGCGCCTTTGCGGGCGGCACTGAGCGAAATCGAAGCCCTGATTTGCCGGCATGGCGACTGGGTTGCGCAAAAACTCGATGAATGGCGTGCCCGCCGCCGCCCGCCGCCACAGGCCATCACCGACGGCGCAACAGTTCCCTACCTGGGCGGCACGCTCAGACTGCATCTGATGCAGGGCGGCAACCAGATTCGCTGGGAAGAGCACGGTGCGGGAGCCTCGAAAGCCGATGACACCCGCGAAGATGGCACCGATAGCCTGCATGTCGATGGCGGTGCGCCGCACCTGATACTGGCCGCACGCACGCCGGACGATGCAGCGCGCCTGCTTGAGCGCGCCCTGCGGCGACGCGCCATGGCGATTTTTCGGGAACGGCTGGCGCATTTTGCCCGCCAGTTTGGCTTGCCCATTCCGCCATTGGCCCTGAGTGCTGCGCGTACACGCTGGGGAAGCTGCAGCCTGCGCACCGGCATCCGGCTCAACTGGCGGCTGATTCACTATCGGCAGGCATTGATCGACTACGTGATCATCCACGAACTGGCACACCTGCGCGAAATGAACCACAGTGCGCGCTTCTGGGCCATTGTCGAGCGCTACTGCCCGAATTACCGGCAATTGCGCGAAGAACTGAAACGCCTGCCGACACGCGCTCCCTGACGCGCTGATTGCAGAAGAACGATGCCTCACCGGCCGCTAAAAGCATCATTGAGCGGCCAAGCAGTAGGCTTGACTCAGGTCTTATGGTTACGGCGTGGTCGCGCCGCGATGCCGATGATCAGCAGACAAAGCGCGATGACGGGTAGGTTACCCCCGTGTACATAAGGCGTTGCGCCGGTATGGGCGCGTACTTCGCCGGTCAAGGCGCCGCGTGTGAACGGCGGCAGTGCCGCGGCGATGTCGCCGTTGGCGCTGACGATGGCAGTCATTCCGGTATTGGTGGCGCGCAGCATGACGCGGCCGGTTTCGAGTGCGCGCAGCCGGGCGATCTGCAAATGCTGCGCCGGCGCGAGCGAATCGCCGAACCAGGCAACGTTGGAAAGATTGACGAGCAGATGGGCTTCGGGCAGGGCGCGTGCGATCTCTTCGCCAAAGGCATCCTCATAGCAGATGTTCGGGGCGATTTTCAGCGCGCCAAGGCGCAGCGGTGATTGCTGTGGGCTGCCGGCGATGAAGTCGGACATGGGAATTTCCGCCAAATCCATGAACCAGCGAAAACCGGGTGGAACGAATTCCCCGAAAGGAACGAGGTGAACTTTGTCGTAGCGTTGCAGGCCGCCATTGCCGTGACCATTTCCGAGGGCGATGGCGCTGTTGGCATAATTGCTGCCATCGTGGGTGGGAATGCCGAAAATCAGCATGCCGTGTTCGCGTTGTGCCAGCCTGTGCAGGGCATCGAGGTAGTCCGCCGGCACCTGCTTGAGCAGACTGGGAATGGCGGTTTCCGGCAATACGGTGAGTTGTGCCGGATGCGCGTGCGCCAACTGATGATAGATGCGCAAGGAATCGTGCAGACGCTCCGGCCGCCATTTCATCTCCTGCGGAATGTTGCCTTGCAGCAGGGCGACGCGGATGGGTTGGCCGATCGGCTGTGTCCATTCGATAAGGCGCAACAGGCTGCCGCAGAGGAGCATTAGGGTGAGGGGCAGCATGATTGGCAGCGATTGCCGGAAAATCTGCGAGCGGGTTGCGCCTGTTGCTGTGTCCTGAAAGAAAACGCGGCCGCAGACTGCGGCAAGCAGTGCGCCGAGCCAGGCGCTTAGCCAGGAAAGGCCGTAGACGCCGACTATCGGCGCGAAGCCGGATAAAGGGCTCGGTGGCGTCTGGCTATAGCCGACCGCCAGCCAGGAAAACCCGGTAAATAGCCATCCGCGCAGCCATTCCGTCAACGTCCATAGCGCAGCGAAGAGCAGCGTGCGTCGGAGGGTTTGCCAACCCGTCTGCACATCCGCCCCAGAAAAATTCCCCCGAGCCATTAACAGGGTGAACAGCGCGCCAGCCAGCGCTGGGTAGAGAGCGAGATAAGCGCAGAACAGGACGGTGGCGAGTGCCGCCAGCGGCATAGCCATGCCGCCGAAAACGCTGAGGCTGACGTAGACCCAGGAGACGCCGCCCAGGAAAAAACCAAAGCCAAAAATACCGCCGATCAGAGCGCCATGCCGCCAGTGATACATTCCGGCGCGGTCGAGCAATAGGTAAAGGCCGCCCAGCGCCACAAAAACTAACGGAAAAAGTTCAAGCGGCGCAAAGGCCGGCACGCCCGCCAGACCGAGGAGAAATGCGGCGACCAGAGCTTGACGTGATGGGACGCGTTTTGCGGCTTCAGTGGCCATCATTCTGTGGGCGTGGGTTCATCCGGCGTATCGGCGCCGGTCATGCTGTCAGCAACATCGGCGGCGAGGCGGCTGGCAAACAGGGTATGCAGGCGGCGGCTGTCGGCACGCAGTACCTGAAAGCGGATGCCGTCGATGTCGATCAGCTCGTTGCGCCGGGGAACATGCCCCGCGTGATTCAGGACGAGGCCGCCGATCGTGTCGCACGCATCGCTGCTGAACTGAACACCCAACGCCGCATTGAAGTCCTCGATACTGGTTCGCGCCTTGATGCGGTAGCGCCCGCGCCGATCGATCTGGATGTTGTCCGCCGCTTCGTCAAAGTCGTATTCGTCCTCGATATCGCCGACAATTTGCTCGAGCACGTCCTCGATCGTAATCAGGCCGCTGACCCCCGCGTATTCATCAACGACGATCGCCATGTGATTATGCGAAACGCGGAACTCGCGCAACAGGACATTGAGGCGCTTCGTTTCGGGAATGAATACCGCTGGGTGCAGCCAGTCGTGCAGATTGACGCTTTTCCCCGGCGGCATGCGCAGCAGATCCTTGGCGATGAGGATGCCGAGCACATTGTCGCGGCTACCTTCGATGACTGGAAAACGTGAATGGGCGGTGCGGTTAATCTGCGCAATAATTTTTTCGAATGGATCGTCGATAGCGACAACCTGCATCATGGCGCGCGGTACCATAATTTCGCGCACGCTGATTTCCGAAGCGGCCAGCGCGCCTTCGATAATTGACAGCGCGTCAGCATCGAGCAGCTTGCGTTCGTGTGCCGAGTGCAGCAATGCCATCAGTTGTGCGCGGTCTTCCGGCTCGCGCAGGAGCAGCGAAGACAGGCGTTCGAAAAAAGTCGGATTCTCGTGTGCCATGACCGCTATATGCCGCCGATGCAGCGCGCTTGATTCCGGCGCATTACCGCTCATCTCCGTAAGGATCGGCAAAGCCGAGCGCGGCGAGTAGCGCGCGTTCTTTGTCTTCCATGCGTTGCGCTTCGGCGGCCTGTTCGTGGTCGTAACCTTGCAGGTGGAGCATGCCGTGCACGATCAGGTGGGCGTAATGGGCCTGGGCTGTTTTATTCTGTTCGGCAGCTTCGCGGGCAACGACGGGGGCGCAGATGACGAGATCACCGCAAATGACGGGCTCGCGCGCATAGGGGAAGGAAAGAATATTGGTTGCGTAGTCCTTGCCGCGGTAGGTGTGGTTGAGTTCGCGACCTTCGGCTTCGTCGACGAAGCGCACGACAATCTCGCCCCCGCGCGGTATATCGACATCAAGCGCAGCGCGCGCCCAGCGGCGGATATCAGTACGTGTGGGAAGTGCGCGCGTTGCCGCTTCTCCGTGTGAGTCGGCGCAGGCGTATTGCACGCTGAGATTGAGTCTGCGCGATACGCGCGTTTTATCGTCGGGAACGTTCATGATTTGCGTCCTGCGTCCGATGTGGGACTGGATGCCTTACCCCCGTTTTTATTGGCGCTGTCGCCGGTTTCCATTTTTTCCAGCGCGATTGCGTGGGCTTCATAGGCCGAGACGATGCGCGCGACGAGCGGGTGGCGAACGACATCTTCTTTCTGGAATTCGGTAAAGGCGATGCCGCGCACGTCGCGCAGAATGAGGCTGGCTTCCAGCAGGCCGCTCTTCTGGCCGTGCGGCAGGTCAATTTGTGTAATGTCGCCGGTGACGACGGCTTTGGCGCCGATGCCGATGCGCGTCAGGAACATTTTCATCTGCTCAGGCGTCGTGTTCTGTGCTTCGTCAAGGATGATGAAGGCATGGTTGAGCGTGCGTCCGCGCATGTAGGCAAGCGGGGCGATTTCGATGGCATTGCGCTCGAACAGGCGCGTCACCTTATCGAAGCCCATCAGGTCGTAGAGCGCATCGTAGAGCGGCCGCAAATAGGGATCGACCTTTTGTGCCAGATCGCCGGGCAGGAAACCAAGGCGTTCGCCTGCTTCAACGGCGGGACGGGTAAGGACGATGCGCCGCGCTTGTTCGCGTTCAAAGGCGTCGATGGCCGAGGCAACGGCAAGGTAAGTCTTGCCGGTACCAGCCGGGCCGATGCCGAAGGTGATGTCGTGGGCCTGAATCTGTTTAAGGTATTCGACCTGGCGCGGCGTGCGGCCGTGCAGATCGGTCTTGCGCGTCATCAGCGCGGGGGGATCATCGGCGCCGTGTTCGCGCCGTTCCGGGCGATTGGTCAGCTCAATCAAGCCGAGCTGGATTTCATCGATGGACAGTCCATTTTTGGCGCGTGCATAGAGGGTTTGCAGTGCTTCAGACGCTTTGGCGAGCCGCGCCGTTTCGCCGCGCAAGGTAAAGTGTTCGCCACGGCGCGCGATGGAAACATCGAAGGCGGTCTCGATCTGGCGCAGGTTTTCGTCGAGTGCGCCGCAGAGGTTAGCAAGCTGGGCGTTATTGACCGGAGAGAGTTTGAGTTCGACAGCGCGCGACCGGACGCTGGCAGGCGATTGCGGCCGATTGGCGGATTGGGTGGTTTTTCTGTTCATGCTTCGCGGGTCAGGACTTCGCCGCGCAGGGAGTGCGGCATGGCCGAGACAATGCGCACGTCGATGAAGCGGTTGACCAGGCGCGGGTGGCCGGCAAAGTTGACGACGCGGTTGTTGTCAGTGCGGCCGGCAAGCTCGCCCGCGCCCTTTTTCGAGACGCCTTCGACGAGTACGCGCTGGACCGTGCCGACCATCGACTGCGAAACGGCTTGTGCCAGCGCGTCGATGCGTTTTTGCAGGCGCATTAGGCGTTCGAGTTTGATATCTTGCGGCGTGTCGTCGGTCAGCTCGGCGGCAGGCGTGCCGGGGCGGGCGCTGTAGATGAAGGAGAAGGAGGCGTCGAAACCGACATCGTCGATTAGGCGCATCGTTTTTTCAAAATCCGCGGCCGTTTCGCCGGGAAAACCGACGATGAAGTCGGAAGACAGCGAAATATCGGGGCGCACCGCACGCAGTTTGCGCACGAGGCTTTTATATTCGAGCGTCGTGTAACCGCGTTTCATCGCCGCCAGCACGCGGTCGGAGCCGGACTGCACCGGCAGATGCAGATGGGAAACGAGTTTGGGCACTTTGGCATAGGTCTCGACCAGGCGCGCCGTCATTTCACGCGGGTGTGAAGTGGTGTAGCGGATACGCTCAATGCCGGGGATTTCAGCGATGTATTCGATCAACATGGCAAGGTCGGCGGTTTCTTCGCCGCTGCCAATTTTGCCGTGATAGGCATTGACGTTCTGGCCGAGCAGGGTCACTTCACCGACGCCCTGTTCGGCCAGGCCGGCAACTTCGGCCAGTACGTCGTCGAACGGGCGCGAGACTTCATCGCCGCGCGTGTAGGGAACGATGCAATACGTGCAGAATTTGCTGCACCCTTCCATGATCGAGATGAAGGCAGACGCACCTTCCGTGCGTGCGGGCGGCAGGTGGTCGAACTTTTCGATTTCCGGAAAAGAAACATCGACCTGCGCTTTTTTGCTGTGCCGCCGCTCGGCGATAAGCTGTGGCAGGCGGTGCAGCGTTTGTGGGCCGAACACGATATCGACGTAAGGCGCGCGCCGCACGATGGCTTCGCCTTCCTGACTGGCGACGCAGCCGCCGACGCCGATGATGAGATCGGGCTTGGCCTGCTTGAGCGGGCGTACGCGGCCGAGGTCGTGGAAAACACGCTCTTGCGCTTTTTCGCGCACCGAGCAGGTGTTGAACAGGATGATGTCAGCCTCTTCGGGCGTGTCGGTTCGGATGATGGGTTCGGATGCGGCGAGCACGTCAGCCATTTTGTCCGAATCGTACTCGTTCATCTGGCACCCGAAAGTGCGGATGAACAACTTTTTGGTCATGCGGGTCAGTTCTGGCGGATAGCCGCCATTTCAGCGGGAGGCAGAATCCATACGCGATAGACCGAGCCATAGGAATCGTTCACGTAGACAATATCCTTATTGCCCTGAATGGTCATCGACAGGACGATCAGGTTTTTCTCGTTGCGAAACTGTGCAATGGGCGACAGGCGGTGCTTGACCCCGTCGATGACGATCGTGCCGTTGCCGGGCGGCGGTTCCATGACTCCGAGTTTGGCTTCGGGCGGCAGTTTGCGCTGGATGATGTAGTTCTCGTAGGTTTGCGGCGCGGGCGCGCCAACGCTCTGCACCACCGTTTCAATGACGGCGCTGACGATCGATGCAATGAGAGAGGCGGGTAAGGGCATGGCATTATTATAGACAGAATCTCTGGCGGAATAAACCATGGCGTTAACGGTCGTTTTCCCCGGTTTTCCGGCAGTCGTGGCTGGCTGATTTTGATTAGCGCATAACCCTGTAAATACGGCGCGCTGGTTTTTCATTTTGGGCGGTGACTACCGCTGTTTCTCCCGCGTGAAACAAGACAGCGCGGTGTGTATTCAGAACAATCCTGCAAGATGCTTTGCGGTATTTTTGTGGCAGCTCCAGCGCCGCATTGCCGAATGCGGTTGTCTGTACCTTGTCGCCCGTACATTGGGTCGCCGGGTTAGGGAAAATAGCCTATAAGCAACTATCGGACGCCGATCTGACGTCGGCAATCCAAATATCCAAGTGCCCAAGTCGCGTGGCTATGACCGCCGAGGCAGGATGAGACGGAACAAGACAGAATAAGACAGGCGAGGGGCAGTACCGAGGCTGAAGGGTAGCTCTTGCAACCATTTTTCTGATCGATGCTTTGCGCCTTCCATGCTCAATAGGCGGTTAGCCCGCCGTCGACGGGTAGGGCAACGCCATTGAGAAACGCCGCTTCGTCCGAGGCCAGATAAACCGCAGCATTGGCGACGTCGATATCTGCCGCCAGGCGCCCCAGCGGAATTTCGCCCAGCCGTTCGGCTTTTCGTTCAGGATCCTGGAATAACGTCTGGGTATAGGGCGTATCGACCGTGCTTGGATGAATCGAGTTACAGCGGATGTTGTCTTTCGCGTAGCGGACACCGACCGATTTCGTCAGCAAGGTGATTGCGCCCTTGGTTACGGTGTAGGTTTCAGTCGTGAACTGATGGCCGATCAGCCCGCAGATCGACGAGATGTTGATGATTGACCCGCCGCCAGCTCGGCGCATGACCGGAATGGCGTGCTTGATGCCCAGCATCGGTCCTTTGACGTTGACGGCCAGCATCGTGTCGAGCGTCTGCTCCTGCACTGCTTCGATCGGCTCACGAATGTTGATGCCGGCATTGTTAACCAGTACGTCGAGGCGCCCGAACTTTTTGATAGCTACATCGATGGCGGCGATCCAGTCGGCATCCCGTGTGACATCCAGCGGCTGAAAGATCGCCGTTCCGCCTTTTTCCGTAATTGCCGGAACGATAGGCGTGTCCCGCTTTGTGTCAAGGTCGCAGACCATGACGCATGCCCCTTCCTCTGCAAAATGTCGCGCGATCGCCGCGCCGATGCCCTGTGCGCTGCCGGTGATCAGCGCCACCTTGTTTTCGAGTCTCATCGCAATTCCTTTGCATGGGTGTCTGGCTTGCTAGAGTGCCTCTATTTGCCGAGCGCCTGACGGACTGTTTGTGCAATATGCCCTTCGGTCAGGCCGAAATGTTCCAACAGTTCGGCATAAGAGTGTGCAGAGGTGCCGAACTGGTCTTCAATGCCGAGATGCCTGAAGGGAACGCAGAGCTCTCCTGCAATCGCCAGAGCAATGGCGCTGCCGAGACCGCCGATTTTTGTCGCTTCTTCGACGACAACGATGGCTTTTTTACCGGCGGCGTGTTGAAGCACCTCAGCTTTCCTGAGCGGTTTCAGCGTGCTGACGTTAATGACTTCGGCCGCAATGCCTTCGCTCTTGAGCTGATGAACCGCTTCCCAAGATTTCCAGACCATGGCGCCAGTAGCGAAAATGACGACATCGCTGCCTTCGACGATCCGAGTCATTTTGCCAATTTCGTATTCGCCTTCTTCTGGCGTGAAAACGGGCAAATCATTGCGATTGATGCGAATGTAAACCGGACCCTGGTGTTTGACCATGGCTTGAACCATTTTCCGTGTTTCCACGGCGTCACACGGATTCAAGACCGTCATGTTGGGGAGGGCGCATACTACATTGGCGTCTTCGATCGACTGATGCGTCTTGCCATCACCAAAATCCGACAAGCCACAGCTGGAACCACAAATCCGCACATTGGCTTGCGGAATGGCGATGCTGCAACGAATCTGGTCGTAAGCGCGCCCCAGTGCGAAAACTGCAAAGGTGCTGTAGAAGGGAATTTTCCCAGCCAGGGCCAGGCCGGCTGCCGTCGAAGCCATATTCTGCTCGGCAATGCCCATTTCAAAGTAACGCTCTGGCCAGGCCTCCTTGAACAGGTAGGACATGGTCGATTTGCCGAGATCCGCTTCCAGAACGACGATGTCGGGATGGCTGTTGCCCGCTTCGACCAAGGCTTGACCATAGGCAAGGCGCAGGCTTTTCTTTTCCATGCTCATCTCAGTCTCCTTCTATGCCGGCTTCGAGTTCTTTTTTTGCCGCTTCAAATTGCGCTGCATCAAAGCTTCCGTTGTGATAGGCGGCAATATCTTCGGCAAACGAAATTCCTTTGCCTTTGATCGTGTCGAGAATGATGAGCGTCGGTTTGCCCCGGACAGTCTTGGCCCAATCGATGGCGTCGATCAGCTGTCCGATGTCGTGCCCGTTGGCGGCAAGGACCTCCCAGCCGAACGAACGCCATTTTTTATCCAGATCGGGGATGCGAAAGATGTCTTCCGTGCGGCCGGTCGCCTGAATCTTGTTCCCGTCGAGGAAGGCCGTCAGGTTATCCACCTTGAAATTGCTGGCCGCCATCGCGGCTTCCCAGAGCTGACCTTCCGATTGTTCGCCGTCGCCCATGACCACATAAACCCGGCTGGGCCGCCGGTCGAGCCGTAGCGCCAGCGCCATGCCAACGCCAATGGAAAGTCCTTGTCCTAATGACCCCGTCACCGCTTCGATGCCAGGGATCGTCAGGTCGGGATGCCCTTGCAGCAGGCCATCGATCGCCTTGACTCGTTTGAGCTCCTCGCGCGGGAAGTAGCCGGCCTCGCACAGCGCCGCGTATTGAATGAGCGCCGCATGGCCTTTCGAGAGCAGAAAGCGGTCGCGATTTGGATCCTTGGGGGCGCTGGCTTGGACATTCATTGCATGGAAATACAACACGGCCAGCGTTTCCGCCAATGAGCTTGAACCGCCCCAATGACCGGCCATGTTGATGCCGATCATCTCCAGCACGTTGAGCCGCAATTTTTGCGCTTTTTGCCGCAGGGCGCTGATTAACTGTTCATTTGCCACGCCGTTCTCCTTGCATTAAAGGTTACAGGTCGGGTTTTTGTAGGTCACGGATTTGTGTATGTAATTTTTTATCGACGCGATGCGCTACAAAATTTGTATTTCATAAAACAAGACAAGCGCCACGCCGGAGCCTTTGTGTTTGTAATACATGGCACAAAGATGCTGCCAGAAAATTTAGGGTGCCGCAATGCGCGAATCGTCGCATGAATGCGCACTGGTACGGCCGCTTTCGTTATCCATGTCCGCGTCCTGATTGGTTGTTCTTGGCGATGGCCACAGAAAAGCGCCAGTTTTATGGGCCGGCTCCGGGTCGTGGTATGGATTACGGCATATACGGCTTGGTGTATTGGGGCAGGCCGTATCACCGGATTACGGCTTTGCGGCACATGCTTTCGGTTATCATCACTGCCTATTTGCCGGATTTTGATTCAATTAATGATTGCAGATCTGATTGCGCGTCACTGGGAGCTGCTGGATGCGCTGGCCGCGGTAATCGGCCTGATCGTCTATGTAGCGGCCTCGCAGGCGCTGCATCAGCGCCGGCATCCTTCGGCGGCGATCGCCTGGGTGATGGCGATTGTATTGCTGCCTTTCCTTGCCTTGCCGCTGTATCTGGTTTTTGGAACGCGCAAAATTGCACCGCGGCGACCGCGCTCCGTGCCGATCGGCGATGTGCCCAGTCCGGCGCGGCAGACGACCGCAGCGCAGGCGCAACGATTGGCGCAGGCGATGGGCTTGCCGCCGCCGGCGGCCTATACGCACCTGACGATCCATGCCGACGGCGCGCAGGCGCTCGATGCGCTGCGCCGTCTCATTGATGGCGCAACGCAGACGCTGGAGGTGTGCACCTTCCTGTTTGGGCGTGATGCCTTGGGCGACGAAATTGGCGAGCGGCTCAAGGCGAAGGCGCGGGCGGGTGTGCGCGTGCGCCTGCTGGTCGATGGGGTCGGTGTTTACATGGGCGGCGGCTTGCCCGATCTGCGTTCCTTGCGTGCCGCAGGGGTCGAAGCGCGGGTGTTTGTTTCCTTATTTCGCTCGTCGCTGCGCGGGCGTACCAATTTGCGTAATCACCGCAAGTCAGTGATTGCTGACGGACGGCATTTCTGGTGTGGCGGCCGAAATCTGGCGGCGGAATATTTCGTCGGCGGATATGGCGTTCTTGGGCAACAGGTGTATCGCCAGCTGCATCGGCGTGCGCTGCCGCCCTGGCTCGATCTGAGCTTCGATCTGGAAGGAGATCTGGCGCGCCAGGCGCAGGAAGTGTTTATGCAGGACTGGGCGTTTGCCGGCGAAAGTGCGCCTACGGAAGAATACGCGCCCGCGCAGGCCAATGCTGTCCAGGGGCCGCCCCCCACGTTACCGGGGCTGGCGCAGATGGTGGTCAGCGGTCCCGACCTGGCCGACGATACGATCCATACGCTGCTCATTTCCAGCTGCTTTACCGCACGCCGGCGTATTCTGGCGATTACCCCCTATTTTGTGCCCGATCCGGCGCTGCTCAATGCCATGACGCTGGCGGCGCGGCGCGGCGTGGCGGTCGATCTGGTGATGCCGGTACGCTCCAACCACAGGATTGCCGATTTCGTTCGGCACCGCGCCCTGCGTGAACTGGCGGCTGCCGGCGGGCGCGTCTGGCTGCACCCGCAGATGGTGCATGCCAAAGCACTCGTGTTCGACGATGAAATGGCGCTGGCCGGGTCCGCCAATCTGGATGGACGGAGCCTGTTCATCAATTACGAAATGATGATCGGGTTTTACGATGGGATGGCGGTGCGTGGTTTTTCGGCCTGGATTGAAGCGCGGCGAAAGGAAGCGGACGCCTATGTCGTACAGCGCCCCCATGTGGTGCGGAATGTGGCGGAAGGGCTGCTGCTTTGGCTGGCCTTCCAGTTGTAGGCAAGTTGTAGGCGGTTGGCGAGTGAGCGGCCAAATGGACAGACAGCCTGGAAAATAGCCGTCTTTCTGCCACCTGATTGATCTTGGCGCTATAGAAAAATTCCCATCAAAGTTCATCAGAGGGATGATTCTCACGCGTTCCAAACAAGGAGTTCGCCGGCATCGGCGCGGCTGGATGGATAACACGGGATGGGCAGGCGAGTTTACAGAGAAAATGCGCGGGGGCTGCCGTGGTGTCGCTTGGGATGGGGCGCAGGCCGGAATTCAGGGCAGCTTCACCCGCACGATGCGCTGATCCAGCTTGCTGCCGACGCCGAGGGCATAGAGCAGGCGCAGGAAAAGCGGATAGCGTTTGCCGCAGGTTTTGCTCAGCAGCAGTTCTTCTTCCAATGTCAATCCCGGCAGCCAGGTTTCCAGTTCGCGGCTGTCCTTGACCGACCATTTCATCTCCGGCGGGGCTTTTTTCATGCTGCCGAGGGCATCATGCCGCTTGGCGCGGCCGACCAGGATGGTCGGGATGATGTCGAACACCAGCGTCGCCTGCGGCAGGTGTTGCGCGAGGGGCGCCAGCCAGGCGCGCACGTCGCTGGCATCGAAGTACATCAGCACCCCTTCGCAGAGCAGCAGCACCGGCTTGCCGTGAGCGGCGGCGCGGTCCATCCAGTCGGAAGCAAAGAGCGATTCGCTCAGGTAGATATTGCCGGATTCCGGCAACAGCTCGCGGCGCAAGGCGGTGACTTCGGGCAGGTCAAGGTCGTACCAAGCGGTGACGGCCGGACAACCGAGGCGCTCATAACGCGCATCCAGCCCCGCGCCGATCTGCACTACCACGGCATCGGGATGCGCGGCGATGAAGCGGCGCGCCTGTTCGTCAAACAGCCAGGCTCGCCCGCAGCAGCCCGCCTGCGAGGCGGTGGCTTTGGCGTATTGGCTGAAATCATAGTCAAGGCGCGCGAGCATTTTGGGCGCAACCGGATCGACGAGCAGCGGCGCGGGCTGTTGTTGCTCCACCGCTCTTGCCCACAGCGGAATGAACAGCGTTTCGGACAGTGTGGTGAGATCCGGGGTGATTTTGTCGAGCATGGCAGCTTCTTATAAATAAGAGAGATTCGCAATTGTACTCCCGCGCTTTTCCCTTTTTTCATTGTCAGAAAACCACGCCAGGCGGCTTGTACGGTGGTGACGTCATGAAAAAGCGGAACGGCCAGACAGGAGAAGATTCCTCCTTTGCTGACGGTTCCGCCGGTGGGCGCCGTATTCCCGTATCCGTATCCGCTGCGATATTTATTTTTCCAGCATTGCTGGTACGGCCAACTTATTTCTCTGCGGGGACGTTGTCGAGCGAGACTAACTTCTGCTCGATGCGGTCAAGCGGCAGTGCGCCGGGGATACGCTCGCCATCAGCAAAAATGAGCGTCGGTGTGCCCTGGATGTTCAGACTGCGGCCGAATTCGACATTCTGTGCGATAGCCGATGTGTTGCAGTTCGTCTTGGCCGTCAGTTTTTTGCCGTCCAGCATCAGATCGTTCCAGGCGCGCGCCTTGTCGGACGAACACCAGACCTGCTTGGATTTTTCCAGCGAATCGGGCGAGAGGATCGGATAGAGGAAGGTATACAAGGTAATGTTGTCGAGCTTGGCGATTTCCTTGTCCAGGCGTTTGCAGTACCCGCAGTTCGGATCTTCAAAGGTTACCAGTACACGCTTGCCATCGCCGCGCACCTGTTTGATCGCGTTGTTCAGCGGCAGATCGGAGAATTTGACCGCCGTCAGTTTCTGCATCCGCTCCGCGGTGTAGTTCTGCATCGTCTTACCGTCGATCAGTGCGCCGGCAATGATGACCGACTGCTTGGCATCGGTATAGAAAATTTGCCCGTCGGCATAAATTTCGTACAGCCCGAGGTAAGGCGTTTTTTTGATGCTGCTGATTTTGACGCCCAGTTTGGCTTCCATGGCGCTTTTAACGCTGGCTTCGTTGGCGTGTGCGGGGGCAGTCAGGCAGGCGGCGGCGATTAGGGCGATGGACAGGATGTTTCTCGACATGAACAGGTTTCTCCGTAATCTCAGGTTTTTAACGCATGCTGGATGAGCTGGTTTTGACGGGCTTGAGGCAGTCGGTCAGCACATGCCAGCGTTGCGCAGGATTTGAAAGCCCGCAAGTGTCTCATGAAACAACCAATGAAGTGTGTGAGTCGTGTACTGCAACAGCAATATTCTCTCGCGCCGCCCCCGTATATAGCGGCGCAGCAGACGGATTTGACCGATATCCGACCATTCCAGCGCGCGGTAAGATGCGCGCCATGTCGGATGGTTTGCCTGTTGCCCGCTATTTCCCCGCCGTCGTCTGCGCGGAATTCGATTCGCCGGTCGATGCGCTGCGCAGTCTTTGCGTGCCGCATGAGGAGGCGATGGATCTCGTGGCCGCTTCCTGGTTTCCTCCATCCCACCGACGTGCAATCAGGCCGGCGGATGTGTGTGATACGTGCGAGCGCGATGAATGCGGGCAGTATGCCCTCGTGACAACGATCGACGGCGGTCGCTGCGTTGCCGTGTTGCTGCTCAATAATGGCCGCTGGGCAGCGTGTTACGCCTACCCGGAACAAGCCGCCACCAGCCGCGTTGAGGCCGAACGACGCCTGCGCCGGCTGACGCGCGGCAAGAGACGCGGACTGGTTGGCATGTTCGATGTCGACTAATGTCGCCCCATCCATTGCAACGATAACGCCTCTGCCTGTTGCAACACTGTCTGCACAGCGGCGTCTTGCAGGTCTGGCGGATAGCCGTATTTGCGCAGGATGCGCTTGACTAGCACGCGCATGCGGGCGCGGGCCGAATCGCGCCGGGCCCAGTCCACACTCACGTTCTCTCGCAGGCTCATCAGCAATTCGTGGGCGATTAGCTTGAGCTTGTCGTCGCCCATGACTTCCACCGCACTTTCGTTTTCTGCCAATGCATCGTAGAAGGCGATTTCCTCATCCGAAAGCCCCTGCTCCTCACCGCGCTGGCGCGCGGCACGGATCTCCTTGGCCAGCCGGATCAGCTCCTGCAATACCTCGGCGGTGGTGATGGCGTTGGCGTGGTAGCGTGCCACCGCGTCTTCCAAGCGCTCTGAGAATGCCTTGGTTTGCACCACGTTAGCCTTGCTGCGCGAGCGAATGCCGTCATTGATCAGCTTGCGCAGGGCTTCCAGCGCCAAGTTCTTCTTCTCCATCTGCTGTACTTCGGCGAGGAACTCGTCCGAGAGGATGGAGATATCCGGGCTTTTGATGCCTGCAGCGACCAGAATGTCCACGATCTCGGTCGAGACTACCGCTCGGCTGACGATTTGCTGGATGGCCAGTTCGCGTTCTTGCCGGGTAACGCTGGAGCCCGTACTGCTCTTGACCAGCGCGGCACGGATCGCCTGGAAGAAGCCGACTTCTTCCCGGATTTCTCGGGCCTCGTCTGAGGCGGATGCCAAGGCAAAGGCCTTGGACAAGGCCAGCACGGCGTCCGGGTAGCGGCGGTGAGCGTTCTTCTTGCCTTCTTCGCTCGTCTCTTTCGCTGCCAATTGCTGTTGCAAATTGAGAATCCACTCGATGGCCCCTGCCATCATCGCCAGGCGCTGCTGCGGCGTGCCGATCATCGCCGAGGCGTAGTCAAAGCCGTGGTACATGTCCCGAACGATCTCGTACTTCTCCACCATCACCGCGATGGCCTGCGCTTCGTCGATACCGGTGTTTTCCTGATCGTTCTTGGAATACTGCTGCAGCGCCGACTTCAGGTTTTGTGCAATGCCGATGTAGTCCACGATCAGCCCGGCCGGCTTGTCGCGAAACACACGGTTCACGCGCGCAATCGCCTGCATCAAGCCGTGGCCTTGCATCGGCTTGTCCACGTACATCGTGTGCATGCACGGTGCATCGAAACCAGTCAGCCACATATCCCGCACAATCACCAGCTTGAGCGGGTCTGATGCGTCACGGGCGCGCTTGGCCAGCAGATCACGCCGGGCCTTGTTGCCGATGTGCTGCTGCCATTCCTTCGGGTCGCTCGCTGCCCCGGTCATCACAATCTTGACTGCGCCCGCGTTGTCATCATCACTGCGCCAATCCGGACGCAGCTTGATGATCTCGTCGTAGAGTTTGACGCAAATGCGGCGGCTCATGCACACCACCATCGCCTTGCCATCCAGCGCAGCCACGCGATCCTCGAAATGGGCGACCATGTCTCTAGCCACCAGCGCCAGACGCTTGTCGCTGCCCACCAAGGCCTCGACCGTTGCCCACTTTTTCTTGAAACGCTCCTGCTCGGCTTCGGCATCATCTTCGGTCAATGCATCGACCTCGGCGTCTATCTTCGGCTTCTCTTCCTCGTCCAGTTCAATGCGCGCCAGCCGCGACTCGTAGTAAATCGGCACGGTTGCGCCATCTTCAACTGCACGGCTGATGTCGTAGACATCAATGTAGTTGCCAAACACCGCCGGTGTGTTCACATCATCCGCCTCAATCGGCGTTCCGGTAAAACCGATAAAGGATGCGTTCGGCAGTGCATCGCGCATGTACTTGGCAAAACCGTAGGAAATGAGCCCGGTTTTCGCGTCCACCTTGGCCTTGAAGCCGTACTGGCTGCGGTGCGCCTCATCGGCAATGACCACTACGTTGCCGCGCGTAGTGAGCGGCACCGTGATTTCGCCAAACTTCTGCAAGGTTGTGAAAATTACCCCGCCCGATGCGCGATTCAACAGGGCCAGCAAATGCTCGCGGCTCTCGGCCTGTACCGGCGTCTGCCGGATCAGGTCGCGACACATCGAGAACGTTAAAAACAGCTGGTCATCCAGATCGTTGCGATCGGTCAGCACCACCAGCGTCGGGTTGGCCATGGCCGGGTGCTTGACCAATTGCCCGGCGTAGAAGACCATCAGCAGGCTTTTGCCGGAACCTTGTGTATGCCAAATCACGCCTGCACGCTTATCGCCTTGGCGTTGCGTCTTAACGCTGGGCAAGCCATAGGCCGCAGGCTCTTCGGCCACGCCCTGCACCGGCGCTGCGGCGCGAATCGTGGAGGCCACGGCATGGCGCACCGCGTGGAACTGGTGGTAGCCCGCGATGATCTTGGCCAACCCGGAACCGGTTTCGCCGAAGACCGTGAAATGACAGAGCAGATCGAGCAGGCGACGATGCTCGAACACTCCCTCGATCAGCGTCGCAAGTTCCGGCGTGCCCTTGGGCGAAACCCTCGTGCCATCGGTGGTTCGCCATGGCATGAAGCGCTCCAGATTGGCCGACAGCGATCCCACCCGCGCTGCGATACCGTCTGATGTGACCAACAGCGCATTGGTATGAAACAAGGCCGGAATCTGCTGCTTGTAAGTCTGCAGTTGGTTGAATGCAGTCGCCAGGTGCGCCCCGGCGCTGCCCGGCGCCTTCAGCTCAATCACCGCCAGTGGCAGGCCGTTCACAAACACCACTACATCGGGCCGCCGCCTGTGCGGGCCCTGGATCACCACGAACTGGCTCACCACCAGCCAGTCGTTGTTTTCTGGCCGATCAAAGTCAATCAGCCAGACCTTGCCCGCCGTCAGTGTGCCGTCGGCGGCGTAGTACTCCACGTCCACGCCCTCGGTCATCAGCTTGTGCAGACGGCGGTTTTCTTCCAGCAGCGATGGCAGTTCCGACTGCAACACCCGTCGCACCGCATCGGCCCGCGCCTCTTGCGGCAAAGCCGGATTGAGTCGCGCCACCGCCTCCTCAAAGCGCTTTTGCAACACCACCTCACCGTGACTCTCGCGCTCCGGGCGCTTGCCATCCGGGCCGATGTCCTCTTCGCGTTCGATGCAGTACCCCAGCGTCTGGAACTGCGCCAGCAGGGCTTGTTCGACTTCGGCTTCGGAAAGGAAGGCCATTACTGTTCCCCTTGTTATTCGATGGGATCTACATCGGGAACATATTCATCATTGACCTCTTGCTGTCTAACCGCAGGGTTCGTAGTGTTCCACCATGTATTGACGGTGAGCCGCAATGCCAACCACCACGCATAGATCGCGAAGGGTGAGTTACATCCATCCTCGTTGAGCAGGCCATGGGCCAACTCGTTGCGCAAATTGGGTCCAAAGGCATCACAAAACAAGGAGTTGAGTTCAAAGGTGAGATCCTCGCCAAATACCTGTACGGCCTCCGGTAGTCCAAACAAGTTGCTCATCCCGTTTTCATTCTGAATACCATCCTTGTCGATGTTCGTGGTCTTGGCACCTGCCTGTTTGAGATGCACCCGCACTAAGTGCTCAATCTGTGGAGTCAGCAAATGCAGTGCGGTGATGAAATCACGCTCATAACCAGCAAACAGTGCTTTGCCGAAAAGACCAGCCCGATCTTTGGGCACGATGGGTGAATTTCTTGCCAATGCAATGAAATCGACCTCTCGCAACCGATGTTCGAGTAAAAGCATTTCCAAGGCTGGCCAAATACTACCTCGCACCATAATGCTGACCCAGATGCCATAGTCGCGGATCATTTCGGCGCGAATCGCAATTTCGTCGTCCTCCGTCAGCTCTGCGCCCAAGCTCATCGCTGGTTTCTTGGCAATTACCCGTCCGTCACGACTTATCACAGTGGCAGCAGAAAGCGATTGCAGGGGGTAATGACGCATCCTTCGCAGCACACTGTCTCGAAGCTCTTTTGCATTGGCTCCACGATACAGGTTCACAAATGCCAGCAATGCATGTTGCGTCGATTTTCCGGTGACGGACTTCCTGGCGTTCTCAATGAGCGGGGTAATATCGACGCCGGGCGTTTGAATGAGCTGCATCTCTCCTAGAGCTCGTTCCCCAGAATCGTTCAGGTGAGTGCGCAACTCAGCGATCCTTTCATCGACCCGATACGTAGAGCGCTCATTTCTGGGAACCGTTCGGTACGTCTGGATGGCGTTTTCATAACAGCTCGCAGCCACCATGTGGCTGGGGCTTTCAGATGCGGTTCGGGCAGCAGCTTCTTTGACCCAGCCTTCGGCGACCGCTACCGTCATTTCTACCGCTTTAGCCTCGTCAGAAATAGCCCGGAACCATTCGGCAGCTGCAGAAAAATATTCCCGTGCTCTGTGCAGATCACCTTCGCCATCAAATTCTCGGGCCAGCGCTTCTAGCCTCCTCGCCACATTGGCTCGGTGCGCTTGCCCCAAACCATTCGATTTCAAAAGGTCTGCCAACCACAGTCCGAGAAAACCGTCATCTCGCTTGGCTGCGTCAAACGCAGTGACGATGGTTGCCTCCATTTGCTGAAGCCTATCTCCGGCCCCTCCTTTGAGCATCCAGGCCAGACTGATAGCACGCCGCCAGCATTCACAACCTCCGCGTATCCAGCTATCAGTGTTGAGTGGAAGACAGCGGTAGGCGTCGATGGCTTTCAGGGCAAATGCAGTGTTGCGAGGCTTGATCTTCAACCAGAGCAAGTCGCTGAGTCGTGCCCTCAGCCAGTTTTCGTCAACAGCATCGACAATTTCGGCAAAGAATGTGATATCGGTATCGAGCAAATCATCCGGTATGACTGACCGGCGATCGTGAAAAACAGCGAAAGGCTTAAAGGGTTCGTTTGGGCTCGACGGCGACAGCATCATGGAGCAGGCGTCAGCAAGCAACCATAAGACTTTGCCATGTTCAGCCCGGCCTTGCTCAATGGCGTTGCGTGCAGCGGCTAAAAACGCCTGCCACATCGCCGAATAGCCTTCGCGGGTAGCTTGGGCAATCGCTTCTTTCCAACCTGACGTCTCAAAGTCTTGAAGCGAAATAGCTAAATCCTGTGGGTAGTGTTCGTTGCTCATGATTCGTCATCTTTGATCGACTCGGCATTCACGCGCAGTTTGCCGGAGATCAGCTTGGGCAGCAGGGTGTTGCGCAGTTGGGCGAGGATGCTGGACTGCTGACGGTTTTGCAAAATTTGCTCCATCAACAACATTAATATCTCCGAGAGATTTCTGATCACGTTTTTGTTGGCGGCGAAAACACAAATGTTTCGAAGCTGTTCTGGCTTAACTCGTTGATGGCTATTCGATGTTCCTGTTACCAACTGACGCATTGCACTATTAAACTCTCCCGACGATGCAAGGTTGTATAAGAACGCACTGTTAGCGGGTATTTTGGGGATCCAAACGATAAATTCTGTCGAACACACTGCGTTTGCGCCAGCTTTACCAACTTGCCAGACACGAGGAATATGTGGGTTGAGTTTTGACACCAATACGGCACCGTCCGGTACCGGTGTCTTATTACTCTTGATAGACTCTCCCGGCTCGATAATTGGTATTTTCCCCATATCAAATGCTGGAAGGCTGTAATGTGTAAAAATATTTTGGGGTGATGCACTCGGATTTACAGTGCCTTTTTCTTGTAGCGCCACATCCCCGAATGGGAAAATACGCCACCCCTCCGGAATTTCGCCCAACTCCGATTCCACCAGCCGATCGGGAAAAAGGTCGTAGAGGTGGGCGGGCAGGCCGGGGAAAGATTGGCCGCGCTGCCAGCGGCCTTCCATCTTGGCGCGCACCGGCTCGAAATCCACAAACCACGCCTTGAATAGGGCGCGGGCCATCGCTTCCAACGTTTCGTTCTGCTTGCGGTTCAATTCGATCTTGTCGTCCAGCGTGCCGAGGATATGGGCGATGGCGCGTTGCTCGGTAAGGGGGGGGAGCAGCAAACGCAAAGATTTGATTACTGTTCCACTTAGGTTTTGCTGAGCAGCGCCGGTTGCGAGGCTTTTTAGTTTTGAACGAATGTGCAACAAATAAAAATATAAAAATCTGAAATCTGCTTTATCCGGGTTTGCAATTAGGGCACAACATGCTTGGTTACAGGCCATCGGACGCCTCAAAATACCAAGCTGACCGACGGTTGCACCATACATTGCGAGAAGAACCGTATTAGCCGGAAGAACTTTGGCAGATGAAGCTGTTATTGCATCTTCAGTAATATGCTCCTCCGTATCGTCAATCCAGCTATCTTGGAGCTCCTGCGTTTTGACCCACGGCCAAATGCCTCCCTCGTAATAGGCGGGGTTACGACGGCTCGGAGTTCCACCACTTGTGATGCGCAGACAAACATCTGCTAAAGCGACGTGAATCCATTCACCTCCCACATTCCCGCTTGCCTCCTGCACCACCACCTTGTCCTTCTCAATGATTTTTTGAAACGATACGTTGATGTTTGCCCAGTCCACCACATCCACTTTCCAAGGCAGGTCGGATTCGGAAAAATCTTCGTCCAGAGCCGCACTGACGGACAGGGGCAAGGGTTTGTCTGTGATGACGGCCAAGTCGAGGTCGGAATATTCCTTGGCGCTCCACTTTGCGCGCGAGCCGAACGCCCACACGGCGTATTGCGGCACGTGCTTTCTCAGGATGTCTCGCACAATGTCCCAGTGGTCGGGGCGGATATCGATGAGCGGCGTCTCTGCACTCATGCCAGCCGTTCCTTCAGCTTGTTGCGCAGGTAATGCGCTTCTTCCAGAAACGCGGGTATGCCGGCCAGCACCTCCAGCGCAATCTCCTCATCGTAGGTATGGCTGGTTTTAGAGCGCATGTCCCGATACCGCTTCCAGTCGGGCCAGTCGCCCAACAGCAGGCCCTGTTCATTACCCGAACGGATCAGGTCCTGAAAGATCATCTTGTCGTATTGCTCCGGTGAAGGGGACGCAAACTCCAGAAAGCGCTTCAATGTCTTGTGGGCAATTTCGTAGGTGAACTCGAAACGCTGAATGAGCCCGTCACGGACGACCGTTCTGGTGGTGTCCTGCTCATACTCGGCAATGGCTTCTTCCAGCCGGGCAATGGCTCTCTCGAAGTTGCTGATGTTCAGTTTCTCGGTCGTCATGGCTCCTCCGTTGCGGACTCTGGCTTGATTTTCTGCCTCAGAATCCCAGCCCTTTCAGATTGGCTTCAATCGCCGCATCCAACCTGGCCGCCTCTGCACGCTGTTCGCGCCACTGGGCGGATAGCCGCTGCATTTTCTCGGCGAAAGGCTCGCCGTCGTCTTCCTGCGCCGCCGCGCCCACATAGCGCCCCGGCGTGAGCACATGGCCGTGTTTGCGAATTTCTTCGAGCGTGGCGGATTTGCAGAAGCCGGGAATATCCGAATATTCACCCGCATCTGTTTCGCCGCGCCAGGCGTGATAGGTTTCGGCAATTTTCCGGATCTCTTCGTCGGTGAGTTCGCGCCGGGTGCGGTCTAACAGCACGCCCATCTTGCGGGCGTCGATGAACAGCACTTGCCCGCGCCGATCACGCAATTTGTTTTTCAGCACAAAGCCATTGCTGCGGTCTTTGGCCAAGATCCACAAACAGGCAGGAATTTGTGTGGAGTAAAAAAGCTGCCCAGGCAGCGCCACCATGCAATCCACGATTCCTGCGCCATTGGCGGCTTCGAGCATCGCTTTGCGGATGTCGCCTTCGCCGGACTGGTTGGAGCTCATTGAGCCATTGGCCAGCACCACGCCTGCCACGCCACGGGGGGCCAAGTGGTGGTAGATGTGTTGCAGCCAGGCGTAGTTGGCATTACCCACGGGTGGCACGCCGAATTGCCAGCGCACGTCTTCGCGCAGGCGATCGCCGCCCCAGTCGGAGATATTGAATGGGGGATTGGCGAGGATGTAGTCGGCCTTGAGGTCGCGCAGTTCGTCCTTGTGGAAGCTGCCTTCGTTGTTCCAACAGATGTCGGAGTCGATGCCGCGTACGGCCAGGTTCATTTTGCAAAGCCGCCACGTGGTGTAGTTGGACTCCTGCCCGTAAATCGCGATGTCGCCAGTGCGCCCGCCATGCTCAGCCACGAATTTTTCCGACTGCACGAACATCCCGCCCGAGCCGCAGCAGGGGTCGTAGACACGGCCTGAATACGGCTCCAGCATTTCGACCAGCACGCGCACCACCGAGCGCGGGGTGTAAAACTCGCCGCCACGCTTGCCTTCGGCCCCGGCGAACTGACCCAGAAAGTATTCGTACACACGCCCGAGGATGTCTTTGGATTGGTTGCCTTCTTCGCCCAACGCAATGCCGGAGATCAGGTCGATCAGCTCGCCCAGCATGACCTTGTTGAGCGCGGGCCGGGCGTAATCCTTGGGCAGCACACCTTTAAGCGACTCGTTGTCCTTCTCGATGGCACGCATTGCGTCATCGATCAAAGAGCCGATGATGGGCTGCTTGGCATTGGCTTGCAGATGCGACCAGCGCGCCTCCTTGGGTACCCAGAACACATTGTCGGCAAGGTACTCGTCCTTGTCTTCTGCGGCTAGTGCATCCTCGGACAGCAGTGCCTGGTGTTTGGCCTCGAAAGCGTCGGAGATGTATTTGAGAAAGATCAGCCCAAGTGCGACATGCTTGTAGTCGGAGGGCTCCATGTTGCCGCGCAGTTTGTCGGCGGCCTTGAACAGTTTGGCTTCAAAGCCGAGAGCGTTACTGCCGTTTTTAGTATTTATAGCGTTTTGGATCATCGAAATTTCTCTTTCCCGCAAGCGTTGGGGATCGATGGTTTGGCATAAATCCCTGGAAAGTAATCATAAAAATCGTAAAGGTTGATCGAACTTGCGATATTGTGCGCTACGAACCGATTGCCTACAACCAGACTCAGAATGATTCGATGCAACAGGAGGCTTCTGCCACGCCCGGTATAATCCGGGCCTGTTTTTCCGGAAATTCTGCCATGTCTGATCTGCTTGCCCAGCTCAACCCCCAGCAAGTCGCCGCGGTGACCTTGCCGCCGCAGCATGCGCTGATTCTGGCCGGCGCCGGCAGCGGCAAGACGCGCGTACTGACGACGCGCATCGCCTGGCTGATTTCGACGGGGCAGGCAAGCCCGCATGCCGTGCTGGCCGTGACGTTCACCAACAAGGCGGCCAAAGAGATGCTGACGCGTCTGTCGGCGATGCTGCCGTTGCAGTTCGGTGCGGCGCGCGGCCTGTGGGTCGGCACTTTCCACGGGCTGTGCAACCGCATGCTGCGCTTGCATCATCGTGAGGCGGCGCTGCCGACCGCATTCCCGATTCTCGACATGGCCGATCAACTCTCGGCAATCAAGCGCCTGCTCAAAAATCTCGGCGTCGATGACGAAAAATTCCCGCCGCGCGAGCTGGCCTATTTCATCAATGCCCACAAGGAACAGGGCATCCGCGCGGCGCAGGCCGAGGGGTACGATGATTACACGCAGCGGCGTATCGAGCTGTACGCGGAATATGAGGCACAGTGCCAGCGCGAGGGCGTGGCCGATTTCGCCGAGCTGCTGCTGCGCTGCTACGAGCTGTTATCGCGTAACGAGCCGCTGCGCCGGCATTATCAGGCGCGTTTTTGCCATATTCTGGTCGATGAGTTTCAGGACACCAACGCCTTGCAGTACCGATGGCTGAAGCTGCTGGCGGGCGTCGACGCGCCGGCGCCGGGCGCCAGCCTGTTTGCGGTAGGCGATGACGATCAGAGCATTTATGCTTTCCGTGGCGCGGAGGTGGGCAATATGCGCGCCTTCGAGCGCGAGTTCCGGGTCGAGAACGTGATTCGCCTGGAACAAAATTATCGTTCGTTCGGCAATATTCTTGACGCCGCCAATGCGCTGATCCAGCACAATCAGGCGCGTCTGGGCAAGAATCTGTGGACTGATGCCGGAGCGGGCGAGCCGATCCGCGTCTTTGCCGGCTTTTCCGATCTCGATGAGGCGCACTATGTCGTCGATGAAGCGCGCACACTGATCCGCAAGGGCGCGCCGCCTCGGCAGATTGCCTTGCTCTATCGTTCCAACGCGCAGTCGCGCGTGCTCGAACATCAGCTATTTACCGCCGGCGTGCCGTACCGCGTGCATGGCGGGCTGCGCTTTTTTGACCGGCAGGAAGTCAAGCATGCGCTGGCCTACCTGCGTCTGATTGTCAATCCGGACGACGATACGGCCTTTGTTCGCGTCGTCAACTTCCCTGCGCGCGGTATCGGCAGCCGCAGTTTTGAAGCGTTGCAGGACGCTGCGCACCGCGCTAATTCCAGCCTCTACAACGCGGTGGCGGGTTTGCCGGGCAAAGCCGGCGTGGCGGTGGGCAATTTTATCCGGCTGATTGAGGCGCTGCGCGCCGAAACGCAAGGCGTGTCGCTGCCCGAGGTGATTGAGCATCTCATCGAAAGAAGCGGTCTGCGCGCGCATTATCTGGGCGAGAAGGAAGGGCGCGAACGGCTGGAAAACCTGGATGAACTGGTCAGTGCCGCGACCCGCTTCTTGCAGGAAGAAGACGACACCTTGGTCAATCCGGCGGAAGGCGACGCGCTTTCCGCATTTTTGGCCCATGCCTCGCTCGAGGCGGGCGAACACCAGGCGGGAGAAGGGCAGGACGCCGTGCAGTTGATGACGGTGCATGCGGCCAAAGGGCTAGAATTCGACGCCGTTTTCATCACCGGCCTGGAGCAGGGCCTGTTCCCGCACGAAAACTCCGAACTTGAGCGTGATGGGCTGGAGGAAGAGCGCCGGCTGATGTATGTCGCCATCACCCGCGCCCGCCAGCGGCTGTATCTGACCCATGCGCAGACGCGCCTGCTGCATGGACAGACACGCTATTGTTTGCCTTCGCGCTTTATCGAGGAACTGCCCGAAGCCTTGCTCCTGCCGGTGGGTCATGCCACAACATCGGCAACGTATGGCAACCCCTACGCGTCGGGCGCTTCCGCCGGGCGGCAGGAAAGCGCCGGGGGGGCAGCGCGCGCCGCGCCGGATGCACCGGGCGGTTTTCGCATTGGCCAAAATGTGCACCATGCCAAATTCGGCGCGGGAGTCATCGTTTCTGCCGAGGGGCACGGGGCGGATGCGCGCGTCCAGGTGAATTTTGGCAAACAGGGGATGAAATGGCTGGCGCTGGCCTACGCCAGGCTGACAGCGGTTTAAGATCATTCCGGCGGCCTGCAATCGGACAACGAAGCCGGCTGCCGGCTGCGTATATTTTCATCGCCCGTTCATCGCCGCGCAGTCGCGCTGGCACCGTGCGCGAACTGCGCAGCGCCATCCGACTGTACGAACAGTATGGCTTCGTCGAAACCGCCCCCTATTACGCCAACCCCATGTCCGACGTGATCTACATGAAGCGGGCGCTGTGAACCCCGCGCAAACAGACCAGAAAACATAAAATGCCCGGAGGTCCCCGTAAATAAAGGACTTCAGAGCATCAAAAAACATAAACCGGAAAAATAGCGGCTTCTTTTGCCAAAACACGGTGTTGGCTCGCCTTGCCGTACTGCTCGTACTGTCTGCGGCTTGCCGCCTTGTCTTTTGGCAAAGGAAGCCGCTATACCTCCTCGAAGATGCACTGAATACGCGGGCTTCGTGTCGCCTCAGAAGTTTAGCGTGCGTTTGTCCACGGCCAGCGCGGCTTCTTTGCTGCTTTCGCTCAGGCTGGGGTGGGCGTGGCAGATGCGGGCGATGTCTTCGCTGCTGGCGCGGAAGGCCATCGCCACGCAGGCTTCGGCGATCAGTTCGCTGGCATAGGGGCCGACGATATGCACGCCCAGAATTTCATCTGTGGCGGCGTCGGCCAAAAATTTGACGAAGCCCGTGGTGTCGCCCAGCGCGCGGGCGCGGCCGTTAGCCAGGAAGGGAAAGGAGCCGGACTTGTAGGCTACGCCTTGCTCTTTAAGCTGCTGCTCGGTTCTGCCCACCCAGGCGATTTCGGGGTTGGTGTAGATGACGTAGGGGATGAGGCTGAAATCCACATGCCCGTGCTGGCCGGCGATGCGCTCGGCCACGGCGACGCCTTCTTCTTCGGCCTTGTGCGCCAGCATGGGGCCGCGCACCACGTCGCCCACGGCCCATACGCCGGGCAGGTTGGTGCGGCATTGTTCATCAACCACGATGTCGCCGCGTTCACCCAGCTGCAAACCGACGGCTTCGGCATTCAGCCCTTCGGTATTGGGCACGCGGCCGATAGAGACGATGAGCTTGTCCACCGCCAGTGTGTGCGCTTCGCCTGCGGCATTGGCGTAGTGGACGGTGACGCCTTTTTTGCCGTGCTTGATTTCGCCCACGTTCACGCCCAGCTCGATTTTTAATCCCTGCTTGTCAAAAGCCTTTCTGGCTTCTTTGCTGACCTGTTCGTCGGCCATGCCCAGGAACGTGGGCAGCCCTTCCAGAATCGTGACTTCCGCCCCCAGCCTGCGCCAGACGCTGCCCATCTCCAGCCCGATGACGCCGGCGCCGATGATGCCTAGTTTTTTGGGCACGGCGGTCATGCGCAAGGCGCCTTCGTTGGAAAGGATGCTTGCTTCATCAAACGGCGCGCTAGGCAGCTGGCGCGGGCGCGAGCCGGTGGCGATGATGATTTGCCTGCCTGTGAGGGTTTCGCTCTTGTCGCCCGCCACGGCGATTTCATAGCCGCCATCGACTGTTTTTAGAAAAGAGCCGCGACCGTGGAAGAAGGTGACCTTGTTTTTCTTGAACAGGTAGAGAATGCCCTCGTTATTCTGCTTGACCACGCCATCCTTGCGGGCGACCATTTTTGCGACATCCATCTTCAGGTCTTTGAGGCTGATGCCGTGTTCGCCAAAATGGTGCGCGGCCTGCGCGAAATGCTCGGAGCTTTGCAGCAGCGCCTTGGACGGAATGCAGCCCGCATTGGTGCAGGTGCCGCCGGGGGCGGGGGCGTCCTTTTCGTTTTTCCACTCGTCAATGCAGGCCACCTTGAAGCCGAGTTGCGCGGCGCGAATAGCCGCAACGTAGCCGCCGGGGCCGGCGCCGATAACGATGACGTCGAAAGTGTTGCTCATGTTGTGAATCTCCAGAAAAGATGGAAGGCCGAATCTCGGCAGGCTTTCAGTGCGGAAGGCGACAACAAAAACTGTAGTAGCCGCGCATAAAATGCGTAGGTCGCCCACAGCAGCAGACACAGCGCCAGGCTCGCGACTAGCAATACACACCACCCGCACCACACAGCGGTTTGGCCTGCGAGCAACGCCAGGGGAAACCACGGCTTGCCGCTGGGGGGCAGGTGGCGCTGGCGGTGCATCAGTGGGTCGGCTTGGCGGACGGCCGACGCCCACAACAGCCATGCGGGTAAAAAGCCAAACAAAACGATGCCGCCTGCTACGCCCGACAACCCCTGGCTGTCGCCGCTCCAGCCCGCGTTGCACATCAGTGAGCTGAACCAGGCGAAGTCAGGCTGGAACGGATCGAAACGGGGCGCTTGCCACCAACCCGCCTTGTCTGCCCGCATCCCGGTCAGCAGCAGGGCGGCGGGCACGGACAGAATTTTTCCGGGAAGGCGCCCGTCCACCCAAATAACAGGCTTCGTCTGGCGTGGCGAAGTGCCGGGCAGAGGCTGATTCAGCCAGCGCCACAGCAGGGCAAGGCGCTGGCGCAAGGTCGGTTTGGGCATGGGCATCTTCCCGGTTGCAAGACCCGCCGCGCGCTGCCGCATTGACTCGGAACCTGTTTGCGGCAGGCGACTGGCGTGAGGCCGATCAGAGGTCGAACAGCAGTCGTGCGGGGTCTTCCAGCGCTTCTTTCATGGCGACCAGGCCCAGCACGGCTTCGCGGCCGTCGATGATGCGGTGATCGTAGCTCATGGCCAGATAGTTCATGGGGCGGATGACGATCTGGCCGTTTTCGACGACCGGGCGTTCTTTGGTGGCATGGACGCCCAAAATGGCCGACTGCGGCGGGTTGATGATGGGCGTGGACATCATGGAGCCAAACACGCCGCCGTTGCTGATGGAGAAGGTGCCGCCGCTCATTTCTTCGATGCCCAGCTTGCCGTCGCGCGCTTTGGCGCCGAATTCGGCAATTTTCTTTTCGATGTCGGCAAAACTCATCTGGTCGGCGTCGCGCAGGATGGGCACGACCAATCCACGCGGGCTGCCGACGGCAACGCCGATGTCGAAATAGCCGTGGTAGATGATGTCGCTACCGTCTATGCTGGCGTTGAGAATCGGATATTGCTTGAGCGCATGGACGACGGCCTTGACGAAAAAGCTCATGAAGCCAAGCCTGACGCCATGCTGTTTCTCGAATTTTTCCTGGAAGCGCTTGCGCATGTCCATGACCGGCTGCATGTTCACTTCGTTGAACGTTGTGAGGATGGCGTTGGTGGCCTGCGATTGCAGCAGACGCTCGGCAATGCGTGTCCGCAGGCGGCTCATGGGGATGCGCTCTTCGGCGCGGTTGCCGGCCATGGCTGGGGGGATGGGTGGCGCGGGCGGCATCGCCGGTTGCGCCGGGCGTGCGGCAGCCGGCGGAGTGGCGGTGGCGGCCAGCGCATCGGCTTTGGTAATACGGCCGTCCTTGCCCGTACCGGCGATGCTGGCTGGGTCGATATGCTTGTCGGCAAGAATCTTGGCTGCGGCGGGCATGGCGACGCCCGCTTTACTGCCGGGGGCGGGTAGCGTTTGGGCGGGCGCGGTCGTGGCTAAAGTATCGGGCGCGGGCGCATCGGTATGTGCATTGGCCGATGTGGCGGCGCTGGCTGCGGTATCTATGCGGGCGATGAGCTGATCGGCGGTGACCGTGGCGCCGTCGCCTTCGACGATTTCGACCAGGGTGCCGGCCGCCGGGGCGGGCACCTCCAGCACGACCTTGTCGGTTTCAACTTCGATCAGGATTTCATCGGCCGCTACGGCTTCGCCGGCTTTCTTTTTCCATTGCAGCAATGTCGCTTCGGAGACGGATTCGGAGAGTTGCGGGATTTTGACTTCAACAAGTGCCATTTTGGTTTCCAGTCTTGGGTAGGTTGGCGTCAGGCGCTGGCGAGGCGGAGGCGACTATCATCCCGTCCGGATGCCGGCGCCGGGCGCGATTCATTTATTCAGAACAAAGCCTTTCAGTTTGGCGAACGCGGCGTCGATCAGCGCCTTCTGCTGTTCCTGGTGCAGGTGCGCGTAACCGACGGCCGGCGAGGCCGAGGCGGGACGGCCTGCATAGCCGAGTTTCTGGCCAGCGGACATGTTTTCGTGAATGTAGTGCTGCACGAAGAACCAGGCCCCCTGATTTTGCGGCTCGTCCTGGCACCAGATGATTTCGGTAGCGTGGGGATATTTTTTGATTTCCGCCCCGAAGGCTTTGTGCGGGAAGGGGTAGAGCTGTTCGATACGGATGATGGCTACATCGTCACAGCCTTTCTCTTCGCGCTTTTTGACCAGATCGTAATACACCCGGCCCGAGCAGGCGATGATGCGTTTTACCTTATCGGCCTTGAGTTCACTCTTGTCACCAATGACGGTCTGGAAGCCGCCTTTGGTGAATTTGGTGATGGGCGAGGCTGCGTCCTTGTTGCGTAGCAGGCTCTTGGGCGTGAAGATGACCAGCGGTTTGCGTAGCGGGCGGATCATCTGGCGACGCAGTACGTGGAAGATCTGGCTGGCCGTGGTGGGTTGCACGATCTGCATGTTGATGTCGGCCGCCAGCTGCATGAAGCGTTCGACGCGGGCGGAGGAGTGTTCCGGCCCTTGTCCCTCGTAGCCGTGCGGCAGCATCAGGGTCAGGCCATTCAGGCGCCCCCATTTCACTTCGCCGGAAGCGATGAACTGGTCGATGAGCACCTGTGCGCCGTTGGCAAAATCGCCGAACTGTGCTTCCCAGATGACGAGGGTGTCCGGCGCATTGGAAGCGTAGCCGTATTCAAAACCGAGCACGGCTTCTTCGGACAGGATGGAGTCGATGACGGTGAAGGTCGCCTGTTTTTCAGCCACGTGTTGCAGGGGAATGTAAATGCCTTCATCCCATTTTTCGCGTTTCTGGTCGTGCAGCACGGCGTGGCGGTGGCTGAAAGTGCCGCGGCCGCTGTCCTCGCCGGAAAGGCGGACGTTGTAGCCGCCAACGAGCAGCGAAGCAAAGGCCATGTGCTCGCCCATGCCCCAGTCGATGTTGATTTCTCCGCGTCCCATGGCGGCGCGATCTTCCAGGACTTTCTGGACCAGCGGATGTACGGCAAAGTCTGTGGGAATGGCGGTGATCCGCTCGGCCAGGCGTTTCCATTCAGCCTGCGGGATCGTCGTATCGGCGGTATCGGTCCAGCGGGTATTTCTGAAGCGTTCCCAGTCGGCCGAGTATTTGCGCTGGAAGTTGGTAAGCACGGGGTCCACCGGATGGCGGCCGGCCTCCATGGCGGCGCGGTAGGCGGCAACCATGTCTTCCGGGCCGGAAGCGGACAGCACGCCCTGCGCAACCAGTTTGTCGGCGTACAGCCGGCGTGTGCCCGGATGCTTGGCGATTTTTGCGTACATCAAGGGCTGGGTGAGCATGGGCGTGTCCTGCTCGTTATGCCCCAGTTTGCGGAAACAGACAATGTCCAGCACGACGTCCTGATTGAATTCCTGACGGTATTCCAGCGCCAGCTGGGTCGCGAGTACGACCGCTTCGGGATCGTCGCCATTGACGTGCAGCACGGGGGCTTCGATCATCTTCACGATGTCGGTGCAATACAGCGTGGAGCGCGCATCGCGCGGGTCACTGGTGGTGAACCCGATTTGATTGTTGATCACGATATGGACTGTGCCGCCCGTGGTGTAGCCGCGTACCTGCGACATGGCCAGCGTCTCCTGGACGACGCCCTGGCCGGTGAAGGCGGCGTCGCCATGCACCAGCACGGGCAGCACGGTGTCACCTTCGGCATCGCCGCGGCGATCCAGGCGGGCGCGCACACTGCCTTCGACGACCGGATTGATAATCTCAAGATGCGAGGGGTTGTAGGCCAGCATCAGGTGAATCGGCCCGTGCGGCGTCATGATGTCGGAGCGGAAGCCTTGGTGGTATTTCACGTCACCCGCCGGCAAATCCTGCGGTGCGGTATGTTCAAACTCGGCAAACAGCATCGCCGGCATTTTGCCCAGCGTGTTGACCAGTACGTTCAAGCGGCCGCGGTGCGCCATGCCGATGACGACCTCCTGAACGCCCTGCCGGCTGGCCTGGCGGATGAGTTCATCCATGGCGACGATGAAGCTCTCGCCGCCTTCAAGTGAAAAGCGCTTCTGACCGACATACTTGGCGTGCAGGAAACGCTCCAGCCCTTCGGCTGCCGTGAGCTGTTCGAGGACGCGTTTTTTTTCCTGCGCGTTCAGATGCGGATTGGTGCGGGCGCTTTCTAATTTCTGCTGCCACCAGCGTTTCTGTGTCTGATCGGTCAGATACGTATATTCGGCGCCGATGGTGGTCGTATAGGTTTCGCGCAGCGCGTTGAGCAGGTCGCGCAGCGTCATCGTGTCGTGACCGAAGAACGTGTTACTGGTGTTGAACACCGTTTCTAGGTCGGCGTTCGTCAGTCCGTAGAAAGCGGGTTCGAGCTCCGGAATGTCCGGGCGCGGCGTGCGTTTGAGCGGGTCGAGATCGGCCCAGCGCTGCCCGACGTTGCGATAAGCGGCGATGAGCTGCTGGACGGCTGTGCGCTTGCGACCCATTTCGGTGTCGGCGCCGCTGGCGACGATGACCTGCGTATGCCCTTGGCGGGCGCGTGCGGCAAAGGCGTCGATGACCGGCTGATGCGGAACGTCGCGGCTAAAGGAGCCGTCGGGCGCGGGGGCGTTTTGCAGCGCATCAAAGTAGGCGCGCCAGTCATCGGGAATATTCGTGGGGTTGACCAGGTAGTTCTCATACATTTCTTCGACGTAGGGCGCATTACTGCCGAAGAGGTAGGTGTTGCCCCGGTAATGCTGGTACAGATTGGATTCGCTCATGATTCGCAGGACTCCGCGCTTCTTGGAAGCGCTTTGGCGGGTTTGAGAAAACCTTCCGCGACACGGCTGAACCGATTGGCGGATGCGGTAGCTGGCGTAAGGAAGGCGCCGATAAGCGCTGCCATTATGCCATCACCGCCAAGTGCGTGTCAGCGCGTGCCGGTGCCTATCTTTAGGCGCCCGCCTGCCCGGGGCAGACGAATGAGTCATGCGATTTTGGTTACCGTGGCGAAAATCATCTTGCACGCTGCCGCACTTGTGCCGCAAGTTGCTGTTTGTCTGAATGTTTTGGCGGCTTTCTGCCAGACTTCCGTCGGCGGTTTTGCTGGAATTCGGAAGCCTTCGGTTATAATAAGCGCCCATTTTAGTCCTGAAAGTTATTGTGTCCGATTCACTGGTCAGCATATCCGAGCTGAATTTTTCATATGACGAGCGAGCGATCCTCAAGGGAATCAATATGGAGGTTCCGCGCGGTCAGCTCGTCGCCATCATGGGTAATTCCGGTTGTGGCAAGACGACGTTATTACGCCTGATTGGCGGGCAGCTCAAGCCGACGAGCGGGACCTTGCTCGTCGATGGTCAGTCGGTGCCGGACATGAATCACAAGGCGCTGTATGCCATGCGTCGGCGCATGGGCATGTTGTTCCAGTTTGGCGCTTTGTTCACTGATATTTCCGTATTCGAGAATGTCGCCTATTTGATGCGCGAACATACTGACCTGACCGAGGAAATGATCTGCGACATGGTGCTGATGAAGCTCAATGCAGTCGGGTTGCGTGGCGCGCATGCCTTGATGCCTTCCGAGCTGTCAGGCGGCATGGCGCGCCGCGTTGCCCTGGCGCGGGCGATTGCGCTTGATCCGATGCTGATCATGTACGACGAGCCGTTCGCCGGGCTGGATCCGATTTCGATGGGCGTCATTGGCCAATTGATCCGTCGGCTGAACGATGCGCTTGGCGCAACTTCTCTGCTGGTGACGCATGACGTTCAGGAAGCGTTGCAGATCGTCGATTACGTCTATTTCGTTTCTGACGGGCAAATCGTTGCGCGCGGTACGCCGGACGAAATTCGTGCTTCGAAAGAGCCGTTTGTACACCAGTTTGTCTATGGCGAAGCCGACGGGCCCGTACATTTCCATTATCCATCCGCGCCCTTTACCGAGGCTTTGTTGCGGGAGCGTGCCGATGGCTGAACGTAAACCTTCCATTTTTGTCGCGGCACTTGAATCGCTCGGGCACAGGGTGACCAGTCTGTTGCAGCGGACGGGGTTTGCGGCGCGTTTTTTCGCCACGATTTTGGCTTATTCGGGGCAGTCGTTCCGCCGCTTGCCGCTGACCATCCGGGAAATCTATTTTTCCGGTTTCCAGTCGCTGCTGATCATCCTCGTCTCCGGTCTGTTTATCGGGATGGTGCTGGGCATGCAGGGGTATGAAACGCTGCAACGCTATGGCTCTTCCGAAGCATTGGGCGTGCTTGTCGCCCTGTCGCTGACGCGCGAATTGGGGCCGGTGGTTTCCGCCCTGCTTTTTGCTTCCCGTGCCGGCTCGTCGATTACTGCCGAAATCGGCCTGATGAAGGCGACCGAACAATTAACGGCGATGGATATGATGGCAGTCAACCCGATTGGTCGTGTAGTTGCGCCGCGTTTTTGGGGTGGTGTCATCTCGATGCCGTTGCTTTCGGCGATGTTTACCCTGATTGGCGTATTTGGCGGCTATCTGATCGGCGTCGTATTCATCGGGGTGGATGAGGGGGCATTTTGGTCGCAGATGCAGGGTTCGGTCGACTTCCGTTTCGATATCTGGAACGGGATCGTCAAGAGCTTTGTTTTTGGTGTGGCGGTTTCTCTGATCGCCGTATTTGAAGGGTACGACGCAGTGCCGACAGCCGAGGGCGTGTCGGCGTCGATCAAGCGAACCGTCGTTCATTCGGCGCTGGCTATTCTGGCGCTGGATTTTGTCCTGACTTCCTTTATGTTCCAGGGAATGTAATGAATCGCAAGTTGATGGATTTGTGGGTGGGTATCTTCGTGGTGGCGGGCTTCGCGGCCATTCTCTTTCTTGCGTTGCGCGTCGGCAACGTATCTTCGGCAAACTTTGCTGAAACTTATCAGCTCAATGCCAGGTTTGATAACATTGGCGGCCTGAAAGTGCGTGGCCCGGTCAAGAGCGCGGGCGTTGTCGTGGGTCGGGTGACGGGAATCAGCTTTGATGCACAGACGTACGAAGCGGTCGTAACGATGACGATCGACAGCCGTTATCGCTTTCCCAAGGACACTTTTGCCTCGATTCTTACCGCAGGCCTGCTCGGCGAGCAATATATCGGGCTGGAGGCGGGCGGCGATGAGAAGATGCTGCAATCCGGCGATGCTTTTGCCCAAACGCAGTCAGCGGTGGTGCTGGAAAAACTGATCGGGCAGTTCATGTTCAACAAGGCTTCCGAAGGCTTGGATGCTAAATAACGATAGAGGATCCTCCGTGAGCACAGACCGATGTAGCCGTAATCCGCGCTCTCCATTCTTCCATTTTCTGATGGCCGCTGTCAGCGCGCTGGCATTGTCCGGCTGCGCGACGACGGCGGACAACCCCGATCCGTACGAAGGCTTCAATCGCGCCATGTTCCGCGTCAATGAAGGCATTGATGTCGTTTTCAAGCCGATCGCGCAAGGTTACGATGCGGTGACGCCGCAGCCAGTCCGGACGGGGATCGGTAATTTCTTCGGCAATCTGGAGGATGTCTGGATTTCGGTCAATAATCTTTTGCAGGGCAAGCCCGTCGAGGGGGTTTCTGACGCCTGGCGTTTTGTTATCAATTCGACGGTCGGTCTGGGCGGAGTGCTTGATTTTGCCTCGGAAATGGGATTGGAAAAGCATAGCGAGGATTTTGGTCAAACGCTTGCCGTTTGGGGGGTTGGTGAAGGCGCATACCTGTTCTGGCCGGTGATCGGCCCGCGCACGGTGCGTGATACTGCCGGCTTCGTTGTCGATCTGTACGGCGATCCGCTGACCTACGTCGACAATATACGGCTGCGCAACACCCTTTGGGGCGTGCGCTTGGTGGATCGGCGCGCTAGCCTGCTGCCATCGGAGAAAGTGGTCGAGGAAGCTGCTTTCGACAAATATACGTATATCCGCGACGCCTATTTGCAGAACCGCCGCAGTGAGATCGAGAACTGAGACTTCCGGGGAGATTTCCTGGAACGTTTAAGTTCAAATTAGAAAGCTTTGGAAAGAGAGTAAGGAAAACCTATGAAGAAAATATTCAATCTTCTTAATGTTTTGTGGGCCTTGTTTTTTAGCCTGCTGATGATCGCGCCGTCCGCTTTCGCGCAGGAAGATTCACCTGACGCCATGATCAAAAGCGTGACGGAAGAGGTGTTGAGCATCGTGCGCCAGGATAAGGATATCCAGAGCGGTAACACGCAGAAAGCGATCAATCTGGTCGAAACCAAGGTTCTGCCGCATTTCAACTTTCAGCGCATGACTTCGCTGGCGGTGGGACGCGATTGGAACAAGGCCAATGTGGAACAGAAAAAACGCCTGACCGAAGAATTCAAGACGCTGCTGGTGCGCACCTATTCAAATGCGCTGACCGGCTACCGTAACCAGACCGTACGTTACCGGCCGACGCGTATGCAGGCGGGGGATACGGAAGTCGTCGTCAAGAGTGAGATTCTTCAACCGGGTAACAAACCGATCCAGCTCCAGTACTCGGTCGAAAAACAGAACGAGGGCTGGAAAGTCTACGATGTCGTTGTCGCTGGCGTCAGCCTGGTCAGCAACTATCGCAGCACGTTTAATCAGGAAGTGAGTGCCAACGGCATTGATGGGCTGATCAAAATGCTGGTCGACAAAAATCAGCAGAATAACCCGAACAAGCAATGATCGAACGCGACGAAAATGGTGTGCGCTTGCGCGGCGCCATGCTCAACACTCATGCCACCGCCCTGCTTGCTGCAGGGCGCGGTTTTTTGCGCCAGAAAGATGCGCCGCGCCGCTTTGTCGTCGATCTGGCTGCGGTTGAGGAAACCGACGCTTCGGCGCTGGCGGTCGCTTTCGCCTGGTTACGTACGGCCCGATCGCTGGGTATCGACCTGCGTTTTGCTCATCTGCCGGCCGGAATGGTCAGTCAGGCCAGACTGTATGGCGTTGACGATATGCTGCCGCTTGGCTGAGCACTGCGCTATTTCTGGCTTTTTCTGTGGGCATTGCCGTTTCCGTTCAGCACGTTGTCAAGGATTTCCCCGGCCTGCGTGCGCTCGACGGCGTTTCTCTGGATATCGCCGAAGGTGAATTTTTTGGCCTGCTTGGCCCGAATGGCGCAGGCAAAACGACCCTGATTTCCTGTCTAGCCGGATTGGCGCGGCCAACGTCCGGCCAACTGACGGTGCTCGGCCGCGATGTACAGGCCGATTACCGCGCGACGCGGCGCTGTCTGGGCGTCGTGCCGCAGGAACTCGTTTTTGATCCCTTCTTCACCGTGCGTGAAACCTTGCGTTTCCAGTCCGGGTATTACGGCATTGTGCGCAACGACGACTGGATCGACGAAATCCTGACCCAGCTCGATTTGACGGACAAGGCCGATACCAATATGCGCCGTCTTTCGGGGGGTATGAAGCGGCGGGTGCTGGTGGCGCAGGCGCTTGTGCATCGCCCGCCAGTCATCATCCTCGATGAGCCGACAGCCGGTGTCGACGTCGAATTGCGCCAGACACTCTGGCGTTTCATTCGGCGTCTTAATCGTGAAGGCCATACCGTTGTTCTGACGACGCATTATCTGGAAGAAGCGCAAACCTTGTGTTCGCGTATCGCCATGCTCAAACAGGGGCGTATCGTCGCGCTCGACAGCACGCGCAACCTGTTGGCGCGTTTTGCCGGCCGCACCTTGAGTTTCCGTTTGGAGGAGGGCGGGCGCCTGCCGGAAGCGCTGGCCGGACGGGCCGTGCTCAATGATGGTCTCTGGTCGATGCGGCTGACGGGCATTGATGAGCTTGAACCGATACTGTCTGGCCTGCGTATGGCAGGGTGTCGAATCGAAGATATGCAATTGACGCAAACCGATCTGGAGGACGTGTTTATCGGCCTCATGCACGAAGATGCGCCGCATCTGCCGGAAACCGTGCCATGACCGGGCTGCGTATGTTGCTGCGCAAGGAAGTTTTGCGCTTCTGGAAAGTCGGTTTTCAGACCGTCGGCGCGCCAATCTTGAGCGCGCTGCTGTATCTGACAATTTTCTCGCACATGCTTGATGCGCGGGTCGAGATCAACGGCGTGCGCTACACTTCTTTCCTGATTCCCGGCCTGATCATGATGTCGGCTTTGCAGAATGCTTTTGCCAATAGTTCGTCGAGCCTGATTCAGTCCAAGGTAATGGGCAGCATCGTTTTTATCCTGCTCTCTCCGATTTCGCACGCCGAATTTTATTTTGCATATCTGGCGGCGGCGATGCTGCGCGGTCTGATGGTGGGGGCGGGGGTGCTGGCGACGACCTGGTTTTTTGCTCCCCATACCTTTGCCGCGCCGCTCTGGATCGTCATGTTTGCCGTTCTCGGCTGCGGTGTGATGGCTTCGCTGGGTATCATTGCCGGTATCTGGGCGGATAAATTCGACCAGCTGGCAGGATTCCAGAATTTTCTCATCATGCCGTTGACCATGCTTTCCGGCGTGTTTTACTCGTTGCATTCACTGCCCGCCTTTTGGCAGCGGGTGTCGCATTTCAACCCGGTGTTTTACATGATCGATGGTTTCCGCTACGGTTTCTTCGGTGTTTCCGATGTGGCGCCGGAAAAGGACTTGGCGGTCGCTATCGTGTGTTTTGCCATCGTGTCCGCGGGCGCCTATGCACTGCTGCGCAGCGGCTATAAATTGAGGTATTGATCCGATGAAACTCGAAAGTGTCCAGAAACTCATTGCCGATGGGTTGCCCTGTGAGGGACTGAGCGTCCAGGGTGATGAAAATTATCCGCAGGCGCTGATCGTCAGTTCGCGCTTTGTCGGTAAAAGCCGGGTGCAGCGTCAGCAGATGGTCAATGCGTTGCTCAAACCCTATTTTGATAGCGGTGAACTGCATTCCTTACAGATGCAGACGATGACGCCCGAAGAATGGAGCGCTGCGCGTGGATAAGCTGCTGATCCGCGGTGGACGACGGCTTTCCGGCGAGATTGCCGTTTCCGGCGCAAAGAACGCCGCCTTGCCGATTTTGTGTGCCGGCCTGCTGACGCGCGAAACGATGCGTTTCCAGAATGTGCCGCGCCTCAACGACGTGGCGACCATGCTGCGCCTGATTGAGCAGATGGGCGTCGGCGTGAAGCGGACAGGCGATGGCGAGATCGTCATGAATGCCGGCAATCTCGATCATCCGCTGGCGCCATACGACATGGTCAAGACTATGCGGGCGTCGATTCTCGTACTGGGGCCGTTGCTTGCCCGTTGCGGCGAGGCGCGCGTTTCCCTGCCAGGCGGTTGTGCCATCGGCGCACGTCCGGTCGATCAGCATATCAAGGGCCTACAAGCGATGGGCGCCGAGGTGCGTGTCGAGCAAGGTTATGTGCTTGCACAGGCCGCACGCTTGAAAGGCGCGCGTATCGTCACCGATATGGTGACGGTGACCGGTACGGAAAATCTGATGATGGCGGCGAGCCTGGCGGAAGGCGAAACCGTGATTGAAAACGCCGCGCGTGAGCCGGAAATCGTCGACCTTGCCAACTGCCTGCTCGCCATGGGGGCGCGTATTGCCGGTGCGGGCACCGATCGCATCGTCATCGAAGGCGTTGATGCCCTGCATGGCACGACGCATACTGTCATGCCCGATCGTATCGAGACCGGCACCTATCTGTGCGCCGCCGCGGCGACGGGCGGCAGCGTGCGCTTGACGCATACTTCGGCGAATTATCTCGAAGCCGTCCTCGACAAATTGCGCGAATCCGGTTGTGAGATCGGCGGCGGGCCGCATGAGATTACACTCAAGGCGCCAGCGCGCTGCAAGGCGGTTGATGTGCGTACCGACCCGTACCCGGCTTTCCCGACCGACATGCAGGCGCAGTTCATGGCGCTCAACAGCATTGCCGAGGGCACCGCCCTCATCCGCGAAACGATCTTTGAAAACCGCTTTATGCACGCCACTGAACTGATCCGGCTGGGCGCAAACATCAAAATCGATGGGAATACCGCCGCGGTTACGGGCGTTCCGCGTCTGGATGGCGCCAATGTGATGGCGACGGACCTGCGTGCATCTGCCAGTCTGGTCATTGCCGGGCTGGTGGCGCAGGGCGAGACGTTGGTTGACCGTATCTATCATCTCGACCGCGGCTACGAGCGTCTCGAAGAAAAACTGGTGCAACTGGGCGCGCGCATCGAGCGGGTCGGGTAGAATTTTTCCGTCGGCTCGAAAAACAGGCCGCAGAAAGATCGCAGACAGAAAGGAACCATGCCGTGGATGGCATCACGATTGCCCTGTCAAAAGGGCGCATTTTCGAAGAGACGCTGCCGCTGTTGGCGACGGCGGGCATCGAACCGCTGGAAAACCCGGAAACCTCGCGCAAGCTGATCATTCCGACCAACCGTCCGGATGTGCGCGTCGTCATCGTGCGCGCTACTGATGCGCCGACCTACGTGCAGTACGGCGCCGCCGATCTGGGCGTTGCCGGCAAGGACGTGCTGATCGAACATGGCGGTGACGGCCTGTATCAACCGATCGACCTGAAAATCGCCAAATGCCGCATGATGGTTGCCGTTCCCGCCGGCTTTGATTACGCCAACGCCGTGCATCAGGGCGCACGCCTGCGCGTGGCAACCAAGTACATCAAGATTGCCCGTGAGCATTTTGCCGCCAAGGGGGTGCATGTCGACCTGATCAAATTGTATGGTTCGATGGAACTGGCGCCGCTGGCGGGATTGGCCGATGCCATCGTCGATCTGGTCTCGACCGGTAGCACACTGAAGGCGAACAACCTTGTCGCCGTCGAATCCGTCGCCGATATTTCCTCGCGCCTGATCGTCAATCAGGCCGCGCTCAAGCTCAAACGCGCCAGGATCGCCCCGATTCTCGACGCCATTGCCCAGGTGGTTAACGCATGATGCCCGCACTCAAACGTTTGTCTACGTCCGATGCCGATTTTTCCGCGCGCCTCGATGCGCTGCTTGCGTTCGAGAATGCGCAGAACAGTGCCGTCGAGCAGACGGTTGCCGCTATTCTGGACGATGTGCGGACGCGCGGTGACGCCGCCGTGCTCCATTACACACGGAACTTCGACCGCCTGAGCGCCAATGCGCTGGCCGAGCTGGAATTGCCGCGCGCCACGTGGATGCAGGCGCTGGCGGCGTTGCCTGGCGAGCAGCGCACTGCGCTGGAAACGGCGGCGCGGCGCGTGCGCGAATACCATGAGCACCAGCCGTTGCAAAGCTGGCAGTATGAAGAACCGGGGCGGACAGAAAAGGACGGCGCTGTTTTTCTTGGCCAGAAAGTAACGCCGCTCGACCGTGTGGGGCTGTATGTGCCGGGCGGGAAGGCGGCTTATCCCTCTTCGGTGCTGATGAATGCGATTCCGGCCAAAGTGGCGGGCGTCGGCGAATTGATTATGGTCGTGCCGACTCCGGGCGGTGAGCGTAACCCGCTGGTGCTGGCCGCTGCCGCGCTGGCGGGCGTCGACCGCATGTTTACGATCGGTGGCGCCCAGGCGATCGGCGCATTGGCTTACGGCACGGAAACCGTCCCGCGCGTCGATAAGATCGTTGGCCCTGGCAATGCCTATGTCGCGGCCGCCAAGCGCCGTGTTTTCGGAAGAGTGGGCATTGATATGGTGGCGGGGCCATCGGAAATCCTGATTGTCTGCGATGGGCAGACCGATCCGGACTGGATCGCCATGGATCTCTTTTCGCAGGCTGAGCACGACGAGCTGGCGCAGGCGATGTTGCTGTGTCCGGACCTTGGCTACCTCGACCGCGTGGCAGCGTCGATCGAACGGCTGCTGCCCGCCATGCCGCGCCGTGACACGATTTTCGCCGCGCTAGAAAATCGCGGCGCATTGATTGCTGTGCGCGACCTGGAGGAGGCTTGTGGGCTGGTCAACCGCATTGCACCCGAACATCTCGAACTGGCGCTGGCTGATGCCGATGCCTGGGTTGGCAAGATTCGCCATGCCGGCGCAATCTTCATCGGCGCTTACGCCTGTGAGGCGCTCGGCGACTACTGCGCCGGCCCGAACCATGTCTTGCCGACCTCGGGCAGCGCACGCTTTTCCTCGCCGCTCGGCGTATATGACTTCCAGAAGCGCAGCAGCCTGATCCGCGTTTCGCCCGCCGCCGCCCGGACGCTGGGCGCGGTGGCCGCAACGCTGGCCGATGGCGAGGGGCTGGCGGCGCACGCTGCCTCGGCGCGTTACCGCGTCAAAGGTTGAATAAGGGGTGAATTTTTATCGGGTGCGGATGCATCCGGTGCTGCGGATCGCACCTCAGATCGTGCGTTTATTCGTGTACCGGCAGGCATGAGGCCGATGTCGAGCGAGCCTATGAAAACGGCGTCCATTCTGATTCTGTATTCGACGACAGACGGACATACGCTGCGCATTTGCCGGTATTTGCAGGCACGCATCGAAGCGGGCGGGCAGGAGGCTGTCCTGATGCCCATCACCCGCGATGCAGCGCCAAACTGGCTGGCATTCGACAAGATCGTCATCGCTGCGCGCATCCGTTACGGGCATCACCATCCGGATGTTTTCGCCTTTGTGCGCGCGCATCTCGATGTGCTGACACGCATGCCGAGTGCGTTCTTTTCGGTCAATACCGTGGCGCGTAAACCGGAAAGAAGCCAGCCCGAGACGAATCCTTACGTACAGAGATTTTTTCAGAAAACGCCGTGGCGGCCACCTCTTGTCGATGTGTTCGCTGGCAAGCTCGATTATCCGCGCTATGGATTTTTTGACCGGCAGATCATCCGCTTCATCATGCGGCTGACAGGTGGCCCGACCGACCCGTCCGGCGTATTTGAATTTACCGACTGGGCGCGGGTGGATGCTTTTGCGCACAAGCTGTGTGCGCTGTAAATAAAAAATGGGAGGCTTTCGCCTCCCTGAAAATGCCGCCGATGAATCCGGGCTAAAAACCCGGCTATTAGCGAGATGCCTGGCTTGAAACGCGGGAACTCTAGAAGCCGCGGAAGTCGGTGAACACTTCGACGGCTTCGCGCTCGGTTCTCAACGTGTTTTCCGGCGCGTTGGGATCGGCGTAACCGAGCGCCATGCCGCAATAGACGATTTCATTGTCCGGGATGCCGAGATGGGCGCGAATCGTCTTGTGATAGTCGGCAAAGAAGGCTTGCGGGCAGGTGTCAAGGCCGCGTGCGCGCGCTGCGATCATCAGGTTGCCCAGGAACATGCCGCAATCGACGAGCATACCTTTGCCGAGGCGGTTGTCGAGCGTAAAAATCAGGCCGACCGGCGCGTCGAAGAAAATGTAGTTACGGCCAGCCTGCTCCTTCATCCGCACCGTATCGCCTTTCTGAATGCCCAGCAGGCTGTAAAGGCCGAGGCCACACTTGCGGCGGCGCGACAGCCAGGGTTCGACCCATTCTTTCGGGTAATAGTCAAGTTCGCGTCCGCCGTCCGTTTCGCCGGCGGCGTGTTTGGCCATGATCGCGGCGGAAAGCGCATTTTTTGCTTCACCGCTCAGCGCATAGACCCGCCAGGGCTGGACGTTGGTGCCGGAAGGCGCGCAGGCTGCCAGTTCGAGCAGTTCGCGCACCGTCGCCTTGGGCACCGGCGTGGGCAGGAAGCGACGCATGGAGTGGCGCGAGCGGATGGCTTCGTCGACGTATTTGATGGCTTCGTTCATGGTTTCCTCTCTTTCCTTTCTTGGCGTTTAGAGTGTTGGCGCGTGGTTTGTACCCATTGTGTAGAACCGGGCGGCGTAAATCATTGCCCGTCGCCGGAGGCGTTCACAATGGCCGATAAGGCGTCGGCCAGCGCACGGCACTGCGCGTCCGTGCCGATGCTGATGCGCAGATACTGCTCGATGCGCGGCTGTCTGAAATGGCGGACAAGAATATGGCGCGCCCGCAGACTGGCGGCGATATGTGCGGCATCGTGCCGTGGATGGCGGGCGAAAATGAAATTGGTTGCCGACGGCAGAACTTCAAAGTCCAGCCCGCGCAAGGCGCTGATTAACCATTCCCGGCTTTGCATGACGGCGCGGCGTGTCGCATCGAAATGGGCGTGATCGCGCAAGGCGGCGATGCCGCCGGCGATGGCGAGGCGGTCGAGCGGGTAGGAGTTAAAACTGTTCTTGACGCGATCAAGCGCCTCAATAAGCGGTGCCTGGCCGATGGCGTAACCGATGCGCAAACCGGCGAGGGAATAGGATTTGGACAGCGTGCGGATAATTAGCAGATTCGGCAGGTGCTTGATGAGCGGTACGGCGGTGGGGATTTCCGCAATCGTTTCGCCGCTGAAGTCGATATAGGCTTCGTCGATGACGACGGGGATGTCGGGATGTGCGCGTGCCAGGCGCTCGACGTCGGATTGCGGCAACAGACGGCCTGTCGGCGCGTTCGGGTTGGCGAGAATGATGGCGCCGCATCCGCACTGGGGATGCAGGTAATCATCAATGCGAACAGTGAACTCGTCATCGAGCGGTATACGGACGCAATCAATACCGTACAGCTGGCAATAGGCGGGATAGAAGCTGTAGCCGATGTCCGGCGTGAGCAGTGGCCGATCGTGCTGGAGTAGCGCCATGAAAACGTGTGCCAGCACTTCGTCCGAGCCATTGCCGATGAAGACCTGTGCGGGGGTGATGCCGCTTGCCGGAAACTGCTCGGCGATCGTTGCCTTGAGCAGCGTCGCGTCCGGGTCAGGATACAGGCGCAGTGCGGCGGCATCTTCACCCAATGCCTCGTGCAGCGCCGTCAGAACGGCAGGTGAGGGCGGATAAGGATTTTCGTTGGTATTAAGCTTGACGAGGTCGGGCAGCGCAGGCTGTTCGCCGGGAACATAGGGCGTCAGGCGGTGGACGGTCTGGCTCCAGAATTGGCTCATGGCGGCAACGGTATGCGGAATAGGTCGTGGGGTCGTGGCTGTTGTGGTGACGGCATGGCGCATCCGGCCGGAAGCCCTGGACAACGCCTTTGCGGACAGGAGGCAATGGTATCATGATGCCCATAAACTGATGCGGGCGCGGATGTATGGGCGAAACGGGCCGCCCGAACAGCCGGCCTTTCCGGCCCGCCCATCATCCGACGTGCCATTTCCTCTCAATGATCGTGAATCAAGGTGCCAGTATGCGGCAAGCCGAAGTGAGCAGAAATACCTCCGAAACGCAGGTCAGGGTCCGGCTGAATCTCGATGGCGCCGGTCAGGCAAAGCTGGCGACCGGTGTGCCGTTTCTCGACCACATGCTCGACCAGGTGGCGCGGCATGGCCTGATCGATCTTGACATTGAGGCGACGGGCGATCTGCACATTGATGCACACCATACCGTCGAAGATGTCGGCATCGCCTTGGGGCAGGCGCTGGCGGCGGCGCTGGGCAGCAAGCAGGGCATCTGCCGCTACGGGCATGCTTACGTGCCGCTCGACGAGTCGCTCTCGCGCGTGGTGGTCGATCTGTCCGGGCGTCCGGGGCTGGTGTTCTCCGTCGCCTTCGCGCGTGCATGGGTCGGCGCCTTTGACGTCGATCTGTGCCGGGAATTCTTCCAGGGGTTGGTCAATCACGCGCTGATGACACTGCATATCGACAACCTGCGCGGCGACAATGCCCATCACCAGGCGGAAACCGTGTTCAAAGCCTTCGGCCGCGCCCTGCGCATGGCCGTCGCCGAAGATGCGCGCCAGGTCGGCCGGGTGCCATCGACCAAGGGGGCGCTTTGATGCCGGCACGCGGGACGATTGCCATCATCGACTATGGCATGGGCAATCTGCGCTCGGTGCAGCAGGCGCTGCTCAAGGTTGCTGATGGATGCGAGGTCGTCGTGACGGCTGATCCGCAAACGGTCATGGCCGCCGAACGGGTCGTTTTTCCTGGGCAGGGCGCGATGCCCGATTGCATGCGAGAGATCGATGCGCGCGGTTTGTGCCAGGCCATCGTTACTGCGGCACGGAACAAGCCTTTTCTCGGCATCTGTCTCGGGCTGCAAATGCTGTTTGAACATAGCGAGGAAGGCGATGCCGCCGGATTGGACATTCTGCCCGGTCGTGTCCGGCGCTTTCCGGCACGTGGCGTGGCTGCCGACGGTGCTACGGAGCAGCGGCTCAAGGTGCCGCACATGGGCTGGAACGAAGTGCACCAGACGCGAACGCATCCTGTATGGGACGGTATTAACGATGGCGAGCGTTTCTATTTCGTACATAGCTACTACGCCGAACCGGCCGATTTACGGATGACGGTGGGCGAAACCCGGTATGGCCTCCGCTTTACCAGCGCGGCGGCGCAGGATAATATCTTTGCCATTCAGTGCCACCCGGAAAAAAGTGCGACCGTTGGCCTGCGGCTGCTGGAAAATTTCATCGGCTGGCGGCCTTGAGCTTTTGAACGATAAACACATGCTATGGCGGGTTTCTTGCTGTACGGACGCCGAAATGACGGTAGGAATGGCCCGTTTGGGGCTGTTTTCTGCACGCCGATTTTGAGGCGCTCCGGGTGAGCGCCCGTTTTTTCACCAACCTCAGTAATTCGTTTCCACAAAATGCTGATCATCCCCGCAATTGATCTGAAAGACGGCCAGTGCGTGCGCTTGAAGCAGGGCGACATGGACGAAGCCACGGTGTTTTCCACTTCTCCCGGCGAGCAGGCCGCGCACTGGCTGGCACAGGGCGCACGCCGGCTACATGTCGTCGATCTGAACGGCGCCTTTGCCGGCCGACAGAAGAATGAACGGGCGATTCGCGAAATTGTCGAGGCGCTCGATGGCGAAATTCCCATCCAGCTGGGCGGCGGTATCCGTGATCTCGATACCATCGAGCGGATTCTGGATCGCGGCATCAGCTACGTCATCATCGGTACGGCAGCGGTTAAAAACCCCGGCTTTCTGCGTGATGCCTGTAGCGCCTTCCCCGGGCAGATTATCGTTGGGCTTGATGCGAAGGATGGCAAGGTCGCGGTTGATGGCTGGTCGAAACTGACCGGGCACGATGTCATCAGCCTGGCCAAAAAATGTGAAGACTACGGTGTCGAAGGCATTATTTATACGGATATCGGGCGTGACGGCATGCTCACAGGCATTAACATTGAGGCGACGGTGCGGATGGCGCAGGCGCTGCGTACGCCGGTTATTGCCAGCGGCGGCTTTTCCAGTCTCGACGATATCCGCCAGCTATGCGAGGTAGAAAGCGAGGGGATTTTTGCCGCTATTGCCGGACGCGCCATCTATGACGGTACCCTTGCTTTTGCCGATGCTCAGGCCGAGGCGGACCGTCTCTCGGCGGACTTTCATTGACGGAAACTGACGCCATGACCTTGGCCAAACGTATTATCCCCTGTCTGGATGTCACGGCCGGGCGTGTCGTCAAGGGGACGAATTTCGTCAACCTGCGTGATGCTGGCGATCCGGTTGAAATTGCGCGGCGTTACGATGAGCAGGGGGCGGATGAAGTGACGTTTCTCGACATCACGGCTTCATCCGATCAGCGCGACATCATCCTGCATGTCGTCGAGGCCTGTGCCGCGCAGGTTTTCATTCCGCTGACCGTTGGCGGCGGCGTGCGCACGGTTGCCGATGTGCGCCGCCTGCTCAATGCTGGGGCTGACAAGGTGAGCATCAACACGGCGGCGGTACACAATCCCGATCTGATCGGCGAAGCATCGGCCAAGGTCGGGAATCAATGCATCGTTGTCGCCATCGACGTCAAGCAGGTCGAAGCGGGGCGATGGGAAGTCTTTACCCATGGCGGCCGTACGCCGACCGGGCGTGATGCGATTGCATGGGCGAAGCAGGTGCAGAGACTGGGTGCGGGGGAAATTCTGCTGACCAGTATGGATCGTGATGGCACCCGAAACGGCTTCGATCTGGCGCTGATACGCGCCGTATCGGATGCTGTCGATGTTCCGGTTGTCGCCAGCGGCGGCGTCGGTAACTTGCAGCATCTGGCTGATGGCGTGACGCTTGGTGGCGCCGATGCTGTGCTGGCCGCCAGCATTTTCCATTTTGGTGAATACACCGTGCGGCAGGCCAAGGAATTCATGCGCGAACGCGGTATCGAGGTCAGGCTGTGAGCGATCTCGATACCAGCCAGCCTTGGCTCGACGCACTCAAATGGGACGCGCACGGCCTGATTCCAGCGATCGCCCAGGACGCGGCGAGTGGGCGCGTTGTCATGCTGGCCTGGATGAGCCGCGAGTCTTTGCAGGAAACGCTTCGCTGCGGCCATGCGGTGTACTGGTCGCGCTCGCGTCAACGTTTGTGGCGTAAAGGAGAGGAGTCGGGGCATGTACAGAAACTGCTGTCGATTCGCGCCGATTGCGATGGTGACGCACTGCTGCTGTCGGTCGAGCAGGTGGGGGGCATCGCTTGCCACACCGGTCGGTCGAGCTGCTTTTTTCTTGAACTGAAGGACGGACATCGGTCGCCCGCCGATCCGGTGCTGAAAGATCCCGACACCATTTATAGACGATGATGCCGTGTGCCGCACGGGTATAGGGCCATACGCTAGAGGTGTGAACGTGCGGCTTATGGGTGGTTCGATCCATGCAGGACGCAGGCGTGGGTTGGGGTAGAATGACGCCCATCGGGTAATCGCCGAACGCTGCTCCGGCAGATAGAACAGGACGATCGAGAAGGAAGACCGAAAAGGGGCTCGGAACGAGATGGCAAATGAAATCACGACTGCGATGAATGAGGACGTTCTGCGTCGCTTGGGCGCAACGCTGGCTTCACGCCGCCATGCCGATCCGGCTGTTTCGTATACGGCCAAACTATTCGCCAAGGGGCCGGACGCCATCCTCAAAAAGATTGGCGAGGAAAGCGCCGAGCTGATCATGGCGGCTAAAGATGGCGAGGCCGATCACATCGTTTACGAATCGGCCGATCTGCTCTATCACGTGATGGTTTTGCTGACATTCTGCGGCCTGAGCATCGAAGACGTTTTCCGGGAACTGCATCGCCGCGAGGGCGTTTCCGGCATTGAGGAAAAAAACGCGCGGACGGCGAAGTGAGCTGAGTTCTGACAAAGTGAATGCGAGGTCAAATCATGGATGACTGCCTTTTCTGCAAGATCGTGCACGGTGAAATTCCGTCGCGCAAAGTGTACGAAGATGATCTGGTTTTCGCGTTTCATGACATCCACCCGCTGCGGCCGATGCATCTTCTCGTCATTCCCAAACGGCACATCACTTCACTGGCCGAGGCGGAAGCTACCGACGAACCGACGCTGGGTCGCCTGCTTGCCGTTTCCCGGCGTCTGGCGCAGGAATGCGGCAGTACGGACGGATTCCGCGTGATCATCAACACGGGGCGTGTGGGCGGCCAGGAAGTCTCGCATCTACACGCGCATATTGTCGGCGGGCCGGATCCGGTTGGGCCGATGCTCAAACGCAATTAAGGAGGAACATCATGGCTCCGAGTATCTGGCAAATCCTGATCGTCCTGCTCATCGTACTGGTTGTTTTCGGTAAAAAGCTGCCTAGCCTGACCTCGCTGGGCAAGGATCTGGGCGGGGCGTTTCGGGGCTTTAAGGAAGGCATCAAGGGCGAGGAAAATTCGGCGGCCGAGTCTCGGGCGGCCGTCGATGCCGACCCGGCAAAACAGTTGTCCGAGGGGCAGAAAGCGGTCGAAGGCGAGGCCAAGAGCAGCGCCGATACTTAAATGGACGATGCTTGTTGGGTTTGCTTCCTGCGCCATTGGTTGATTCCGCCAGCTTCGCTGAATGTTCGACATCGGTTTTTCTGAATTGGTGCTTATCGCCATCGTTGCGCTGGTGGTGGTTGGGCCGGAGCGGTTGCCGCGCGTAGCGCGCACGGCGGGGTTGCTGCTTGGTCGTCTGCAGCGATACGTGGGCGACATCAAGGCCGATATCCACCGGGAAATCGAGCTCGACGAGCTGAAGCGGTTGCAGGCCGATATGCAGGCATCGGCGCGCGATCTGGAGCGCAGCATGGCGAGCGTGAAGGAGAGCGTGCAGTTGGCTGAGCGGTCGTCACGGCATGCGCTGGCAGAGGCAGGCGACGAGATTCGTGCGCTAACCGGCGATATCCCTGGACGCGCCATCGACGAGATGCCGCAGACTGAGTCGGATGCCGCTGCCGAAACAGGCAAATTCCCGCCGCCTGCTGCCGCGTCGGCCATGCACGCGGACGATAGCGCCAGAACGGCCCGCCCGCTGGAGAAAGCATGAGCGCCGGGCCGCATTCCGACCGGGAGCCTGGCTGCGCGGGCGATGATGACGGGGGGAAAGAAGAACCCCTGATGTCACATCTGATCGAGTTGCGTGACCGGCTTATCCGCGCGCTGCTTTCGATCCTGATCGTTTTCCTTTGCCTCTTTTATTGGGCCAAGGATTTGTACGCACTCTTGGCCCAGCCGTTGCTGGCCAGCCTGCCGCAGGGTGGGCAGATGATTGCGACGGATGTCGTTGGCGTCTTTCTCGTGCCGATGAAAGTTGCGCTGATGGTTGCCTTTCTCATTGCTTTGCCCTATGTGCTGTATCAGGCCTGGGCGTTTATTGCTCCGGGTCTCTATGCGCATGAGAAGCGTCTGGCGCTGCCGCTGGTGACGACGAGCGTGTTGCTTTTTTTTGTCGGCATGGCGTTTGCCTACTTCCTCGTCTTTCCCGCCGTGTTCGGTTTTATGGCGCAAATTGCGCCGGAAGGCGTCGCCTGGATGACCGATATCGATAAATACCTTTCCTTCGTCCTGACCAGCTTCATTGCTTTTGGCGTGACTTTCGAGGTGCCCGTCGTCGTCATCGTTCTGGTCAAAATGGGTATTGTCGAACTGGAAACGCTCAAGGGATGGCGGCCTTACATCATTGTCGCCGCATTCGTCATCGGCGCCATCTTTACACCGCCGGATGTCGTTTCTCAGCTTTTTCTGGCTGTGCCGCTCTGCTTGCTTTACGAGCTGGGTTTGTTGCTGGCGCGCTTCATCAGCAAAACGGCGGATAAAGACCTGGATAAAGACCCGGACAAAGACCATTTTCCGGCGACGATGGACTGATTGCAGCACAAGGGCGTTTGCCAGAATATGCTTTATTGCCGGGTCGGCCGTGTTGGCCGAGAGGGCGTAAATGATCAACCTGTGCAGGAGGTGTGGCATGAATCGTGATGCGCTGGTGGGCTATCTCAATGACTTGCTGGCAGCGGCGCGTTTTAAGGACTATTGTCCCAACGGTTTGCAGGTGGAAGGGCGTGCCGAGATACGAAAAATCGTTGCCGGCGTGACGGCCAGCCAGGCGCTGGTCGATGCCGCAATCGAGCGCGATGCGGACGCACTGCTGGTACACCACGGCTGGTTCTGGCGCGGTGAGGACGTACGTGTGACTGGCCTGCGCAAGCGGCGCCTGCAAGCCTTGCTCGACCGCGATATCAACCTGATTGCCTACCATCTGCCGCTCGATGCGCATCCTGAGTTGGGCAACAATGCGCGGCTGGCGCAGCGCCTGGGCTGGTGCGTCGAAGGGCGTTACGGCGAGCAGGAAATCGGCTGGTTCGGCCGCCTGGAAACGCCGCTGCCATTGGCCGATCTGGCCGCTCGCGTCGAGGCCGCTTTGCAGCGCCCGCCACTGGTCATCGGCAATGATGTGACGCCTGGGCGCCTGATTCGTCGTATCGCCTGGTGCTCGGGAGGCGGGCAAAGTTACTTTGACGAGGCGCTGACGCTTGCTGTCGATGCGTTTTTGTCGGGCGAAATTTCCGAGCCGCAGGTGCATATGGCGCGCGAATCCGGCGTTGCCTATATCGCCGCCGGGCACCACGCCACCGAGCGCGGCGGGGTTGCGGCACTGGCGGCGCATCTGAGCGAAAAATTTGCGCTCGATTGCGAGTTTCTCGATCTCGACAATCCGGTGTGACCGCTTTGCCGGTTTTTTGACGCTCTTTTCCCCTGTCTCAAGGAGCTGCCATGGCCTATGTTTTTCCGCCCGCACTGCCGGTTAGCTTGCCGATCGCCGGCCGTACCGCGCGCTTTCCTGTTCGCCGCGTTTATTGCGTCGGGCAGAATTATTCCGACCATATCGCCGAGATGGGCGGCAATCTGCGTGAGCCGCCGTTTTTCTTCAGCAAGCCGTCCGATGCGCTGGCGCCGGGTGACGGCGAGGTCGTTTATCCACCGCAGACCGAAGACTACCAGCATGAAATCGAGCTGGTCGTAGCGATTGGCGAGGGCGGCCGCGAGATCACTGCCGAGCGGGCGCTGGCGCATGTGTTTGGTTATGCCGTCGGCCTTGATATGACGCGCCGCGATTTGCAGCGGCAGGCGAAAGAGCGGCAGCAGCCGTGGGAAATGTGCAAGGGCGCCGATCAGAGTGCGCCCATCAGCCCGCTGTTTCCGGTCGCGCAGGCCGGGCATCCGTGTCGTGGGGCGATTTGGCTGAAAGTCAACGGCGTCGAGAAGCAGCGCGGCGATCTTGCGCAAATGATCTGGAAACCCGCCGAGATTATTGCCAATTTATCCGCGTACGTCGCACTCGCGCCGGGGGACCTGATTTTTACCGGCACGCCGGCAGGGGTGTCGGCGGTGACCCGCGGCGATGTGCTGGAAGGGGGCGTTGACGGATTGGGGACGTTAAATATCCGCGTGGTTTAGCCTGATCCGGTGGCCGTTAGAAAAACTGTGTGGCAAGGAGCGGGGCGGCGAAGCATTGGCCGCCTAAAATGACGGCCCAAAAACAATGCCGCGCCCGGGTGTCGATGACACGTCCGGAACGCGGCATGCGCGTTGTGATGAACTGCGTTTAGTGTGCCGAGACCGTTGGCCCGTGACGACGGGATTTGATCAGATCAGTGAGCGCGTTGACGGCGCTGGTGGTCAGATCGACCAGTTTGACCGCGGCATACGTGATGAATGCGGCGACCAGGGCGACGAGGAGATGCAGTTCCAAAGAGTGCTTCATAAACAGATCAAATGTTGCCATGCTTCTTACCTTCTTCCTTCTATCTTCCAAAACACAATCAATAAAAATAAACGACTCAGTCAAACCTCAATGATTCGGGATGCCCGAAAAATTGAGGCGCATATTCTATCTCCTGCGCTGCCGTTGTTCTGCCAACTTTGTCACTGTTTTGGTATGTGGCGTGGTTTTTTTGCAGAATACGGGGAGAGCATGGCGTCAATACAGCAAGGCGCATGAGTGAACGGAGGCTGAATAGGATAATGAAAAAATGGCGGAAAGAATGACAGAAGCGGCGAAGAAAGCGGCATTTGGCAGTCTTTCAGGAATCGGGTAGTCTGGGGTAGTCTGGCCGGCATGGTGATGTCTCATGCGCTGCCGATCGGGCAATCTTATCCCGCGTCTCGGTGTTTTTTCGCCATCGCCCGATGCTTTCTATCCCTGTTTCTCCTGACCCCATTCGTCCCTGATCGCCCATGTTTTTTCAGCAGGCCAGACTGATCGTCCTGCATGCCGTGCCGATGCTGGTGGCGCAATTGGCGGCAATGGGCATGATGATTACCGATACGGTGGTGCTGGGCCATTATGGTACGGAGGATCTGGCCGCCGTTGCCGTTGGCGGCGGCATCTACGTCGCCGTACTGTTTGCGCTGACCGGCGTGCTGCAGGCCGTTTCGCCCACCGTGTCGCAGCTTAAGGGCGCCGGGCGCGACGGTGAGATCGCTGGGGCGCTCCAGCAATGTTTCTGGCTGGCGCTGTGTTTTGCCGTTCCCGGCGTGCTGATTCTGCTCCATCCCGATCCGCTGCTGAGCCTTTCAAACATCGATGCCGGCGTCGAAATGCGCGCGCGCGCCTACCTTGCCGTGCTTGCCTGGGCAATTCCGGCGATGCTGTGCTATCGCACCTTCTACGCTTTTTGCAACGCGCTGGGCCAGACGCGGCCGCTGGTGCTCATCTCGCTCGGCAGCACCTTGCTGCACGCGCCCTTGTCTTGGTTTCTGGTCAATCGCGGACTGGGCGTGACGGGGGCGGGCATAGCCAGCGCCCTGATTAGCTGGTGTACGGTCATTTGCGGTTTCTTTTACATGAGAACCGGCAAGGCGCTGGCGCCTTACCGTTTGCTACATGACTGGCAGCCGCCCAGGCCGGCGTCGATGTATGAGCTGGTGAGGCTGGGCCTGCCCATGGGGATGTCGAATTTCGTGGAAATTTCCTCGTTCACGCTGACCTCGCTGTTTGTCGCCCAATTGGGCGCAACCGCGGTCGCCGGGCATCGCGTCGTCGCCAATCTGGCGGCTATCTGCTACATGCCGCCGCTGGCGCTGGCGATTGCCACGCTGACGCAGGTCGGTTTTGCCGCTGGCGCGCGCGACTGGCCGCGCGCCCGTATTTCCGCAGTGGCCGGGCTGGCGCTGGCCTGCGTTGTGGCCTGCCTGCTCGGCGGCGCGCTCTGGCTGGGCGAAAACGCCATAGTCAGCGCCTACAGCAATGATCCGGCCGTGCGCAGCGTTGCACTGTCGCTGATTATTTACATTGTCGGCTATCAGATTTTTGACGCCGTCCAGACGATTGCCGCCTTCGCGCTGCGCGGTTACAAGATCGCCTTCGTACCCATGCTGGTGCATTTGCTGTGTTTCTGGGGCATCGGTTTATTCGGCGGCTGGTGGCTGGCTTTCCGCGGGCTGGCGCCGATTGCGCCGATGGGGGTGGAAGGATTCTGGCTGGCTTCCCTGCTTGGTCTGGCGCTGGCCTCGCTGCTCTTCGGCGCGCTGCTCTGGCAGCGCATACGGCGCGATCTGTAGCGGGCCTTGGTTGACCTTTACAAAAGACTGCCCGCGTATTTCGGGCATCTCCGGGCAGGCGGCCTGAAACCCTTATAAATAGGGCATTCCAGAGGGGGCTGCCCGGAAGTCCTTTATCCATAAGGGTTTTAGAGGGGCAGACGCTGAGACGCCCTGTCCACGCGGGTCACGCGGGTTTCGGAGAAAATGCCTCTGGTTGTACAGGCATTTGTGCCCGATAAACGTGAACGAGCGTCGGGCACGATATTCCATTTTATGTTTTTTGATACGCTGAGCCCCTCGTATTTAGGGCGTCTCAGGGCGATTTATGTTTTCTGCCCTGTTTTCGCGGGTTTCAGGGCATCATTTTTTTGCCGGGCATTTAAACCTGGCTAATCGTCTAATCTTCCCCCAGAACGCCTGCGCAGCCGCTGCGCCCGTCCGCGCGCGGGCGCATGAAAACAGGCAGCATGTGCCAGCCCATGAGCGTGAAGGCAAGGCACCACAGCGCAGCGGACAAGGCCAGCAAAGGGATCGGCGCATCAGCGAGCGAAGCGGCGGCGCGCAGCGGCGCGCTGGCCGTGAGCAGGCAGGCGCCAACCGGCACCCAGGCGCGCTCATCCTTTTCCAGACCGCTGTGGGTGTAGCCGGCAATGGCGATGACCGCGTAGATGGACAGCCCCAATCCGCCGATGGTGAGCAGATGCAGGCTGCCGTTGGCGAGCAGCCCGTCGCCGAGCAGCGAGAGTCCCGTCAGGCCGTAACCGGCGGCCATCGCGGCGTAAGAGGCATAGAGCATGAGCGGCCAGCGCCGCCAGAGCGCGCGGCCGACGTGCCAGTCGCCCATCAGGTTGAGCATGGCGCAGGCGGCGGCCAGCGCCAGCCAGGCGCTGATGCGTCCGCCCGGTTGATACCACTGCGCGCTGGTGAACAGCGCGATGCAAATGATGGCCAGGTTGCGGCGCGGCGGCCGGGCGATATAGCGCTCGGGCGCTTCTACAGCGTCGAAAGCAGTCTGCGCGGCCTGTTCGGCGTCTTGACGTTCCTCGATACTGGCGTTGACGATGCGCATGGAGATGCGGCTCATGGCGATAATGATGAGCGCCATGAATGCGCCGAGCTGCGCCAGCAGCCAGCGTGCAGGCGGCTCGCCGCGCAGGGCGTCGAGGTAAAAACCCGCCGTCAGCGCGATCATCAGCAATAGCGCGCCGACAAAAGCAAGCTGGCGTCGTTCGCGGTCGCGCCAGATGGGCGGCGCAATCAGTTTCAGCAGGCCGCCGAGCAGGAGCAGATGCGCAAGTGCGGCGGTAGCCATCGCCGGGCGCGGCCATGCGCCGCTGAGCCAGAAAGCGATGCGTCCGGTTAGCCAGAGCAAAACAAGCATGCGCACCGATGCCGCCGGAAAATCGGGCGTTTCGGTGAATTCCGGCACGGCCGTCAGGACGAAGCCGATGGCGGCGGCCAGGGCACATCCCATGAGCAGTTCATGCGCATGCCAGACAAACGGGCCATCGGGGACGTCGGGCAATGGCCAGCCGAAGGTGAGGTATGCCCCCCACAGCGCGATCAACCCGGCGGCAGAAAGGATGGCCAGCGCAAAAAATGGACGAAAAGGGCACAGCCATAGCGGATGGGCGAGCGACCACGGCGGAATGCGGCGTTGTGTCCGGAGAGGCGCGGGGGAGGGCGGCGATGCCGGCTTCTGCATTTCTGCCGGGGCGGGGCGGCTGGAAAGGGTTTTTTGCATTGCTTCTAGATGAGCGAATGGCGTTTTGGGTGAGCGTGTATTTGCAAGCCGTGTGTTTTGCGGCGTTCGCTTCCGTGTGGTTTTCGGCACGCCGCCTTCAGGCAGGGGCGGCCCACGGAGAGACCTCGATCAACTGCTGATCGTGTGCGTGGTCGATGAGCATGGCGCGCACGCGCGCCTGCCAGAGTGCGGCGAATTGTTGCTGTTCCGCCGGGGTGGCCTGGCCGCCGATGGCTTTCGGCATCAGCGTCTGCATCGCTGCATCGGGCGGTACAAGGGCCGGATGGCAATTCACCTGCACGCCTGCGCCATTGTCGCGCCGGCGCAGCGCCAGCGAACCCGTGATATCCGCGTCGTAGTGCAATAGATTGCGGCGGCTGAAGCGATGCCCCGGGCCGACGCCGCCAAAGCCGGTTTCTGCGGCGGCGCCGGTGAGGAGCGTGACGATGGCGGCCGTGACGCCGGTGGTTCCTTCCTCGCGGCCGCCGCGCATCCATGCCTCAACGCCGCCGCGTTCAGGCAAGGCTTCGCCGTACAACGCGCGCAGGGCGTGCACGACCATCAGGTAGGCGCCGGCGACCGTGGGGCAGGAATGCCCGGCCAGGCGCACGGCGTCGGCGTAGCGGTATTCGATGATGCCGTCGGCCGCGGCGCCGAGAAATTCAGCCAGTGGGTCATAGACGCGCAGCGTTGGCGCGTCGGTAAAAAATTCGGGAAATGTCGTCGGTGTCGTGCTGTGGTGGGGCGTCATGGCGGCGTCGATAAATCGTCAGTGGGTGGGTTGAAAGCGTTGGTTGCGGCATCGGCAAAAAGAATGAGATTCCCTGCACTTAGCATTGTGTCGGGGATTTGGCGGGGGTGATCGGCCCGGCGACGGCCGCGCCGGAAAACAAGGGTGCGGACGGATCAGCGTCGCCAGGCGCTTCAACCGGCGCCCGATGGGAAACAGCGGCAGCGGGCAGGTTGAAAGCGGTGCGTACCGCCGGCTGCGCCAGCAACAGCGCCGTCTGGCGGTAAATCCACTCGTCGCTGCGCTGCGCCGGCGGTATCGGCAGATCGAGCCGCCAGCGCATGCGCCCGGGCTGTCCGCCCATGACGATGACGCTGTCGGCCAGCGTGACGGCTTCCATCACATCATGCGTGATCATCAGCACAGCGAGCGGGCGGCGTGCCATTTCGGCGAGCAGCAGTTGGTGCATCTGCCCTTTGAGGCCGATGTCCAGGGCGGCGAAGGGTTCGTCGAGCAGCAACAGATCGGGCGTCAGCACCAATGCGCGCGCCAGCGCGGCACGGCTTTGCATGCCGCCGGAAAGCTGACCGGGAAATTGCTCGATGGCAATATCGTCCAGCTCCAGGGCGTGCCCCATGCGGCGGGCGGCGGCCAGCCGTTCGGCACGGGGCATGCCGCGCGCCTTGAGGCCGAGGGCGATGTTGTCGAGAACGCTCTTCCAGGGCAGCAGATGCGGTTGCTGGAAGAGCATGGCGGGGCGGTCGAAGGTATTGTCGATGCGCCCTGACTGTACGCTCAGAAGATTGGCGCACAGGTTGAGCAGCGTCGTTTTTCCACAGCCCGACGGGCCGACCAGCGCGATTGCCCGGCCAGCGTCGAGACGCAGATTGACGTCCTCCAGCACGGTACGCATGGCGAAAGCGTGGCTGAGGCCGCTGACGGTCAGCGCCGGCGTGTTCATGCCTTGCCCTCTGCTCGTGTGCCGGCCTCGCGCCAGCGCTCGATTTCGCGCTTGATCGGCTCCAGCAGCAGGTATTCGAGCGCCAACAGAAGCAGCACGACGACGCTGATCCAGGCCAGCGTGGCCGGCATGTCCAGCTGCGCGCGGCTAGACTGCAAGGCCGCCCCGACGCCGCTGGATGAGGCCAGCAGCTCGGCCATGACGACGACGCGCCAGGCGCTGCCGAGGGCGACGACCCAGGCGGGAAACAGATAGGAGATGACGTGCGGCAGGTAGATGTCGGTGACCCGCATGCGCCAGGGCAGTGCAAAGGTTTGCGCCAGATCGCGCCAGCGCTGTTCCAGCGTGCGCGCGCCCTGCATGCCGCCGGCGAAAACGACCGGGAAACAGGCGATGAACACGGTGAAAACCGGTGTCCCGTCGCCCGTGCCGAACCACAGCATCGCCAGTACCAGCCAGGCGATCGGCGGCGTCCCCAGCAGCACGGTCACCCACGGGCGCGCCATCATCGAGGCGGTCATCGACACGCCGGCGGCGACGCCGAGCAGGCTGCCGAAAGTAACGGCCAGGGCGAGGCCGGCGAAGGCGCGCCGCGCCGTCAATAGCAGGGCGTCGCGAAAAGCATGGCCCTGTTCAATGAACTGGCGCAGAGTCTCGGCCGTTTCCAGCGGCGCCGGCAGCACCAGCGGGCCGTAGAGACCGGCGAGCAGTTCCCACAGGGCAACGAGCAGGAACAGGCTGGCGATGGCGCCCCAGCCGCCCCACAGGTAGGCGGGCAAGCCGGCGAGCCAGGTGCGTAGTATCGTCATGAGGCAGCGACGGCTGTCGTAGAAGTTGTGGGTTGGTAATAAAAGCCGTCGTCTGGTAGCTTGCCGCCAACTAGACCTGGCTGCTGCTCCATCAGCTGTCGGTAGAAAAATTCCAGCTCGGGACGGGCCTGGCTGGCGGGTACAAGTTCGGCCTTGTCTGCGCGCATAGCATCGGTTACGGCCTCAGGGGTGAGCATATTGATGTGCTTGACAACCATTTTTCCGCATTCTTCCGGATGGGTTTTGCACCAATGGATGGCTTCGGCGTGCGCTTGTTGAAAGCGTTCGATCAGCATAGCATTGCCTAGCTGTGGACCCAGCATGGCGACGCCCGCTTGCGGAATGCGTGGTGGGCGTTTGAGCAGGCGGCCCCATTCGGCCTGAATGTCGATGCCGCGATGCAGCTCAGGCGCAATGACGCTGACCGGAAAAGAACCGCTCTTGCGCAGCCCCATTGACACGGCAGGCTCGGCGAGCAAAACGTTGTCGGTGCGGCGCATAAGCAGTAGTTGCAGGGCTTCCATCGACGTAGCGACGTAACGCAGCTTTACATCTTTATCGGGATCGATGCCCGCATGCTTCGCCAGCAGACGGAAGGTGCAGTCCGGCATGTCGCCCTTGAAGTGCATGGTGAGTTCTTGTCCCTTGAGATCTTCGATGTGGTTTAGCTTCGCGTCGCGTGTAAGCACCCACAGAATGCCCCAGATAGTGATGCTCAGCAGCTTGAGCGGTACACCCTTGTTGTAGAGGTTGGCGGGCACGTTGCTAGGCATGGCGAGAAAGTCCGCCGACTTGTTCACGGCCATGGCGCGCAACTGGTCGGGGCTCTTCCAGGAGATGAATTCCACCTGGTCGGCCACGTCGGCCAGGGCGCCGCTCTCCGCGATGCGGATCAGCGGGTACGAAACGGTGGCAAATGGCCCAGCCAGCGTCAGTTTGGGCAGACGCTTAAGCGGCATCGCGGTTTTGGCGGGCGACTGTGCGCCGGCGCGCCACGGCGCACCCAGCGCCAGCGCGGCGAGGCTGGCTGCCAGCAGACGGCGGCGGCCAGGGTTGCCGAGCGTTTCCGGATTTTCGGTGCAGGGCGCAGCGCGCAACGATGCCGAGGGTTCGGCGGATCCGTTGCGATGACGGTGCGGATCGGATGAAGACATGGTGAACTCCTTGCAGGATGGACTGATGGGTTCGGCGGAAGTTCAGAAGGTCAGAGGCTCAGGACATCAAAAGCGGCCTTCCCAGGTGACGTGAAGGCTGCGGCCGGGCGCCTGCACCTCCATGCCGGGCAGCCCTTCGGCCAGATGCTCGTGGTAGCGCTTGTCGCCCAAATTCTTGATCGCGGCGCGCAGCGACTGCCGCGGCGCAAAGCGCCAGGTGGCGCCGATATCGACCACGCCGAAGCCCGGTGTCGCGTCTTCGGTGCCGCGCGCAAAGCGCGTCGCTACGCGCGTCTGGCGTCGTACCAGGCGCACGCCGGCGTCCGCTGTCCACGCGGGGGCGATGCGGCCTTCCCAGCCCAGCGTCAGCTCGTCGGCCGGCATCTGGAACAGCGGTTCGTCAAAATCGCCGTTTTTGCCGCGCAGGCGCGAATAGGCGGCATGCAGCCAGTGGCCGGCGGTGAACTGCCAGTGCAGTGCGGCTTCCAGGCCGGTCAAGGTGGCGTGGCCAAGATTGACCGTCTGCATGCAGGCGCCGGCATTGGCTGCGCCGCAGGCGGCGATCGCGGCGCGGCCGCTCAGGCGCATGCCGGTGATGTAGTCGTCGATGCGGGTGCGGTAGGCGGAAATCTGGTAGTTGAGCCGTTCGCTTGCGCCTTTCAGGCCGATCTCGAACTGCGTCGCCGTTTCCGGCTTGATTTGCGGGCTGCCGGCGTAGTAGTAGCCATTGTTGCGCAGGCCGGACTGGTAGCGCTCGCGCAAGTCGGCGGCGCGGAAAGCGCGTGAGAGGTTGGCGTAAGGACGCAGGAGCGGCGCGGCTTCGTAAATGACGCCGAGGCTGGCGGAGGTGGCGCTGTCCTCACGCGCCAGGCCAGAGGTGACGCGGCCGCTGTTCATCGAGCCGGCGCTGCCGCGCACCCGGTCATGACGCAGACCGGCCAGCACGTTCAGCTTGCCAAAACGCATGTCGTCTTGCAGGTAGAGGCCGGTAGCGTGCATCTTGCCGTTGGTGAACGGCAGGGTCGTGACGAAATTCCGGAACTGCGGCGGTTGGGCGGTGCGGCTGTCCGGTTCGGCATTCATGCGCCAGAGATTGACGCCGAAGGAAAGCAGATGTTGCGGGTGGGCGAGCCAGTCGGCGCGCGCATCGACGCCGTTGGTGGCGAACTTCACCGAATTGAGGATGATGTCGCGCCCCAGTCTGTTGGCGTGAGCGTAGATGGTGCGCTGCATTTCCTGCCGGTAGACGCGCACATCCACATTCAGCGGCTGCTCGCCCGCCCCCTTGAAACTGTAACCGGCCTCGTACAGGCGGCGCGTCTGGCGCGGCGAATGCGTCGTGACGCTGCCGATAACAGGCAGCCTATGCGGGCGCGTTGCGCCGGGATACCAGACGTCTTCATCACGCTGCTGCTGGAAGGACAGGCGCAATTGCTGTGCGCTGTCGATGCGAAAACGGTACTGGCCGATGAATGCGCCCGAGTCATAGCCGGTGCGGTTGGCGCGGCCCTCCGGCGTGCGGTAATCCTGTTGCTGCGAGCGGGCTACGCCGAGCATCAGTGCATGGTCGTCACTGGCTGCGTTGAGCACACCCGCGCCGCGCAACCCTTTGCTGGCAGTGTCGTAGCCGAGCCGCGTGTCAAAGTGCACGCCCGGCTCGAAACGCGCCTGCGGCAGCCGCACGTTGATGGCGCCGCCAAGTGCGCCGGTGCCGTAAAGTACGGAGGCTGGGCCTTTGACGACTTCGACCTGTTCGGCCAGCCCCATCGACATGAACGAGGCGATCGCGCCGACCGGCTGCGCGGAATTCAGCCGCATGCCGTCGACCAGCAGCACGATGCTGTCCTTGCCCAGTCCGCGGATGATCGGATTTTGTCCCTGCGCGCCGTCAAGCATGACCGACAGGCCGGGTTCGCCGCGCAGCGCCTCGCCGACGTTCTGCGCCTGCTTGTGCGCCAGCGCCTCGCGCGTGAGCACCGTCGTGGCGATCGGCGTTTCGCTATCGTCGGCGGCATAGCCCTTGGCGGTGACATTGATCGTGGATAGCGCGGTCGCTTCGTTTTCTTGCGCGCCGGATTGAGTGCGCGATGGCGTCTCGGCGGCCTGTGCCTGTGCGCCGGCCGCAAACAGGGCAGCCAGCGCAGCGGCCAGCGGCCTGACAGGCGCCGTGAAGGTGCGGGATGAGCGATTCATGATGAGCTTTCTAAAAATTTGCGTTATTGAATGTTGGTGTCGATTGGGGCGACGTTCCGGTTTTTTCCGTTCCTTTGTGCATGGTCTGCGGTTTTGGCGGCGGGCGGCTTTGCTGCCTTCCCGCGCTTTCCGCACAATCGCTGAAAATACGCAGGCTTGATGCAAGCGCTTGCCGCCCTTGCGCCGGAGTTCGCGGTCAGGGACGGCGACAGCAGGCAGGGTCAAGCAAAAATCGTCTGCCCAAGGCCTGCGCGGATACCCCGGACATCACGGATACCGGCGGGAATGCAGCATTGCGCGGCATTTGCCAAAACGCGCCGCGAGTCTATCCAAACGATTTGTTATTGACAATTAATCTTATTGAGAGTGTGGTTTTGGGGGTGCAAATGTTTCCAGTTACCCCCGCTGAAATAGCGGCTTCCTTTGCCAAAATACGGCGTTGCTGTGTTGGCCTTGCCTTGCCGTACTACGCGTACTGTCAGCGGCTCGCCGCCTTGTCTTTGGCAAAGTCGAGCTATAGCGGCCTCCTTTACCAAAATACGGCGTTAACTGGGCCTTGC
>ERZ772772.32-NODE-32-length-73322-cov-11.031378_pt1 | contig 73322 bp, 70 predicted proteins | sample MGYA00511484_ERZ772772 | MGnify/ENA primary metagenome ERZ772772 (study PRJEB29015, sample SAMEA2737913) | human oral metagenome | biome: human oral; feature: human-associated habitat; material: dental | place: China | collected 2088 ... | reverse complement strand
TCTATGCAGATGCACATGAAGGAAGAATCATGCATTACACAGATGATACCGGTATCGAAGCAGATGCCGTATATCAAACCTCCGACGGAAGATATGCCTTGATTGAAATCAAAGTAGGAGCAAACAAAATTCCGGAAGCCGAAAAATCGTTACTGCGTTTTAAAAGGGTAATACAAGATCACAATGAAGCGGCATTAAAAAATCTGGAGCATCCGCGTTCTGTAGACAGAGAACCATCCGCACTGATTGTCATTTGCGGAACTGCACCAATGGCATTTACAACTGAGAATGGCGTGAAGGTTATACCTGTTGGCTGTCTGAAAGATTGATTCGAGTCTGAAAAGCATTTATCGGGTTTGCCGCCTCTTTGTTGTCCAGTGGCAACCGAATGACAAGCAGGAAGAAGGAACAGTGAAGAGTTTTATTATTGAATATGAAATGGCTATCCGGGAGGAATTGATAAGGCTGCTTCAAAAATATGGAAACGTAATAAGAAGCAGGAAATCTTTATGACAGGGGAATGAATAGGACCGTGACAGCGTTACAGAGCAAAATTGTGACAGTCCATGAGGTCAGTAACGGAAATGGGGAGAGATCTGCTCTTGGTATTTTACGCGATCTTGAACTGGGGGTTTAAATACGATAAAACTGTATGGGGATACAGAAGATAGGCAAAGTACTGGGATAAACAGCTTTATCCCATGCAGATAAAAAGGAGCGGGCCATGTCGCCAGACGATAAAAAAATAAAAATGCCGCCGAGTTACATCGAGGTACGCGGGGCAAAGGTTCACAACCTGAAAAATATTGATGTGGATGTCCCACTGCATGAGATCGTAGCGATCGCCGGTATTTCCGGCTCGGGAAAATCATCGCTTGCGCTTGGCGCGCTGTATGCAGAAGGATCCCGCAGGTATCTTGAATCTCTGTCTGCCTACACGCGCCGGAGGATGACGCAGGCGGAACGGGCAGATGTGGATGAGGTCAGATATGTACCGGCGGCGCTTGCACTGCGCCAGCGCCCGGGAGTTCCCGGCATCCGCAGCACGTTCGGGACGCTTTCGGAGCTTTTGAACAGTCTGCGGCTTATGTTTTCCCGGCTTGCAAGTCACCGCTGTCCCAAGGGGCATTACTGCCCGCCGTCTCTTTCTGTTGCCGCCATGCAGGAAATGACCTGTCCATTCTGCGGGGAGAAATTCTACGGGCCCGGAGCGGAGGAGCTTGCCTTCAACAGTACCGGTGCCTGCCCGAGCTGCAGCGGAACGGGAGTCGTTCAGACTGTGAATGAGGCAGCCTTGGTGCCGGATGATTCAAAGACGATCGATGAGGGAGCGGTCGTTGTCTGGGGGACGCTGATGTGGTCACTGATGAAGGATATCGTGCGCACGATGGGAGTGCGGACAGATATCCCATTTCGTGATCTGACGCCGGAGGAGAAGGAGATTATCTATCACGGCGAGTTGAAGAAACATCACATCCACTATGTCAATCCGAACACGCTGGAACCTGCGGAGATGGATTTCAATTATTACAGTGCGGTCAATTCCGTGAAAAATTCCCTTGCCAAGGTAAAGGATGAGAAGGGAATGAAACGGCTCGAAAAATATCTGGAAGAGGATGTCTGCCCGGACTGCCATGGAACAAGGCTGTCGGAAGCTGCCCGTGCGCCGCGGCTTCGGGGAATCGGGCTGGATGAGGCGACAGCTATGACGCTCTCGGAGCTGATCCCCTGGGTACAGGGTGTTCCAGCTTCTCTGCCGGAAGAGATGCGTCCCATGGCGGAAAATATCAGCGAATCCTTCATGGACGTCTCGAAGCGGCTGATGGATCTGGGGCTTGGATATCTTTCGCTTGACCGGGCGGCCTCGACGCTTTCCACCGGTGAGAGGCAGCGGGTACAGCTTGCAAGGGCAGTCCGCAACCGCACGACAGGTGTTCTCTATGTTCTCGACGAACCGTCCATCGGCCTGCATCCTTATAATCTCAAGGGGCTGACCGGTGTGATGGATGATCTGCGGGCGGACGGGAACTCCGTCGTCATTGTCGATCATGACACGCAGGTGTTGAAGCACGCCGACTGGATGATCGAGATGGGAGAGGGCGCCGGAGCGGACGGAGGGACGGTTATTTCCGAGGGAAGCATCGAAGACGTTTCTAGGAATCCGGGATCTGTCATCGGGCCGTATCTTTCCGATCGGTATGAATCAAGAATCCGCCCGGTCATGCAGGCGGGTGCCATGTTTGAGAGAGCTGCCATTCATCTGGGAACAGGGGCAATTCACACCGTGCATCCGCTGGATGTGCGAATACCGGTGGGGCGGCTTACCGTGGTGACGGGGGTTTCCGGGTCCGGAAAGACGACGATGGTGCTCGAAAGCCTGATCCCGGCGCTGAAGGCAAAGATCAGCGGGCAGAAGCTGCCGGGACACGTGAAAAACATTGAAGCGGAAGGAATCACTGAGGTCAAGCTGATCGATGCCGCGCCAATCGGCATCAATGTGCGTTCGACCGTGGCGACTTACGCCAATGTCCATGACGAGCTCAGAAAAGTATACGCGAAAACGGAAGACGCGAAGGAACACTCCTGTAGGGCGGGAGATTTCTCTTATAATACGGGGAAGCTTCGCTGTCCGATCTGTGACGGAACAGGGGAGATCTCTCTGGATGTCCAGTTTCTTCCGGATGTGAAAATTCCATGTCCGGACTGCCGTGGCTCCCGGTACAGCAGGGAGGCGTTTGACATCCGCCGGAGGGCGAAGGACGGTAACGAATACAGTCTGCCGGATCTCATGAATATGAGTGTGGATCAGGTTTTGCATGCACTCGGCGGACTTAAACTTCTGCAGCAGCGCCTGCAGGTGCTGCACGACCTCGGACTCGGCTATCTGACACTCGGAGAGGAAACGCCGGGCCTTTCCGGCGGCGAGGCGCAGCGTTTAAAGCTTGCGAGTGAGATGGGGAAAGGGCAGAGCGATTCCGTGTTTGTTTTCGATGAACCGACAATCGGCCTGCATCCGCAGGATGTGAAGACGCTGCTGCATGTTTTTCAGACCTTGATTGATCATGGAGCGACTGTCGTGGTCATTGAACATGATCTTGATGTGATAAAGAATGCCGATTATATCATTGATATGGGACCGGGCGGCGGAAAAGAGGGCGGCCGGATCATCGCATATGGCACTCCCGATGAAATCCGGCAGAGTCCGGAAAGCCTGACGGCCAGGTTTATGTAAGGGGAGCAGTGGCAATGATACAAAGGGAAGATATTTTTAAACATGTAAAATGCGATTTTGGAATATGACAAAATAAATATTCATTTGAATTACAGTATGGTTATTAGCTCAAAACATTGGATGTGGAGGATGCTCGGTGAAGCTTATAGTTATAGATATACAAAAGGGAATCACAGACGAAAGATTATATGATTTTGATGGTTTTATAAATAATGTGACAAATATCATCGATACTGCAAGGAAGAATGGTGTTGAGCTTATTTATGTTCAGCACGACGATGGGCCGGGAACCGGATTTTCTGTCGGTGACAAGGATTTCGGGATTGCCGAACAGGTGGCTCCAAGAGCTGGAGAGAAGATTTTTGTGAAAAAAATCAACAGCTTCTTTGGGAATAAAGAACTGGCGGAGTATCTGGAAAAAGAGGATGACAAGGATGTGATGATCGTTGGTCTTCAGACAAACTTTTGCATTGATGCATCGGTGAAATCGGCATTTGAAAGGGGATTTAGAGTGATTATCCCGGAAGGAACAAACTCTACTTTTGATAACAGCTATATGGATGCGGAGACTACTTACAGATACTACAACGAGATGATGTGGCCAAAAAGATTTGCAGAATGTGTTTCTTTGGAAGATGCAATTGGAATGTTGGAGAAATGATTGAATGAGGACAGAACACGTAGCCCTGCTTCCATATGATGAAAAATGGAAGCAGGACTTTATAGCCATAAAAAGTGAACTTAGTGCAGCTCTTAATGACACAGCACTTGCTATTCCTCCCAGAAAAGCTCATCAAGAGTCTTGCCCAGAGCTCTGCAGATCGCGGTGCAGAGCCGGATCGTAGGATTGTAATCTCCTTTTTCAATTGCGTTGATCGTCTGACGGGAGACTCCTACGAGATCGGCGAGCTGCTGCTGAGAGAGGTCCTTCGCGGCCCTGGCAGATTTCATTCTTAGATTTTTCATGAGTCCTCGCTCCCCTTTTCTCTCGCCTTCTGAATCAATACGGCTGCTACGATGATGAGAAACACCGCACCCGTCATCACAGGGGTGTTAATGATGGTCAGTTTCTTCTCCGGCAGTCCATCTTCACAGATACGAAGCACAGCTGTGATCATATTGCAAAGACCGATCAAAAAGATCAGTGCCGTCCATTTCTTCCAGTGACCTGAGATACCAAAATAGACGCCTTTCATGACCATGTACACGATATAGACGGCAATCATCAGGAGGCAGACGCTCATCATGGCGAAGCTCCCATCTACGGGGAGAAGATCCTGATCCAAAAGAAATGCGGCGATGAATCCACTGAGAACTCCGGTAATGGTGGAATACTTGTAGGCGGTCCCTCTTACTGCTGTCTGCATTTCATCATATATGACAGGCACTGATTTCTTTCTGCGCAGAAACAGAATAAGCAACAGAACAAGAGCAAACGGCAATCCGAATCCAAGCAGATGGTTCATACGTATCTCTCCTTTACTACAAGCTTGCATTTCCTTTTACAAACCGGCGTCTCGGCCCAGAGCTAGGCCTTGTCATAATGTCGTATTTAGTTGACATCTAAATAGTAGCACCTGCATGGCATAATGTCAACTATATATTACATAGCCAGGAAGGAGGAGCGACTGCGGGAACCGCGATAAAATTATCGAATCATTGACGATTTTATGCTATACCGACGAAAGGAATAGGTGTACAATTCTCCCTATGAAGAACGACAAATACAAATTTATAGGGAAGAACCATAAGGAAAGGTCTTATGATGAAAATAGCAGTGAGCGCTTGTTTACTTGGGGAGAATTGTAAATATAATGGCGGAAACAATTATAGTGAAAAAGTAATCGACTATATTAAAGCACATGAGGTGGTCTCCGTCTGCCCGGAGCTTCTCGGCGGTTTGCCGATACCAAGGGAATCAGCGGAAATTGTAAATGGCATGGTTCGCCTTAAAGACGGCAACTCAGTGGATAAGGAATTTCGCCAAGGTGCTGAAATAGCATTGGAAATCATAAAAAAGCAGGGGGCAGAGCTTGTTATACTGCAATCCAGAAGTCCATCCTGCGGAGTCAATACAATATATGATGGCTCTTTCTCCGGCAGGATTATTTCCGGGCAGGGCGTGTTTGCGGAGTTATTGCGGAAGAATGGAATAAAGGTGATGGATGTCGCAGATTTATAACGGTATATTCCGGCTTGTGGAGACGGGTAAATCCGGATTATGAAATTGAAACTATCCGTGCGGCGTAAGCTCCGGGACGGAAAACAGCCTTCTGTGGGAATATTGCCTCGTTTCACTCCGGCGGAACAGTCCTCATGAGACGTAATCGTGAATCTTCATGGACTATTGTTCCGCAGAAGTCAAGAATAAATACCTTGATCGTAAGACTTGCGCCCCCTCAAATCCACATGATAAAGGCTGTCTTATCGCTGCTGTTGTATCCGGCTTTTTCGTAAAAGCGGAGCGTCTCCGCTTTCTTTGAGCCGGTAAGCAGCATCATCTTGTAGCAGTTTTCCGACTCGGCAATCTTTTTCGCATAATCCAGGCACTCTCTGGCATGCCCTTTCCCTCTGTAATCAGCATGTGTTACAACATTTTCCACAAATGCATAGGGCCTGACGTTTCTCGTCAAATTCGGAATGATTACGCATACACAGGAAGAAACAATCCGACCATCTATTTCGTTCACGATCAAATGATGATTCGGATTCTCTATGATCTGATTCCAGGTTTTTTCAAGGTGTTTGCTTTGCTCCGGGATACTGTCTTCATGCAAAAACAGATAGAGCTTCAGCAATTTACCCAGGTCTTCTTTCTTTGCCTCACGAATCATAATTATCCTTTTTTCACCTCTTAATCGAATCTGATCTTGTCAATACTGTGACGCATCTCTCAAGCGGCTTTTCCGAGCGAAAGGACCGCTTCGGAAGTCCGCGGACTTTCGGGATTTTCTGCCTTCTTTTGTGATGCCATTGGGCTTTTGCTTTGGCCTGTGACTTAGCCCGATCACCTCCATGATTCTGCAGACTGTGCGCTCGTCCGAAAGATTGTATTCCGGATACTTTTGTTTCGGAGCATCATGCATCCGGCTGCGGCTGTCATTGCATTCCTTTTCAGTATAATACCACACATTTTATCTGCGAGGCTTTCGTATTTCTAAGCTTCCTTCCTCTTTATTTTCTTCTTTCGGGCTTCTATTTTCCTTTGCCGGATCATGCTTTCGCTGATGGCACCTCTGCACTTCCTCTGTAATCTTATTGCTGTCTCGAGGGTGTGCGTACCGAGGCTGGGGGCTTAGACGGACCTCTTTTGACGCTTTGCTCCATCCATGAAGCGTATCCACGTTGATAGCGGGTAAGAGATGTGGCAAATTTTTATGATCCAAGACCCAATTCCAGTGCCTCCATGTCTCCGACTCGGCATTCCGGCGCAGCGGACGGCGCAGCAGCCGGATGGTCCTTGCAAACAAAAGCATAATAATTTGTTACGGTGTATTGACAATGTGATTATCGAGGGATATGATGAAACTAAAAAAGGGGTGATGATAATGGCTACCACAAATATTAATGTTCGTGTTGATTCCGAATTGAAACAGAATGCAGAAAACTTGTTTAATGATCTTGGTCTAAATATGTCTGTAGCAATCACAATGTTTCTTAAGAGCGCCGTTTCCCATGATGGTATTCCCTTTGAACTGAAGCGTCAGACTCCGAATGCGGATACCATAGCTGCATTGGCGGAGTATGAGGAAATGAAGAGGAATAGGGCTGCCTATAAGAGTTACAGTTCTTTTGACGACATGTTCGGCGAGATAACTGCTGATGCTTGAGATTGTTCCGTCCAATCGATTTAAGAGGGATTTAAGACTCATAAAGAAGCGAGGCCTTAAGATCGATAATCTGCGTAATGTGATTTGCAGTTGACAAGCTTGATTGTGACGGCAAAGGCGCTGAGCCATGATTTTGGCAAGGGCCGGAAACAAATTTTATCTTTAATCCTCCTGATAGACGATCACGTATGCCTTGGGATTAGCGCTCTCCGGCAGCAGCGAGAGCGGAATCTCTGCAATGACCTTTCCGACATTGCCCTTATAGTATTCTTTTCTCTCCTCCGAGGAATAAAAATACATCGCGGCAGTATAGCTGTGGCCCGCCTCCAAAGAGATTTCAAAACTCAGTTTTTCCGATTCCACATTCCGGGTCTTCATCCCCGCGAGCTCCGTTGACTGAAAGATGCCTTCCAAGGTGTGCTTTCCCGAAGGCAGAGCTGCGATTTGCTGCAGATTCTGCCCTGTGATATGCGGCAGGGAAGAGAGCTTCTGTCCGTCAATCTTTATTTTCCTGCAATACAAATGGAGAAGAGCTTTATCCTTGTTGGATTCTATAAAACTCTGCTCCACATTCTTTCTTTTTCGGCCCAGGATCATAAAAATGACAAATAACACGGCCCAGACCACCACGACTGCAGCTACGATCATTGGAGTTGGAATCATTCTTCTTCTCCCTTTCTGATTATGGCCTTCGTAAACTTATCCAATCTTATCATGGATAAAATTACGACGCAATCCGTTTCCTGCTTTATAAACCTGCCTTAAAGAATCTGCGGAAGGCAGAGACCTCCTCCGTGGACTGGGTCACTGCTACGGAATACTTTGCTTCACGCTTGATTCCGGGCTCATACGTTATTGGTTCAAATTGATAGGAAGCTTTGCCGTTTTCCGCGATACAATAGCCTGTCCAGCTTGCTTTTATGGAAGATCCGTTTTCCCTGTTAAAGAACTCCGCCTCTCCATGTTCCGTCAGGTCTGCATTGACGGAGACCACCGCGGCTTCTCCCGTCTTATATCCCACGATATAATTACTGTGCACATTTACCTCCACAAGGATGGCATTGTGACTGACCTCCATGTGGCAGTAAATTAGCTTATAGTCATCTCCATCCGGAACAAGAGAGTTAAAGATCTCCCGCATACGCGCCTTGTTTTTCCGGTTGTCCTCATCGGAAGCCCCCGTCGCCATTTTCTTGACGAAATCCAAAAGTCCCATGATTTTCCCTCCTGTTTGTTTTTGTCGGTTCTGTTCTGCATCTGTCTTTGAGATTCAGATCCTTCCGAAGCATGGACTCATAGACTCAATAACGAAGCTCAGCCCCGCCGCAGAAGTCTGTAGATATTGAATTTCCAGCGATGAAATATTCTGCTGTTGCTATAGTTTATAAATTCCGGCTTTCATTTCCGCATCATTATTTTCGCGTGAAAGATTCCGGACCTTGTCGGGAGAGAAGCGCAAGCTCACAGCAAAGCCCGACCGAAGTCGTAAAAATAAACAGTATTTCGGCTTTTGTATTATAAAATTCTTAATTATAAATGTCAATTATATTTGTATTTGGATTTTCTGATCCGTGTTAGCGGCGCTTATGCGGGCTCAAGGGATGAGGCAGATTATACTTGACAATATGGGATAAAACCTATAATTTATTAAGAGGGGATGAGGATGAGGCTGGCAAGTGCTTTTGCAAAAGACGCCGCAGAGTGGAATAGAGAAAGCGAGGAGGAATTATCGGGAAGACTGTTTGGACGGGACGGAAAGGGAGGTGCTTATGAGTGGAAAATTTGATGATTTTCTTCAGGGGCAGCTTCAGGATCCCGGGATTCGCAGAGAATACGAAGCTCTTCAAGCGGAGCACGCGGTGAATCAGGCCATGATTGATGCCAGGCAGAAATCCGGAATGACGCAGAAGGAGCTTGCGGAGCGCACAGGGATTGCCCAGGCGGATATCAGCAAATTGGAACACGGCAATGCCAACCCATCGATCCGAACGCTGCAGCGGCTGGCGAAAGGGATGGGGATGGTCCTTAAGATCGAATTTGCACCGGAGAAGGCGAAGGCATCAAGGATGAAATAGGCGTCATATCTCTGCCCTAATAACAATTGGATAGCAGCAATATTCGGATACCCTGCAGAAAGAGGATAGACGGAATCAATTTGAATCAAATCATATCAAGAAACAAATTGATTCCGCTTATCCTCTTTTTCCAACAGTGGACTGCTGCTTCAATGGCTTAGCGCCTGCCTGGCAAATCGGCTGCGGAGAAGGAGGAATGTCATGAAAATTACAAAGATACGGCTTGGGACCATATCGGTGCCGCTGCGGCTCCCTTTTAAGACGGCGCTTCGCACGGTAAAGAGTGTGGAGGACATCATAGTCGAGATCCACACCGACACGGGAGCACTGGGCTACGGCGAGGCGCCGCCGACAGGCGCTGTGACCGGGCATACGACGGGAGCCATCATCGGGGCGCTGAAGGAGCACATCATCCCAAGCCTGCTGGGGAGAGATATCGATGCGTTTGAGGATCTGATGCAGCTCGTCCAGACCTGCGTGGTCGGAAACAGCAGCGCGAAGGCCGCGGCAGATATGGCGCTCTGGGATCTGTACGCGCAGCTGTACAGACTCCCCGTCTATAAGCTGCTGGGAGGCGCGCGGAAGGAGATCGTGACGGATATCACGATCAGTGTGAATGAGCCGGAGGAGATGGCGAGGGATGCGGCGAATGCAGTCGAACGCGGCTATGACTGCCTGAAGGTCAAGGTCGGCGCGAACCCGACGCTCGATGTGGAGCGTCTGCGGGCGGTTCGGCAGGCGGCGGGCGATGATATCTGTCTTCGGATTGATGCGAATCAGGCCTGGCAGCCGAAGCAGGCTGTGCGGATTCTGAATGAGATGCAGGAGCAGGGACTGAGGCTTGAGCTTGTAGAGCAGCCGGTCAAGGCATACGATCTGGAGGGATTGAAGTATGTGACGGATCACAGCTATGTGCCTGTGCTTGCGGATGAGAGCGTTTTCTCTCCGCGGGACGCGATGAAGGTACTGGAGCTGCGGGCAGCGGATCTCATCAATATCAAGCTGATGAAGTGCGGCGGTATTTACAATGCGCTGAAGATTGCGTCGGCGGCGGAGATATACGGCGTGGAATGTATGATCGGCTGTATGCTGGAAGCGAAGATCTCCGTCAATGCGGCGGCGGAGCTCGCCTGCGCAAGGAAGATATTCACCCGCATCGATCTGGACGGCCCGGTGCTGTGCAGCGAGGATCCGATTCTCGGAGGAGCGCGTTTTGAGGAGAAGCGGATCAGCGTCTCCGATGAGGCCGGCATGGGTATCCGCGGTGTGGAGGGACTGCGTTACCTGGACTAAGTATCGGAAAAAGAGAATAGAAGCAGAAGGGGGACAACTATGATTACGAGTGGATTTGCCTACATTGCGTTTCTTGTTTTTCTGGCGGGAATGCTGCTCTTTTTGGAGAAGAAGACAAAGGCGAAGCTTTTCCAGTTCATACCGCCGCTGGTCTGGATTTATGTACTCAACATGATCTTCTGTACCTTGGGACTCTACAAGTCTGAGGCCTGCTCGACAACATATTCCGCACTGAAAAACAACATCCTCTATGCCATGATTTTTGTCATGCTGCTTCGCTGCGATTTTAAGAAGCTTTCGAAGCTCGGCGGCCGTATGGCGGCAATCTTCCTCGGCTGCTCTCTGACGCTGGCGGTGGGCTTTCTGGTAGGATATCCGATTTTCAAGGGAATGCTGGGGAGCGATACCTGGGGGGCGGTCGCGGCACTCTATGCCTCCTGGGTCGGCGGTTCGGCGAATATGGCGGCTATGCAGGCGGCGCTCCCGGTTGACGCAGGCGCATACAGCTGCGCGCTGGCGCTGGATACCGTTTGCTACTCTGTCTGGATTGCCCTGCTTTTGCTCGCTGTGAGATATGCGGGCCGCTGGAACAGCGCCGTCAAGGCGGATACCTCCAAGCTCCAGGCCATTGCGGAGAATACAAATGCCGAGCTCACAAAAGAGAAGAAGAGTGCGGACAGTTCGGACTGGATTTTCCTGATCGGACTCTCTCTCATGGTCTCTGCTCTCTCCCAGATGGTGGGGCAAAGCTGCAGTGCAGGGCTCGCCGCGGTGGGGCTTGGAATGTTTGATAAGGGAACGCTCACGACGGTTTTCGTCAGTATCCTGGGATTGATCTGTGCGGGCACTTCGCTGGGCAGGCTTCCGGCGGTGGAGGAGCTCTCCAATGTGTATCTTTATACCGTTGTCTCACTGCTGGCCTCGACCGCTTCTGTGGTAGATCTTCTCTCGGCGCCGATGTGGGTGGTATATGGTATCCTGATTCTGCTCATTCATGTGCTGCTCATGTATCTTCTCTCAAAGCTGTTTCACTGGGATCTTTGCATGGTCTCTACGGCATCGCTCGCCAATATCGGAGGCTCCGCATCCGCGCCGATCGTGGCCTCTGCTTACGACCCCTCCTATGCCGGAATCGGCGTGCTCATGGGCGTGCTCGGCGCGGCGATCGGAAACTTTATGGGACTTGGCATGGGGGCATTGCTGCGCCTCTTCCTCTAGTCCCGGCCTTTAAAATGCGGGGAATCCTGACACAGGCTTAAATGGGGGAGAGCGGATGGCTGCGCCCCTGGCGGGAAGGATTGGTTTTTGCTGCATGAAATGAACTGGCTGTGAGCTTTCCGGGATGTCTGCACTGCGGGCATCCCGGAGTGCTTTAAAAAAGAGAGGGAAGAGCGCCATGCGTAAAAATATATTTCAGTATATGTATATCCCGCTTCCGGGTCCGGCAGATAGGATGAAGGAGCGTGGGAATCTTGCGGAGGCGGCCGCTTATCTTCAGCGCCTCATAGAGTCGGAGGCGTGTCTTCCGGAGGAGAAGAAGCGCTTTTTCGCGGAGCAGGAGATACTGCGCCGTCTGCCGGGGGAATACCCCTATACACGGGAGGAAGCGCTGGAATTGCTGCGGCGTTATATTCCGGATTTCTCGGAAGAGCGTTTTGACGCACTGCTTGCAGAGGGGAAAATCTTCTGGAGATATCTGGATGGGATACCGCGTTATTTCGGGCGTTTTTTTGACTCCCTCTGCAAGACGGAGCCTTATTTTGCAAAAGAAGCGGCGAAGCGGGGCTATTCCGCAGTGGGAAGCGATGTAGAGCTTTTGCGGGAAAGCGCAGAGAAGATGCAGCGCGTCGGGAAGCTCAGCGTGCGCCTCTGCGTGCGGGCGGAGCTAAAGCTGGAGCAGCATTTGTACCGGGAAGGAGCTCTGCTTTGGGCATCACTCCCTTTTCCGCGGGATACGGAAGAGCAGAGCGATATCCGGCTTGAGGAATTCTTCGCGGGCGGACGGATCGGCGCGGCGGATGCGGAGCAGCGCGTAGTCTTTTGGGAGGAAAGAATGCGGGAAAACCACGCCTTCCGTCTGCAGTACAGCCTTTTGCATACGGAAAGCTACCGGGATTTATATACGCCCGCGGAGGAGCTGGAGGCAGGAAAGGGGGCTGAAATAGTAGAGGCAGGTCTTCCCCGCTCGATGGGAACTTATATCCGCCTGCTGGCGGAGCGGCTCACAGAGGGCGTGAAGGAGCCGCTCTCAAAGGCGAAGCGTTTCTATGATTTTATTACAAAGAGGGTGCGCTACAGCTTTATGCCCTCCTACTTTTGTCTTGACAGAATGGCGGAGCGCTGTGCCTCGGACCGCGTCGGGGACTGCGGCATCCAGGCGCTTCTCTTTCTGTCACTTTGCGAGGCGGCAGGCATTCCCGCGCACTGGGAGAGCGGCCTTAAGACGGAGCCGGGCTTCATCGGGGCGCACGATTGGGTGCGCTTTTACGCCGGAGAGTATGGCTGGCGCGCGGCGGATCTCTCCTATGGGGGTGCGGCCTGGCGGCGCGGAGATATGCGGATGCACCGCTTTTATTTTGGAAATGCGGATCCGTGGCGCGCGGCGGCAAATGTATGCTTTATGGGAGAGACCGGCTTTCCGGAGCCGGAATTCCGCGCTGATCCATATGACAATCAAGTGGGAGAGATGGCGCTCGACGGGCAGGGGCTTCGCTATGAGGACTTCACCCGAGGGAAGGAGATCATCGCGGCAGATGAGGAGAAAGAAGGATAGATGAGACAGGAAGGGGAAAGCGTTCTTTTGTATATCCATGGGAAAGGAGGAAGCGCGGAGGAGGCGGGACACTACAGAAAGCTCTTTTCATTCTGCGATATAGTCGGTCTTGATTATAAAAGTTTCACACCCTGGGGAGCGGGGAAGGAAATCAGAGAAAGGGTCCATTTATTAAAGGGAAAATGCAAAAATATATTCCTGATCGCAAACAGCATCGGCGCGTTCTATTCGATGAATGCGGGAATTGAGAGGGATATCATCCACGCATGGTTTATCTCTCCCATCGTCGATATGGAGAGGCTGATCGCAGATAGGATGAAGCAGGTAAATCTCAGCGAGTCGGAATTGAGAGAAAAAGGCGTCATTAAAACCGACCTCGGAGACGAGCTGTCATGGGAATATCTCTGTTATATTCGAGAGAATCCGATCGAATGGAAGGTCCCGACGGATATCCTGTATGGCAGTGAAGACACTCTGACACCTCTGGATGCGATAACGGCCTTTTCGAACAACGATCGGAGAAGCCTTACTGTCATGAGAGGCGGCGAGCACTGGTTTCACAGCGTGGAACAGATGCAGTTTTTGGACGAATGGATCCAAAGGACATCGAAAACGCTGCGGATTTAAGTTAAAGGCGCCCGGAAAGCAGGAACAGGAGAAGGAAATTCGATTGCGTTTCAGGTCAATGACCCATTGCTTGCTCCGGCGCTTTTGCAGATTATTTCAAATCCGTGTATAATAATGATTGCAGATCGCAATATTATGTTTTTGAAGGGGGAAGAGAAATGAAAGCAGTTTTTGAAGACGCGGGACTTGACTACGAGCTCCCGGGGAAATACCGGCTGCATGTTGACAGCGAGGGGATCAGATATGAGTCGGCCAATGGGAAGAAATCTCTCAATATAAGATTTGCGGAGCTTGCTTCCCTGTTTTTGCTCGGGTACTGCAACTCGAATCGGAATTATACGGTGACCTTTCGCAATGCGGAGGGAAAGGCGATCGGAGAAATCAACACAGATGTGCGTGATGTCGGCCATCAATATGATAATATCCGCGAGACGAAATCGATCCTGATCGCCTTCGCGGAGAGCAGGCTGGGGAAAGCCTTTCCCGATAATATCGATCAGCTGGATCTGAGCCTTGCCGTCAGCCTGAAGGAAAAGGAGATCAGGCTCAAGGCGGGGAGTCTCGTCGGGGCAAAGCATCAGGTGAAGCTTTCCGATATCCGAAGGGTTAAGTGTGTCGGAAACGGCGCCTTAAACAGTCTCCTCGTCTTCACAAAGGAAAAGGGAGGCTTCTTTGATCTGCCGGATATGAGGGTCCCGGTCAATGAGCTGACCTTGCCGGTTCTGGAAGCGGTTATGGCAAAGAATACCGGAAGGGGGATTGATTTCAGCCAGGGGAATGGCTTTGATCAAAAGACCAGCGATTATATCCTCGAACGATATATGAATTCTACCTTTTTCATGAACGAGGATGGAAGCGTGAGTGATGACTGGCATAGAATTGCCTATGAACATATCGCTGCCCATCAGGAGGATATCATAATACTGGAGTAAGCGGCGGGGACAGTCATAGGGGTGGCAGTTGACAGCCGGGGCTTTATCGTGAGGAGAGGAGGCGTATGAAAGAGGCATATGAGACATCGATTGAAATGAATTATACGGAATACAAGAAGATGTGCCAGGTACTGAATGGCAGGAGAATCATTATTCTCGCCATAATTATATCGGGATTCCTGCTGGCCTCAGGACTGTTTCTTCTGATCATGGGGAGCAGTGTTACGGGAGGATTTTTTCTGGTGCTTACGGCGGGATACCCGCTCCTTTTATGGGGAGTATTTACTCGTTCTGTACGAAAGATTTTTTCTTCACAAAAGCTGATTCAGAACCAGCACATCCGTTATGAGTTCTTTGAGGACCACTTCATCGTCTGTACGGATACCAGCAGAGCGGAAATCCGATATCCTATGCTCTATCGGATCATAGAGACAAAAACAAACTTTTATCTTCTTTTAGGGCCGAATCAAAGCTTTGTGGTGAAGAAGGAGAACTGCTCCGGGGAACTGACGGCGTTTCTGGGAGAGCTTCGGAAACGTCAAAAATGATATAAAGCACAGGCCTGCTGCTTTTGATCGGAAAGAGCGGCCTGCTATCATCCCTGATCCGGTGAAAGGCGGATCTTTCGGCATATGATCCGCCTATCCGCCGGAGCTTCAGGGAAAGCGGAAAGATCTGGCAGGGAAAGCGGAAAATGCAGAGGACGCAAAAACGCGGGTCAGCGCTTTGTCGGCTTTTTCCATCGCGGAAGAATTTATTTTAGAGGAGGTTTTTATGAAGTATAAGAAATTTGGGGAACACTATGTGATCCGCTTTGACCGGGGGGAGGAGCTTGTCAAAGGCCTTCTGGATTTTTCGGAGAAGGAGGGAGTGAGGCTTGGCATCGTCAGCGGGATCGGAGCTGCCGATTTCATGGATGTCGGGCTGTACAGCGTGGAGGAGAAGGAATACCATTCTGTGGAGCTCAGGGGGGAGATGGAGATCACCGCGCTGAACGGAAATATCACGGAGATGGAGGGAAAGCCCTATCTGCATCTCCATATCAGCGCCGGGAATTCGAAGATGCAGGTGCAGGGCGGGCATCTCCGCGCGCTCAGAATCTCCGGCACCGGAGAGGTCTTCGTCACGGTGATTGAAGGCACGGTGGGACGGGAGAAGGATGAGAAGGGAACCGGACTGAATGTCTTTTCTCTTTGATGGAAATGGAAGAGGAGGCTTCCTATGGGAAATTACGGAAAATTTAAATACTTATTCAGGCTTTTAAAGTCGAAAGAGGGAAGAAAGGTAGTGCTGATCCCGCTTATTATCATGATCGTATTTTCCGGATATGAAATTTATCAGATGGAGTTTAATTCTAAACCGGAAATAACGGAGATGCAGGACGGAAGCGGTGATATAAAGCTCAGCAAGAGAAGTGAGCTGGCTGCCTTCAAACTGCCAAAAGAGACCGGGGAGATCAGAGATATCCTCGGGGAGGATGCGAAGGTAAGATCGTATGACGTATTCTGTGATAAAGAGCATCATATAAAATCAGCGATGCTAAGCATGAAGGCCGATGAGACGAAGGCGCAGGAGATCATGGCTTTCTACAAAGGGAAATACAGCCTCGAGGAGGGAGGCACGGACCTTAGCGGCAGTGCAGAGGGATACGAGATGCGGATTCACTACGATGCAAATGACCACAGGATAGATATTGATCTGAAAAAAGGCCGTGACTAAGCCGCCTTCCGGGCTTAGGATACAATATCTCGGATAAGGCGGCTTTTCTTTGATTCAGTTCAATGGCGGAAAGGGCAGGAGAATCATGGGGGCGGCAGATTTTTGATCCGGAATCCTCAGATGATCTGGCGGCAGCTGTCCGCGGAAAAGACCAGTACGCGGCTTATCCATTCACACTGCTTCTTCATCCGCTCATACAGCTCCCCCTCCTTTAGGAAGCGGCCAGTGCCGGTCAGAAGGAAACCGGTTCCCATTCCCATTTTCCCCTGAACCTGATCGCTTCCCAGAGTGAGCTCCATGCAGGGATGATCCGCCGCATTTTTTTCTGTCTTATGGAAGCCATAGCATGGGATCAGGATTTTTTCATCCTCTGTGATAATCAGATATTTGTTCCAGGTATTTGCGATATGCGGCTTTCCCTCCGCCGAGACCGTCGCAAGAGCTGCGATTCCCGGATGAGAGAGGCAGTCACGGAAGGTTTCGTTGAAGAGCATGATTTTCTCCTTTCTGATAATAAGAGATAATTTCTATCGGCGATTGCTTTTGTCGGGAATCACTGTATACTACTTCTGATGGATCTTCAATCGCAAAATTTTATCCGCATTATGTATGATCCGTGCGATCAGGGAGGATCGGCTATGAAATTTTCCGTCGCGGTCGAATATGCTCTTCACGGTCTGATCTATATGGCCGGACTCGAGGAGAATAAAAGCATTCGCATTCAGGACATGTCCCGCTTTCAGGGGATCTCGGAGAGCTATCTTTCTAAAACCTACGCAAAGCTCGCGAAGGCGGGCATTATTTCTTCTGCTGCCGGGGCCAAGGGCGGATACCGCCTGTCCAGGCCGGCGGAGCAGATCAGCTTCTGGGATGTGATCGAAGCGATTGAAGGGAAAGAGCCGCTTTTTCGCTGTGAAGAGCTGCGCTGTAAGTCCATCAGTGTTAATATAGATGCTCTCCCCGAGGAATATACCAATACCCCCTGCCTCATCAGCAAGGTGATGCATGATGCCGAGAATGAAATGAAACGATACCTTTCCGGGAAAAACATCGGCTGGCTGTACGATCAGGTTTTTAACCGAAAATTCTCTCCGGAGGAGAAGGAGAGGGCGCTGCGCTGGTTCCGGGAGCACAGCAATTAGGGGAGAGCCGATCCGCGCCCGATGGAAGCGTCATTTCCCGGGAGTTTCAGCCCATACAGCTTCCGTATGCCGGAAGAAGCAGCAGACTCTGATGCTTTCCGGCGTCGGCCGCTTCCTTGACAAGCCTCGGATGAGTTTGTATAACAGGCTTTGAGGATAGAGAACACAGTATATTTGAAATGGAGATCCCAGGCTTTGGGCATCCCGCCGGGAATAGGGTGATGGATCCATATCCGCTTTGCGGCTTCCGGCCTTTTGATCTTTGCAGACTGGGCCCGGCAGAAGGCGGACTCTGAGGAATCCTCCGGGAAAGAAGCGGCGTCTTCCCGATGCCAATGCGGGAGGCGCGGGAGAAGGCGGGTCATGAGAGAGCGGAGTTCTGTATCTGTCTGAGATTGCGATAGCTTTCCGGGGAATCGCGGAAAGCGGGATCTTGCAGAGGCTCTTTGAGAGAAGGGAGATTATATGGCGACAGCGATCTGTTTCTATTCGAAGCATCATGGCAATACCAAAAAGCTTCTGGATGCGATCCGGGAAGCGGAGGGGTCGGTTGAGCTCATCGATATCACGGAGCAGAAGAAGGCGGATCTGTCCGGCTACGACAGGATCGGCTTCGCGTCGGGAATATACTATGGCGGCTTTGCGAAGCAGCTCATCAGCTTTCTCAGGGAGAATCTGCCGGAGAATAAGCCGGTCTTTTTCCTGTATTCCGCGGGGCAGGGTGTAAGCGACGGCTTTTGCCGGAAGATTGGTGCGGCCGCAAAGGAGAAAAATGCGAAGCTTCTCGGAAGCTATGGCTGCAAGGGCTTTGATACCTTCGGACCGCTCAAGCTGATCGGAGGGATGAGGAAGGGACATCCGGATGCAAAAGAGATCCGGGGCGCTGTGGAGTTTTATAAGAATCTGGGATAAGGGCTGAGCGCTGGGGCAAAGCGGCGCGAAGGACCTATACTTGCGATGCCTCTGTGGGCGCGGATCGGGGACATAAATGCCGGGGGAGGAACGGCTCAGACCCTAAAAAACAGCAGAGCGCAGCGGGAAAAGAGCTCCATGAGGCCGCAGAGGAGCATGACAAGGATAGGGTCCTTTTTGAATTTTCGCAGGAGGACGAGGGCCGCGAGAAAGAGAAAAAGGGCGCGTATATCGAGCCCGGGGGCGGCGCTGGGAGAGGGGAAGAGAGTCGGCAGGAGGATGAAGAGCCCGGCGGAGAAAATCATTGCGACTACGGCGGGGCGAAGCGCCTGCAGAATCCCCTGGAGGAGAGAGAGGGAGCGGAAGCGCAGGTAGAGGAAGGCGAGCAGAGTGACGAAGAGGCAGGACGGGAGTACGACGCCGATCGTTGCGATCAGCGCCCCCGGTATGCCGGCCACCTGGTTTCCGATGAAGGTGGCCGCATTCACCGCGATGGGGCCGGGGGTCATCTGGGAGATGGTGACAAGGTCCGTGAAATCATTCGCGCTGAGCCAGCCGTATTTCGTGATGACCTGCTGCTGGATGAGCGGCATCGCGGCATAGCCTCCGCCGAAGCTGAAGGCGCCGATCTGTAAAAAAGCCAGGAAAAGCTGCCAGTAGATCATCTTTCCTCCTTCTTCCTTTTTTCTCCCTCTGTCTTCTGTTTTTTGCCGTGGCAAGAAGCCGCGCCGCATCCTTCCGGATCGGAGGGGGGCGGCGTTTTCGCTGTCTTTTTGAGTATTTTCTCTCGGAGCAGGGTCCGGATGAGGCCGCTCAGTGCCGCGATCAGGATGATGCAGCTCACATTGACCCGGAAAAAGTAATTGGCGATGAAGCTCCCGACGAGGAGCAGGAGCTTTACCGGGTCCCGCTCCTTCACAAGCTCGGAGCCCATGTCATAGACTACGGAGAGGATCACGGCGCTGACACCGGACTTCATGCCGCTTAAGAGGGACTGCGCGACGAAGTTCCCCCGGAAGGAGTCGTAGAAGAAGGAGATCAGCGTCAGGATGCAAAAGGGAGGGAGCACGGCCCCGAGGACGGCAAAGAGGATGCCGGGGATGCCGCAGAGCTTATAGCCGACGACGATCGCGCCGTTTACGGCGATCGCGCCCGGGGAAGACTGCGCGATCGCGACGAGATCCAGCATCTCCTCCTCGTCGATCCAGTGGAGCTGATCCACGAATTTATTCTTGAGGAGCGTGACGATCACATAGCCTCCGCCGAAGGTAAAGGCGCTCAGGTAGAGGGTAGAGAGGAAGATGCGGGACAGCCGGTAGGGGAGAGAGCGATTTTCGGAGGCAGTTTTCGAAGCGTTCTCTTTCTTTTTTTCTGGGCTTTTTTCCACTTTTTTCCTCTCTTCTTTCCTCTCTTTTTCAGAGCTTTCCCGCGAGCCGCTCTTTTTTCGAAGCTCATTTTATCAATAAATTTCGGGGGGATCAATAGCGCTTGTATTTACAGCGCTTTTTGATAAAATACAATCAACGCCGCGGGAGCGGTAAAGGGAAGAAGGAGGTTTTTATGAGTTGGAAAGAGCGCTGATTGATTTAAAGGGAATCACCAAATTATTTGACGGGGAGATCATCCTGGATGAACTGAATCTTTCGATCCGGGAGAACAGCTTCGTCACACTGCTGGGACCTTCCGGCTGCGGCAAGACTACGACGCTTCGGATCATCGGGGGCTTCGAGAGGCCGGACAGAGGACAGGTTTTTTTTGAGGGGCGGGATATCACGGACCTTCCGGCGAACAAGAGACAGCTGAATACGGTTTTTCAAAAGTATGCGCTGTTTCCGCACATGAATATCTTTGAAAATATTGCCTTCGGACTCCGCATACGGAAGAAGCCGGAGAGCTATATCCGGGACAAGGTCCGCTATGCTCTGAAGCTTGTGAATCTGGTGGGCTATGAGAAGCGGAGCATCGACTCTCTCTCCGGAGGGCAGCAGCAGAGGATCGCGATCGCACGGGCGATCGTGAATGAGCCGAGGCTTCTCCTTTTGGATGAGCCGCTCGGGGCACTGGACCTGAAGCTTCGGCAGGAGATGCAGTACGAGCTGATCCGTCTCAAAAACGAATTGGGGATTACCTTTATCTATGTCACCCACGATCAGGAGGAGGCACTCACGATGTCCGACTATGTCGTGGTGATGAATCAGGGCTATATCCAGCAGGCCGGCACCCCGGAGCAGATCTATAATGAACCGGAAAATGCCTTCGTCGCGGATTTCATCGGAGATTCCAACATCGTCCCGGGACTCATGCTGGAGGACCGGCTGGTCCGGATTTTCGGCGCGGTCTTTCCCTGTGTGGACAGCGGCTTCGGGCGGAACCGTCCGGTGGATGTCGTCATCCGCCCGGAGGATGTGGAAATCCTGGAGAAGGAGGATCCGAGGGCGATTCTGCACGGCGTCATGAGCCACAGCATCTTCAAGGGGGAGATGTATGAGATGGAGTGTACTACGGAGAACGGCTATGAATGGCTGATTCACTCGACGGAGCTCCGTGAGGTGGGAACTGAGGTTGGTCTCTATGTGAAGCCCTCCAACATTCAGATCATGAATAAGCCGGCTTCGGAGGACGAGGAGGCCATCGGCGTTGAAGAGTAAGAGGATGAAACTGCTGGCGCTGCCCTATCTCGTCTGGATGGTCGGCTTTATCGTGATCCCGCTGCTTCTCGTGTGCTTCTATGGCTTCACAGATCGAAGCGGCAGCTTTACGCTTGGAAATATCGCGGAGATTTTGGTCCGGGAGAATTACCGGCCGCTCTGCCTCGCGCTGCTTCTCTCCGCCGTGAGCACGGCGATTTGCTTCCTCGCGGCCTTCCCGCTCGCTCTGATTCTGAGAAGCAGGAAGATCGGAAGGGGCTCCTTTGCCGCCTTCCTCTTCATTCTGCCAATGTGGATGAATTCCCTGCTCAGGATCCTGGCCTGGCAGACGCTTCTTGAGCGAAAGGGGGTCCTGAACGGGATCCTCGCGGCCCTGCATCTCCCGGGGCAAAGGTTGATCAATACGCCCTATGCGATCATACTGGGCATGGTCTACGACTTCCTGCCCTTTATGATCCTTCCGATCTACAATACGCTGAGTAAGATCGATGACAATACGATCAATGCGGCCTATGATCTCGGAGCGAGCGTCCCGACGACAATTTTCCGGGTGATTCTGCCTCTGTCCGTCCCGGGCATCGTATCCGGCGTGACGATGGTCTTTGTGCCGGCCCTGACTACCTTTGCAATTTCAGATATCCTGGGGGGCGGGAAGATATTCCTGATCGGAAATGTGATCGAGCAGGAGTTCGTGCTGAACTCGAACTGGAATCTGGGCTCGGCGCTCTCCATGGTCCTGATGCTCTTTATCATCCTGTCGATGGCGCTTTTGTCCCGCTATGACAGTGGAGAGGGGGCGATGTTCTGATGAAGAGAGGGAAAAAGCTTCTCGAGAACAGCTATCTGATTCTGGTGCTGCTCTTCCTCTACGCGCCGATCCTCGTGCTGTCGGCGCTCTCCTTCAATGCCTCCCGTTCGAGAGTGCGCTTTACGGGGTTTAGTCTTCGCTGGTACCGGGAGATGTTCTCCGATCCCGCAGTCCTCCTCGCCCTTCGGAATACGCTGCTCATCGCCCTTGGCTCCGCTCTTTTCGCGACGCTTCTTGGGACGATGGCGGCGATTGCCCTCCGGAGCATGAGGAAGCTGAGCAGAAATCTCGTGCTCGGGATCACCAATGTCCCGATGCTGAACGCGGATATCGTGACCGGAATCTCCTTGATGCTTTGCTTTATCGCGTTTCGGATCAGCCTGGGCTTTCAGACGATTCTGATCTCGCACATTACATTGAATCTTCCCTATGTGATCCTCTCGGTGCTCCCAAAGCTCAAGAAATCGTCCCATGTGAGCTTTGAGGCGGCGCTGGATCTCGGCGCGGGTCCGGTATACGCCTTCTTTCGCGTGGTGCTCCCGGATATCATGCCCGGTGTGCTCTCCGGCTTCCTTCTCGCCTTTACGATGAGCCTCGATGACTTCATTATCACGCATTTTACGAGAGGGGCCGGCATCAACACGATTTCCACCCTCGTCTACTCGGAGCTTCGCCGCGGCATAAAGCCGAGCATGTACGCGCTCTCTACCATGATCTTCGCCGTCGTTTTCCTTGTGCTCCTTTTTGTCAACTTTGCGCCGGCCTGGTTCTCCGGGAAGGAGGAGAAAAAGTGAGAAAAGCTTCCGCTTTGTATCTTTTTTCGCTCTGTCTTCTTTCGGTTTTCCTCGGACTTTTTCTCTCCTCCTGCGGAAAAAGCGCGGAAAAGGAGGAGAAGGAGCAGGGAGGGGAAAATGTCGTGAATGTCTACAACTGGGGGGAGTATATCGATCCGGAGGTCATCTCCCTCTTTGAGAAGGAGAGCGGGATCCATGTGGTCTATGATCTCTTTCAGACAAACGAGGAGATGTATCCCGTCATCGAGGCGGGGGCTGTGCGCTATGACGCGGTCTGCCCCTCCGACTATATCATTCAGAAGATGATGAAGAACGGCCTTCTCCGGGAGCTGGACTACGACAGGATCCCGAATATCCGGGAAATCGGGGAGGAATACGAGAGGATGTGCGCGGAATTCGACCCGGGAAACCGCTACGCGGTCCCCTATACCTGCGGTACGGTCGGCATCATCTATAACAAGGGGATGCTGGATGCCCTGGGCGTCCCGTATCCGACGAAATGGGCGGATCTCTGGGATCCTCGCTTAAAGGGGGAGATCCTGATGCAGGATTCCGTCCGGGATGCCTTCATGGTGGCGCTGAAGAAGGACGGCTCTTCCATGAATACCGTGGAGGATCAGGAGCTCGACCGGGCGAGGGATGAGCTGATCCGGCAAAAGCCGCTGGTGCAGGCCTATGTGGTCGATCAGGTCCGGGACAAGATGATCGGAGGAGAGGCGGCGGTCGGCGTGATCTATTCCGGAGAGATGCTCTATATCCAGGGAGAGGTCGAGGGCAGCGGCATGGACCTCGAGTATGTGATCCCGGAGGAGGGGACGAATCTCTGGATGGACGGCTGGGTTATTCCGAAGAACGCGCCCCACTGGGAGAATGCGGAGAAGTGGATCAACTTCCTCTGCCGGCCGGATATCGCAAAGAAAAACTTCGAGTACATCACTTATACGACGCCGAATGAGGGCGCGTATCGGCTCCTCGACAAAAGCTATACGGAGAATAAGGCGCTCTTTCCGGATATGGGAGAGCTTCTGAAAAAGGGAGAGGTATACCGCTATCTGGGAGAGGCGGAGGAGGCGAAGTACAATAAGCGCTGGAAGACTGTCAAGGTGAGCTGAGAGCGCGGTATTATCGGATCTTGGTGAAGGCGGAGACAGAGAGAAGGCAGGGCCGGATATCGGCCAGGCCGGCATTTCCGGATTTCAGCGAAGCCGGGCGCAGAGGGCACGGCAGCGCTGCTTTTTCTAAGGAGGCAGAAGGATGAAGAAAAGATACGCGGCTTATGTGGGCTCCTATTCCTATACCGGCTCCGCGAAGGGGATTACGATCTGCGATGTGGATCCCGAAAAGGGGATCCTTAAGAAGCGGACAGAGGTGGAGGTGAATAATTCCTCTTATCTTGTGGCTTCGCGGAATCAGAGGACGCTCTACTCGATCGCGGATGAGGGTGTGGTCTCCTTCCGCATCCTGGAAAATGGAGCTCTCTCCCGCCTGAACTGTCGGAATATCCGCGGCATGAGGGGCTGTCATCTCGCCATTGATCAGAAGGATGAGTATCTGATCGTATCCGGGTATCACGATGGGAAGGCGACGCTTTTGCAGCTCGAAAAGGACGGCTCCGTCGGGCCCATCATCGACGGCGTCTATGACAAGGGGATCGGCTCCGTCGCCGAGCGGACCTTCCGCCCCCATGTCTCCTGCTCCCGCATGACGGACGATCAGAAGTATATCCTGGTGGCGGATCTCGGCATCGATCAGGTCCGCATCTTCCGCTTCGACAAACCGGACGGGAAGATGCGCCAGATCGATACGCTTCGCTGTGAGCTTCAGTCCGGCCCGAGGCACTTCCGCTTCAGCCCGGACCGGAAGTTCCTCTATCTGATGTATGAGCTGAAAAATGTCGTGGATGTCTACCGCTTTTCGGAGGAAAAGGGAGGGAATGACGTCCTTCTCGAGCGAATCCAGACGGTCAAGACCCACAGCGATCCGGAGAATAACCCGCTGATTGCGGCCTGCCAGATGCGCTTTTCGCCGGATCCGGAGGCCAGGCATCTCCTCGTCTCCAATGCCGGGATCAACACAGTATCCGTCTATGATCGGGACGGGGAGAGCGGCCTCCTCACGATGAAGGGCTCTCTTCCGATCGGCGGCGAGTATCCGAAGGACTTTTGTATCTTCCCGAATGAAAAGCATATCGCGGTCGCGAACAATGAGTCGGGGACCATCACCTTCTTCTCCGTGGATTATGAGAGGGGACTGCTCGTCATGAGTGCGAGAGAGCTCGAGATCGATGAGCCGAACTGCATCTGCATGGTGCGGCTCCCGCAGGAGGGCTGACTTATGGCGGGAAATATCTTCGGAAAGCTCTTCCGCATCGCGAGCTTCGGAGAGTCCCATGGTCCGGCCCTCGGCGTCGTGATCGACGGCTGCCCGGCGGGACTTTCTCTGACGGAGGAGAAAATCCAGGCCTTTCTGGACCGGAGAAGGCCGGGGCAGGGATTTGGAAGCACGGCGCGGAGAGAGAGGGATCGGGTCGAGATCCTCTCCGGCGTCTTCGAGGGGATGACGAGCGGGACCGCTATCGCCATGCTGGTCCGGAATGCGGATCAGCGCTCCAGGGATTACGAGGAGCTTCGGGAGGTCTTTCGCCCCGGGCACGCGGATTATCCCTTTCAGGAAAAGTACGGTCTCCGGGATTTTCGGGGAGGCGGGAGATCCTCCGGGAGAGAGACCGTTGCGAGGGTCGCGGGAGGCGCCGTCGCAAGTCTGATCCTCTCGGAGCTCGGCGTATCGGTTCACGCCGAGCTCACAGAGCTTGCGGGAGAGGAGTTTGTGAGCGAAGAGGGGAGGAAGAGGGCGGAGGAAAAGCTTTCGGAGCTCCGGAAGGAGGGGGACTCCGTGGGGGGTGTCGTCACTTTATCCGTAAAAGGACTTCCCGCGGGGATCGGGGAGCCGGTCTTTGACAAGCTGGACGCGAGACTTGCGGAGGCGATGCTGTCGATCGGAGCGGTGAAGGCGCTGGAATTTGGGGCAGGGGAGGAGAGCGCGAGGATGCGGGGCTCGGAGAATAACGACTCCTTCCTGCCCGCTTCTTCCCAAGGGGAGGACTGGCAGAGAAAGGGGACGCTTCGGAAAGAAAGCAATCACTCCGGAGGAGTTCTCGGCGGCATGAGTGACGGCTCAGAGCTTTTGCTCCGTGTCTTTTTTAAGCCGACGCCCTCCATCGGACTTCCTCAGCGGACGGTCGATCGCTGGGGGAGGGAGAGGGTGATCGCGATCTCCGGCCGCCATGACCCGACGGTTTCCATCCGGGCCGCTGTCGTTGTCGAGTGCATGGCCGCGCTGGTTCTCCTCGACTGCATGATGGAGAATGCGCTCTCGCGGCTCGATCAGCTGAAGAAAATCTATCCCTGAGCTCTTTTCAGCAGAGACTTGAAGAGGAATTAAAGTGCGGCTATAATAAAAAGAGTGACTTATGGCAGGGAATTTTCACAGAAAGGCAAAGACTATGGCGGAAAAGAAGCTGGTAGAGCAGATCACTCCGATGTCGGAGGATTTCGCGCAGTGGTACACGGATATTGTGAAGAAGGCGGAGCTTGCGGATTACTCCTCCGTGAAGGGCTTTATGGTGATCCGTCCGGCGGGCTATGCGATCTGGGAGATGCTCATGCAGGCGCTGGACAGCCGCTTTAAGGCGAGCGGCGTGCAGAACTGTGCGATGCCGATGCTGATCCCGGAGTCTCTCCTCAGCAGGGAGAGTGAGCATGTGGAGGGCTTCGCCCCCGAGGTAGCCTGGGTGACGATGGGCGGAAAGAAGAGGCTGGAGGAGAAGCTCTGTGTGCGCCCGACCTCTGAGGTGCTTTTCTGTGATTATTATTCAAAGATCGTGAAATCCTATCGGGATCTGCCTCAGCTTCTGAATCAGTGGGTCTCGGTCATCCGCTGGGAGAAGACCACGAGGCCCTTCCTCCGGACGAGGGAATTCCTCTGGCAGGAGGGGCACACGGTCCACGCCACCGCGGAGGAGGCGGAGGAGCGCACGATTCTGATGCTCAATATTTATAAGGATGTCGCGGAGAACGAGATGGCGATTCCGGTCGTGAGCGGAAGAAAGACGGACAAGGAGAAGTTCGCCGGCGCGATCGCGACCTATACCATCGAGGGGCTGATGCACGACGGACAGGCGCTGCAGTGCGGGACCTCCCATAATTTCGGAGACGGCTTCGCGAAGGCCTTCGGGGTGCAGTTCCTCGACAAGGACAATCAGCGAAAGACGGTGCACCAGACCTCCTGGGGCTTTACGACCCGGATGATCGGCGCTCTCATCATGGTGCACGGGGATGACTCCGGACTGAAGATTCCCCCGAGGATCGCGCCGACGCAGATCATGATCGTGCCCGTGCAGCAGCAGAAGGAAGGGGTTTTGGACAAGGCCTTTTCTCTCAGGGAGAGGCTCATTAAGGCGGGATTCCGCGTCAAGGTCGATGACTCCGACCGCTCCCCGGGCTATAAGTTCGCGGACTGTGAGATGCGGGGCATTCCGCTTCGCCTCGAGATCGGACCGAGAGATATCGAAGCGGGACAGGCCGTTCTGGTCCGCCGGGATACGGGGGAGAAGCTCACAGCTCCTCTCGATGGGCTGGAGAAGGAGTGCGGAGAGCTCCTGGAGCGGATCCAAAGCGATATGCTGGAGCGCGCGAGGAGGTTTATGAAGGAGCGCACGACCGACGCGAAGAGCTTAGAGGAGCTGGTGTCCTCCATCGACCGCTGTCCCGGCTTTGTCCGTGCGATGTGGTGCGGCTGCCGGGAGTGCGAGGATAAGCTGAAGGAATACTCCGGCATCAGCGCCCGCTGCATCCCCTTTGAGCAGGAGAAGATCTCCGATCACTGCGTCGTCTGCGGTAAGCCCGCATCGAAGATGGTCTACTGGGGAAGAGCGTATTGATTTCGCGGAGCTCCGCCGCATGGCGGGGCTCTTTTATACTGTATCAGTTCCCGTCAAGCAGGCAAATGCGGGGCAAGCTTGCTTGCGGGTATTTGACGGGACAACAGGTATGAGCATGAAGCGCTGCTGCTTTTTGCAGCGTGGAATGCGAATACCTGTCAGCGCCACGGGAGCTGCGGAGGCAGCGAAGTGACGCTGAGACGGATACCCATACTCATGTTGGCGTCATAGTGCGGGATAGATGTTTACTGTATCCGTTCCCGTTTAGAGGGAGAGGCGTTTGTGATGCAGAGGATTGAGCTCCCAGACGGGGTGCAAAGAATCATCGGAAGACTGGAGAGCGCCGGCTTTGAGGCCTATGCCGTCGGGGGCTGTGTGCGGGACAGTCTTCTCGGAAGGACGCCGGAGGACTGGGATATCACAAGCTCTGCGCGCCCGGAGGAGCTGAAGAGACTTTTTAAGAGGACGGTGGATACCGGAATCCAGCACGGCACTGTGACTGTCCTGATCGGAGGAGGGGAGGGCGGCGGACGGGCGCAGGCCTTCGAGGTTACAAGCTATCGGGTCGACGGGGAGTATAAGGACGGAAGGCATCCGGAGTCCGTCCGCTTCACCCCCTCTCTCTCGGAGGATCTTTCGAGGCGGGATTTTACGATCAATGCGATGGCCTACAATGAGAGAAGCGGGATCGTGGATCTCTTTCAGGGCATGGAGGATCTTGAGAGGGGGGAGATCCGCGCAGTGGGAGAGGCGGAGCTTCGCTTCCGGGAGGACGCGCTTCGGATGCTCCGGGCGCTCCGCTTCTCGGCGCAGCTTCGCTTCCGTATTGCTCCGGGGACGCTGGATGCGGTCCGAAGCCTCGCACGGGGGCTTTCCAAGGTATCGAAGGAGCGGATCCAGGCGGAGCTCACGAAGCTCCTCCTCTCGGACAGTCCGGAGCAGATGGAGCTTGTGTTTCAGACCGGACTCGCCCCCTATGTCTCAGAGCATTTTCCGGAGATCGCGTCTCCCTCTCTCCCCGAGCTCTCGGGAGATATGGAGAGAGAGGCCTTTCTTCGCTGGGGGATGCTCCTTCGGGGGAGAGAGCAGCTTGCAAAGCGGATCCTCCGGGAATTGAAGATGGACCGGGCGACGATCGATCGAGCGGGCTCGATCGCGGCTCTCCACGGAGAAAGGATCCCGGAGGATGCCCCCGGGGCGAGGAGGCTTCTCTCCCGCTATGGAAGGGAGCTCTTCTTTTCCTGGCTTTCCATGGAGGAGGCGCTCGCCCTGCATTTCCCGAGGGAGAGGGCGGAGGAAGAGAAGGGAGATGAGAGGGAGGAGAGAAAACGGGAGGCTTTGCCCGGGAGAGAGGCTTCGCTTCCCGGAGAGAGAAGGCAGGGGAAAATCCGAAGGGCGCGCGCTCTCGGAGAGGAGATCCTGAAAAACGGGGACTGCCTCTCCCTTTCTGCCCTTATGATTAACGGGGAGGATCTGGCGGAGCTCGGGATTCCGAGGGGGCCGGAGTACAGCGCTGTCCTCCGCGCCCTTCTCTCCGAGGTGCTGGAGGATCCGAGGCGGAACCGCCGCGAATACCTGAGGAAGAGAGTGAAGGAGATCCGGGGCTTAGTGCACTGATTTCTCTCTTCCTTCGCTTTCCTTCGGACAACAGAGCAGGAGCATCAGAAACATCCATAGATTTCCAATGCTGATCTCCGATGTAAGCATTCCATTCTCAAAGGCGGAACTCCCCGGGAGCAGAACAAAAAGAGAGCTGCAGAGGATCCCGATAAAAATATTAAAGAAAGCGGCATAGCGGGGATAAGGGGTTTTTCTTTGAAAAAAGGCGATAAACTGAGATAGGTTCATCAGCATAAAGCCGAGCATAAAGAGGAGATAGACCGGGAGCAGGAAGTGGTACTGAAAGTCAGATGCGATGACAAGGGCTGCCTCTTCATTGAGGGCAGAGATTCTCTTAAAGAGGAACATCAATACGCTGCAGTTTAAGTGCACGCCGCAGCAGCCCCACGCGAGATAGCAAAGCATTCCTGCCCGAAACAGTGTGGAGAGCCGGGGACTCTTTCTCCGGATTAAAAGATAGATCTGGTAGAAGCCGATGCATTCTGCGGCGATGCCGACCACGCCGAGCAGCCCCCCTGCTAAAATCCTGCTCTCCGGAATTCGGAGGGAATACTCCAGGAGACGGTAACGATTCGCTTCCGCGCCATTTAAACTGACGGCACCGAGTAAAAGGTCGCCGATCAAGGTGAGGACAGCCGCAAAAAGACCGATCAAAAGACCCCTTCGATAGGATGAACCTGCTCCGCAGAGTCCGCGCATTTCCTGAGTCATTTTCATAAAAAGCTCCTTTCTTTTTTATTGGTATTGGTATTTTCCGGCCATACATAACAAGTGTTATGTATGGCCGGAAATAAAAGAAACTCGCCTTGCGGGTTTCTTTTATTTCCGAAATCCTCTTTTTTACTCTTCCCTTAGGAGAGCGAGAAAACCGGATTCCGCATAGATTCTCATCTTCTGCACCAGCGCTTTCGCAAGAGGCAGAGGATAATCATGATCGATCAGCTCCAGATAACCTGCCATTCTCATTTTCACAAGGATGCGGATCAGCTCCGGATCGGCTTGCTGCCCCCGCTGCTTTTCGTAGAACTCCAGGAAGCCCTCCTGCAGCTGTTTTTCCAGAATTTTCCCGAAATCACGGTATTTCGTCTCTCCGGCGCAGCCAAAGAGAAGCTTTATCTCTTTTCTGTGATGAATGAGGTATTCCAGAATTTCGGATTCGTTTCTCTCACTGCTGCTGATATCGGAAAGCTCTCTTTCCCGGCTCAGCTGAAGCATATCGAGAAGATGTTCATAGCTTCCCTTTACGATATTTTCCAAAAGATCCCTTTTGTTCCGGAAGAAAAAGTACAGAGCCCCGGTCGTCACTCCGACCCTCGAACAAATGTTTCGAACGGATGCACCCCGATATCCCTTTTCCAGAAACTCCTCTGTCCCGGCCCGAAGGAGAAGCCCTCTTACATTCTGCCCCGCTCTATCCTCCATCTCCCTCCGCCTTCCCGGAATCAGGAAAATTTCTCCGGCATTTTATCGTCTTGCGCTGGCTCGTTGAGGCCAGGCAATTTTTCAGCCCCGGGCTTCCATTCGCCGTCCGCCGTGCTGCTATGGGAAAAATACGAGGAAAGCTCGAAAAAGGGCAGACAGAGGAGACGACGCAGAAGCCGCAGGATGGAAAATCATGAAAAGCAGCCTTTGCAGCAAAATCAATATATTCCTTCCGGGGTGAGACGTCAATATTTTTTTATGCCGTTCCAGGAAGCCGTAAACACCTTAAATGACCGTCTTTGCGGCCATTCTGCATGGAAGCGAGACGGTGCGGAAGGCGGGTACAGCCGTAAAAAGCGCCGACAAAGCGAACCGTAGGTATACGGAGGAGAGCTGTGTCAGCGGCTTCGGCGAAGCGATGAGAAGCTTCCATGTCTGTCGAAGCGATGGGACTTTTGGCAGAGCTATTGCAAGGAGGGATAGCAGCTGTTATGATCTTTCGAAAGAGAGCCGGAGCTTCGGGAAGCTTCTGGAGGATGAGAAGAAAGCATAAGGATGAGAGGGGAGCATGAGGATGGGAAGGGAGCATGCAGGAGCTTTGCGGGAATGGATCAGCGATGCAAGGGCTTAGAAGAACGGAAGCGGCAGCCGGGACTCATGATAGGGATGCTGCTCTTAAGGGCTTCGGCAGGGATCTTTAGAGGGGGGAGGCAGCTGTGACGACGGGGGATTTTCAGAGGAAGAGCGAGTTTTCCATCCTGTTTTCTTATTTCAGGCCGCACTGGAAGCTTTTCCTTTTGGATATGGCGGCCGCTCTTATGATTTCCATCATCGATCTGTCCTTTCCCTTTGCCTCCCGGCTCTGTCTCTACTACCTTCTCCCGAAGCAGGCCTTCCGGGCCTTCTGGGCGATCATGGGGCTTTTTCTCCTGCTCTTTCTGCTCCGGGGGCTTCTGAACTTCGTGATCACCTTCTTCGGACACAATTTCGGAATCCGCGTGGAGACGGATATCCGAAGGGACCTCTTTTGCCACATGCAGGAGCTCGGCTTTCGATACTATGATGAGACGAGGACCGGACAGCTTCTGAGCCGGCTGACCTCGGATCTTTTCGATATCACGGAATTTTCCCACCATGCGCCGGAGGACCTCTTTGTCTCTTCCGTCACGATCATCGGGGCACTTATCCTCATGTTCCGCATCCAATGGAGGCTTGCCCTTGTGATCGCGCTGATGCTCCCCGTCTTTCTCCTTCTGATCTGGAGCTGCAGGATCTCCATGCGGAACGCTTCCCGGAGGGTAAAGGCCGTGATCTCCGGGATCAATGCGGACTTCGAGTCGGAGATCTCCGGCATCCGGACGACAAAGGCCTTCGCGAATGAGGAGAAGTCCCTCGAGCGCTTTGACCGGGCCAATATCCGTTATCAGGCGGCGAAGGTCTCCTATCATCTTGCGATGGCGCGCTTCTTCTCGGTTCTTGAATGCAGTCTTTCGATTCTTCCGCTCGCGGTGATTTCGGCCGGCGGAGCGCTGATCATGATGGGAAGACTGGATCTGATCGACCTCATCACCTTCAGCCTCTACACGGCGACCTTCGTCAATCCAGTCCGAAAGCTCGCGAACAGCTCCGAGCTGATCGCAAACGGCATGGCGGGGCTTCACCGCTTCACGGAGCTTATGCGGACGGAGGCGGAGCTTCGGGACAGCCCGGATGCGGTCTCGCTCCCCTCGATCGGAGGGGAAATCCGCTTTGAGCATGTGGATTTTTCCTACCGGGAGGGAAGGGAGGTTCTCTCCGATGTGAACTTCCGGATCTCCCCCGGAGAAATGCTGGCTCTTGTCGGCTCCTCCGGCGGCGGAAAGACGACGATCAGTCAGCTGATTCCCCGCTTTTATGAGGTCAGCGCCGGGGCGGTCCTTCTGGACGGCTGCGACATACGTAAGATCCGGCAGGACTCCCTCCGAAGGGGGATCGGGATCGTGCAGCAGGAGGTCTTCCTCTTTGCGGACACGGTGCTCGAAAATATCCGCTGCGGGCGCCCGGAGGCATCATACGAGGAGGTGATCGAAGCCGCGAAACGGGCGGAGATCTATGAGGACATCCTCAGGATGCCGGATGGCTTTTTGAGTAATGTCGGGGAGCGCGGAGTCCTTCTCTCCGGGGGGCAGAGGCAGAGAATCGCGATTGCCCGCATCTTTTTGAAAAATCCTCCCGTCCTGATCCTGGATGAGGCGACCTCGGCTTTGGACAGTGTCACGGAGGCGAGGATACAAAAGACCTTCGAGCAGCTCTCCCGCGGAAGAACCAGCATCGTCATTGCGCACCGCCTCTCGACGGTAAGGAATGCGGACCGGATCGCAGTCGTCGAGGGCGGGAGGATCCGGGAGCTTGGAAATCACGAGGAGCTCATGAAAAGGGGAGGAGAATACGCGAGGCTGATCGAGAGCCAGAGACTGATGTAGACAGGGACTGCTCGGACGGATATCCGACTTTTGCCGTTTCGCCGCTCCGACAGGAAATGCTTTTACCTTGCGGCTTCTATCTGCATCGGCTTAAGAGACGGAGCATGGGGATGCCCGGGAAGAGGAAGGGGCTCTGGGGAGCTGCAGCCGGACGGATGGGGAGAAGGGGAAGGAGCTCTGGGGGGCTGCGGCCGGACGGATGGGAAAGCGGAAAGTCCTGCAAAAAGTACTCGTAGAGCATAATGCAGGGCGGCAGAAAGTCTCAAAAAGCGCTCAGCGAGTGCAAGGCTCCGGCAGGAGGCGGCGGAAAATTCCGAGAAAGGCGTTCAGCGCCGCGGAAGCAGATCATTTCAATGAAAAAAGACGACCGGGAAAATCCCGCGGCATCCTTCGTGCGAGCGCGAGACGGGAATCGAACCCGCGACCTTCTCCTTGGCAAGGAGACGTAGTACCACTCTACTACTCGCGCAAATATCTCAATTTTCTCGACATAAACTTTACTAAATGCCAGAAGCTAGTATAAGGGAAGGAGGGGAGAGCTGTCAAGAGGATCAGGAGCTAAAGCAAGGCTCAGACAGGAGCCGAAGCGAATTCGCATCGGATCCGCTCAGCTCTCTGAGGCAGGAGGGAATGATAGAGGGGAAAGGCCGCGGACAGCCGAAAGAAAGGGCTTGGAGAAGCGGAACGCAGAAATACAGAATAGACAGCAGAATTGATCAGAATAGAGTAAGAGAAAGAATTTCAGGGAGGAAAGTGCATTGATGGGAGACTTATCGATCCAAAGAGCGGCGCGGGAGGACATTCCGCGCATACTTTCGATCTATGAGAGAGCGAGAAGCTTTATGGAGGAGCAGGGAAACGGAGGGCAGTGGGGAAGGCATTACCCCGCGAGAGAGGATGTGGAGGAGGATATCGCCCGGGAAAGCAGCTATCTCCTTCTTTCCGAGGAGAGAGTCGTCGGCGTCTTTTGCTTTTTCATCGGGGAGGAGCCGAGCTATCGGAAAATTACCGGGGAGGGCTGGCACAGCGATTCTCCCTATGGTGTGATCCACCGCGTCGCCTCGGACGGGAGCGTCCGCGGGGTGGCCGAAAGCTGCTTCTCCTTTTGTCGGGAGAAATCTCCCTATCTCAGAATCGACACCCACGAGAGAAATATCCCGATGCAGCGCGCGATACGGCGCTTTGGCTTCCGGGACTGCGGGATTATCCGGCTCCGGGAGGGGGAGAGACTCGCCTTTGACTACCTCCGGGAGAAGGACATAGATTGTTCACAAAGAAATTAGCACTCGATCATTGACAGTGCTAACAGCTGTGCTATAATATTCGGCAGATAGAAGAAAATACAGATGCGCTGTCAGTGTGAGAGAAAAGACGCGCCCTTAGAAGAGGGGGTAGACTATGAATATCAATAAATTTACGCAAAAATCGGTGGAGTCGATCAATGACTGCCAGAAGGTGGCCATGGATCACGGGAATCAGCAGATCACTCAGCTCCATCTCCTCTACAGTCTGATGACGGTGGAGGACAGCCTGATTGAGAAGCTTCTGACCAAGATGGGAGTTCCGAAGGATGCCTTTCTCAGGGATCTTTCGGAGGAGATCGACAAGCTCCCGAAGGTCTCCGGCGCGGGACAGCAGTATTTCTCGCAGGGGGCCAACCGGGTGATCAGCTATGCGGAGGACCACGCGAAGGCGATGGGGGATGAGTATGTCTCGGTGGAGCATCTCTTCCTCTCTCTCCTGAAGGAGGCGGAGCCCGAGCTGAAGCGTCTCTTTCAGAAGTATCAGATCACGAAGGACGGCTTCCTGAAGGTCCTCTCCGAGGTGAGGGGGAATCAGAGGGTGGTCTCGGACAATCCGGAGAGCACCTACGATACTCTGAATAAGTACGGCTATGAGATGGTGGAGCGGGCGAAGCAGCAGAAGTTCGATCCCATCATCGGGAGGGACGAGGAGATCCGGAACATTATCCGGATTCTGTCCCGAAAGCAAAAGAACAATCCCTGTCTGATCGGGGAACCGGGCGTGGGAAAGACCGCGGCAGTAGAGGGTCTGGCCGAGCGGATCGCGAAGGAGGATGTGCCGGAGACCTTAAAGCATAAGAAGATCTTTGCCCTGGATATGGGAGCTCTCATCGCGGGGGCGAAGTACAGGGGAGAGTTCGAGGAGAGACTGAAGGCTGTCCTGGACGAGGTGAAGAAGTCGGAGGGGGAGATCATCCTCTTCATCGATGAGATTCACAATATCGTCGGAGCGGGGCGGACCGAGGGCTCCATGGATGCGGGAAACCTCTTAAAGCCGCTTCTCGCAAGAGGCGAGCTCCACTGCATCGGCGCCACGACGCTCGACGAGTACAGGAAGTATATCGAAAAGGACGCGGCGCTCGAGAGGAGGTTCCAGCCGGTGCAGGTGGATGAGCCGAGCGTCGAGGATACGATCTCCATCCTCCGGGGCATCAAGGAGAGATACGAGGTCTACCACGGCGTGAAGATCACCGATTCCGCGCTTGTCGCCGCGGCGGCGCTCTCCGACCGCTATATCTCGGACCGTTTCCTTCCGGACAAGGCGATCGACCTCGTGGACGAGGCCTGCGCGATGATCAAGACGGAGATGGATTCCATGCCGGAGGACATGGATGAGCTTCGGCGGAGGATCCTGCAGCTTCAGATCGAGGAGCTCGCGCTGAAGAAGGAGGACGACACGCTCTCGAAGGAGCGGCTTTCGGATCTCCAGAAGGAGCTCTCGGAGCTCAGGGACCGCTTCAATGTGAAGAAGGCCCAGTGGGAGAATGAGAAGAATTCCGTCGGAAAGCTGCAGGCGCTCCGCGAAAAGAAGGATAAGCTGAATTCCGAGATCAATATCGCAAAGCAGAAATACGACTATGAGAGGGTCGCAAAGCTGCAGTACCAGGATCTCCCGGCCGTGGAGAAGGAGCTTAAGGAGGCGGAGGAGAAGGCCCAGAGCGAGAGCAGTGAGAGACTGGTCCGTGACAAGGTGACGGAGGAGGAGATCGCCCGCATCATCAGCCGCTGGACCGGGATTCCGGTGACGAAGCTCAATGAGTCCGAGCGCTCGAAGGTGCTCCATCTGGATCAGGAGCTTCATAAGAGATTGATCGGACAGGATGACGCGGTGCGGAGGGTCTCCGATGCGATTCTCCGCTCGAAGGCGGGCATCAAGGATCCGACGAAGCCGATCGGCTCCTTCCTCTTCCTCGGCCCCACCGGTGTCGGAAAGACGGAGCTCGCGAAGGCGCTCGCGCAGAATCTCTTCGACGATGAGAATGCGATGGTGCGGATCGACATGTCGGAGTATATGGAGAAGTATTCGGTCTCCCGCCTGATTGGCGCGGCCCCCGGCTATGTCGGCTACGAAGAGGGAGGACAGCTCACGGAGGCGGTCCGGAGAAAGCCCTACTCCGTGGTCCTCTTCGATGAGATCGAGAAGGCACATCCGGATGTCTTCAATATCCTTCTGCAGGTGCTGGATGACGGTCGGATCACGGATTCCCAGGGAAGAACGGTGGATTTCAAAAATACCATCATTATCCTGACCTCGAATATCGGAGCGCAGGATCTTCTGGAGGGGATTGACGCGGAGGGGAAGATCTCGAAGAAGGCGGAGGAGCTCGTTATGGAGCAGCTGCACGCCTCCTTCCGCCCCGAATTCCTGAACCGGCTCGATGAGATCATTCTCTTTAAGCCGCTCACGAGAGAGGATATCGAAAAGATCACGGCGCTGATCCTGAAGGATATCAATCGGCGCCTTTCGGACCGGAGACTCAGCGTAAAGCTGAGCCCGGAGGCGGAGCGCTATGTCATGGAAAACGGCTATGACCCGAGCTTCGGCGCGCGTCCCCTGAAGAGATTCATCCAAAAGAATGTGGAGACGGTGGTCGCAAAGGTCATTCTGGAGGGCAATGTGAAGGAAGGAGATACGATCCTTCTCACAGAGCGGGATGGAAGGACGCAGGCGGAGATCGAAGAGGGAAGAGAGGAAAAATAAAGGCTCTGAGGCCGCGAACTAAGCAGAGATCCGCGTTCGAAGAAGTACTGGACAGGAGAAGAATGGGATCACCGGGATCACCCCGGCGATTCCGGAAAAAGAAGGATCGGTCCGCCGCACAAGAAAGCTGTGCGGCGGGCCGAGATTTTTTGGCTGTGTTTTCGGATCAGTACTTTTCCGGATCGGTACTTTTCTTTTTCCTCCATTTTCGATAAAAGACGTAGAGGAAGGCCAAAAGACCAAGAGCCAGGGCAAGCTCAAAAAGGAGAAGCTTGTTTCTGGGAGGACGGAAGCAGAAAAGAAGCGAGATGAGAAAGAAAGGAATGCCGACGATCAGATTGACGATCCCGTTCTCACGGTAGTCTCTTTTGAGATTGAAAATCCCGACAAGGATCAACAAAAAACCAATCAATGCGGAAAAGAGATAATGGCTCAATGTCCCCACCTCCCGACTGAACCCTGGTAAGAAGTTCACCATGTGTATCGCTGCAGAAATTATGCTGCTCAGCGCTGCGCCTGATGCGGCGGATAGCAATACCGCTGTGGATAAGTTTTCTATAACATAGCAGGTTTTATTTGCTATGTAAATAATAATATTAACATTAGTCAATTAGCTAATTGAGAGACCCGATAGATGTGAGGCTGAGGGAGCATAAAGACAGTTTTCCGGACCGATCCATTCCTATCGGAGGTGCATAATCGAGGAGGTCGTTCTCTTGACCCGATTTTCGAGAGGAGAGAAGCATTAAAAAAATATTAAATTTTAGGGGCTTGTTCTGTAAGAGACGGAGAGGATAAAATAAAAGAAAAAGAGGCGGGGAGCGTCGGATTCTGATCGGATGGACAGGGAGGGGGCCATGAAGAAGATTGAGTATTCGAAGGTGTATACGGCGGGCTGTGAGGCTCCTCTTAAGATATGCAGAGGGCACTTCGCCACAAATCACGCGCACTTAAACTACTATATCGATATCACGACCCTGAAGACCCGGAGCGGAGAGGCCTATGATATCGCCCGCTGCCTGAGCGGAGTCTACTTCTACGGCGCGGTGATCGACACCATCGTGTGCATGGAGGGGACGGATGTCATCGGGGCCTTCCTCTCGGAGGAGCTCACGAAATCCGGCGTTCTCTCCGCAAATGCCCATAAGTCGATGTATGTGGTGCACCCGGAGTTCAACAGCAATTCGCAGCTTATCTTCCGGGACAATCTGATCCCGGAGATCGAGGGAAAGAACATCCTGGTGCTGCTGGCCAATCTGACGACGGGGAAGACGCTGGATAAGATTCTGGAGTGTATCCAGTATTATCAGGGGAAACTCGTCGGGGTTTCCGCGATCTTCAGCGCGGTGGAGGAATACCAGGGGATTCCGATCTTCTCCGTCTTCGGGAAGAAAAATATCCCGGACTATGCCTCCTGGAACTACAGGCAGTGCCCTCTTTGCCATGCGGGAGAGAGAATCGACGCTCTGGTAAATGCCTATGGCTATGAGCCGCTGGAGCAGTAGCGGAGTTCGCGGAAAGGGAGCGTATATCCTTCCCGGCCTTCCGGCGGAAAGAGTGCTAAAATGCGTAGATTACGCTTCGCTGCGGGAATGCCCGGAGTGATGCTGCCGCTGACGCAGCCGATGTCCAGACAGATTACGCCTTTCGGAAGTTTCACATAGGAAGTCGTGCTTTCTTCACAGAGAGCGGGGAGTAGTCGAGCCCCGCTACTCTTTTTGGATATTTTTTCAGTGCTTCCCCGAAATTCCGTCCGCCGCTGCAGCCCAGGTCAACGATCCCCTGCGGCATAAGTACCGGAAGCCTCTTAAAGCCCCAGTCAGATACCTTTACATGCCCGAAGTTCATACCGGCAAGCATCATTTTCTCCATGAAGCCTGCCGGTTTACGGGTTTGGTTCACATTATCCTTAAACAGTCCTATCATAAACCATAAGACCCTGTGCAGTTTTAAGGTATATAACAATCGAGATTAGTTTATATTAACTGATGCGGCTCCGCTGCACCAACATAGGCGGCGGAGGAAGTCTTCCGAAATATAAGTAAGTCGATCTACTTTCCGGGCTCTGACTCTCGCATTTTTCAGCGGTAAACATTAAAGATGTACTTGTACTCCGAAAAGGAAGAGTGTATTATATTTAATGAGTTAACTTAGACTAACTAATCGGATAGAGTAAAATCGACCGATTAATCGATGGAAGGGCCATGGGTTTATGAAAAGATTAGCTGCAATTGCATTATGCTTTATGATGCTCATGCTTTCTGCCTGCTCCAATTCGGCTTCGGGCAATAATTCACCTGAGAATAGCCCGCGGGATGCTGTGCTTAACATCGCAGGAGCCAGAGAATATGGATCGTCGCGGGAGGGAGCTTCATTAGTGTTTGACACACTTACTGGATTAGATGAGAATTACCGCGCAACTCCTTTAATTATTACGGAATGGAGGCCCGGAAATGACTTTATGCAATATGATCTTACAGTAAGGGATGGGATTAAATTCCATGACGGAACGGAACTTACCTCCGATATCGTAAAATGGAATATAGAGAACGGCGGTGCAATTAATTATTGCGGGTATAGTTATCTGATCGATAAGGTTGAGGTCATAGACGACAGCCATGTAAGGGTGAGCTTCACGGCGCCATATCTGTATTTTGACAGAGATCTTGCCCTGGTTCCGTGCATAAAACCGGGCGGATACACCAAAGAAGGGAAATTTAAAGACTTTGTCGGAACAGGTCCTTTCAAATTTGAATCAAAAAATGAAGGCGATGTAACCGTGCTTATAAGAAACAAAGATTATTGGGATTCTGAGTACAAGACCGACATCGAAAAAGTACAGTGGTACTACATCAAAGATGCACAGACAAGGAAGCTGGCCCTTGAAAGTGGTGAAGTTGATGTATTGGGAATCAGTGAGCATGGTATATCCATACCTTATACGGCAATTGATGAATTGAGCAAGAAGGATGATTTTGACTTTGTCAAGGAAGATGATGGAGCATACACAAGTACGGCATCGATTAATACCAACTGGAAAAAGGGCAAAATGTCGGATGTCAACTTAAGGAGAGCTTTTGAGACTGTTTTTGACAGAGAGGCTTTGGTAAAGGATATATTTCTCGATATTCCAAAGGCTTGTGGACAGATATACAATCCTAAATTTGATGATGGGCCTAAGAATGAAAAAGCTTTCGCTTATTCGGAAGCAGACTTTAAGGCGAATCTTGAGAAAGCAGGTTATACAGTGGGGGACAGCTCAACTCCCACGACAGATAAATCCGGAGAAGCGATCATATTAAGACTGCTGGTAGGTGACACCGAATCTGAAAAGGATCTCGCAGTATATATTCAGGAACTGTGCAAAAAATGGGGCATCACTATTAACATAGAAAGTATGGGGAATGCTTCGGGCAAGCAGATGCTGCAGGATGGGGATTATGATCTTGTTATAGGGCATCCTTGGTTTGTGCCGCTTGTAACCAGCTTAAACTATATGGGATTGTCAAGTGATTATATGGATGAAGGCCTTGGCTTTTGTGTGAATGATGAGATGAAAAAAGCCGGGGAGGCTTATATAGCTTCTGACAACCCGGAAGAAGCATTAAAATATTCGAATGAAATTTGGAAAATACAGTATGATCAAGCGGTATCTATTCCGCTCTATGTCAATCTGAGGTATGCCTTCTATAATAGGAAATTTGAAGGTTTCCATTTTGACAGTGATGTATTTAAAATAGATCTTAACGGAGTTAAATACAGATCATGAGCGGCAATGTTGGTGAATGCTTTGAGAAAATCTGGAGTAAACGGATAATCAGAAATACCATACTGTTTTTTCCGATGTTATTCATAGTGACGCTTATTTCATTTGCGGTCATATACTATGCGCCCGGTGATGCTGCCACACTTCTTTTGAGGGAGAATCTGCAAAGAAGTAATGTAACTGAGGAAGAAGCCAGACAATATGGAGAAAAAATAGATATCGGGGGCAGCTTTGCTGAACTTTACGGCAGATGGATGGCGGGGGTACTAAAAGGGGACTTTGGGAGATCCCACAGCAAAGGTGACAGTGTAATTCATGTTTTGATGAAAAGATATAAAATCACTCTGATAACTGCACTTTTGAGTATTATATTTGAAATATTGGTTTCATTTCCACTGGGCTTCGCCGCAGGCATAAAGCGCGGAGGGCTTTTGGATAAAATTGTAGGCGTATGGGCGATTATAAGCTGTACGATACCTGCTTTCTGGATGGGACTTATCTGTCTTTGGGTTTTGGCCATAAAATTGCATTTCAAATATGCGATAGGATATGCAGGTCTGCAAAGCCTTATTATACCTGCATCTATAATGGGGATAATAAGCTGTGGCCAGCTTTCCTGTACTATACGCAGGAAAAGCAGGGAGATTTCTTCCTCCAGCTTTATAGAATTTGCACATGCACAGGGGCTTGATGACAAGGATATCCTGTTCTGCCACATGATGAAGCATATTTTGCCTTCGGCGATATCCGTTATTATACTTGATTTGTCAGGCTTTGTAGGCGGAGCAATAATAATGGAAGAGATATTTAATATACCGGGTTTCGGAAGCATGCTGCTTGAGGCGATTAGGCTAAAGGATTACCCGCTTATAGGCGGCTCGTTATTCTTTACGGGGGCGATGATTTGCCTCCTTAATCTTATGGCTGAAAGTATATATCCGTCAATTGATGCAAGGAATAAGAGTGAACTTCTTGGAGGGGGCTGACATGCCGGAATCCAAATCATCAAAAAAAATATTTATTTGCGGAGCTGCATGCCTGTGCATAATAGCAGCGGTGCTGATAATTTCATTTATTTCCGAAAAGTTTAATCTGGGAAATAGAAATTTTTCCAGATTTGCGGCGCCGGGCATTCCGCATATCTTTGGGACAGACAGTATGGGCAGGGATATGTTCATAAGAACGGTAATAGGATTTAGAAACACTTTCCTTTTGGCCCTTATATCACAGATTATTCCTTTTATGGCCGGGGCATTACTTGGTTCATCCCTGGCGTATTTCGGCGGAATTTTTGATGAGGTTTTATACCACATATTTAATATTGTATTGGCATTTCCGGTAATACTCGGTGCAATATTTTTAAGCGTATTGCTTGGAAGCGGGATAGCCGTAGTGCTCATAGTGATTTCAGTATTTGGAACAGTGTATAACGCCAAAATGGTGCGTGCTGAAATAGCACAGGTAAAAAATGAGGAGTTTATTCTTGCTTTGAAAATAAATAAGTTGAGCAGTACAAGAATTTTCATACATCATATTTTGCCAAGAGCATTTTTGGTGCTGCTGCCTCTGCTTCCGCTTTTGGTGGGGCACAGCATGATCGGCATTTCATCCTATTCCTTTATAGGGCTTGGGATGAATATATCAACGCCGGAGCTTGGAGCCATACTTAAGGACTCTCTGCGCTTTATATCGCAGGCGCCATGGCTTATAATATTTCCCGGGATTTTTCAGTTTTCCTGTGTGATGATATTTTCTATGTATTCGGCGGAGCTTGAGGGGAAGCTGACATTGCACAGGGAGATATGACATGGGAAATAATATTCTGATCGAGATAGAGAATTACACCGTGAGCTGCGGGGAGAAAGTTCTGCTTGATGATATCAGCATTAAGATTCCGTCCGGGGGAATATTTTCTATTATAGGTGAGACAGGGAGCGGTAAGACTTTGCTTGCAAAAAGTATAGTGGGGCTGCTTCCCGATTATATGAGTCTGCAGGGCAGAATAATTTATAATGATGGAACCGGACTGTATAATTTGACGAATTTATCTCCTGAAGAGAGGAATAAATTAAGAGGCCGAAGCCTGCTGTGGATTCCGCAATGCTCATCTGCACTAAACCCCATGCTGACTATAAAAAAACAGTTGTTCCTGCCGATAGTCAGGCATAGAGATATATCTTATAAAGAGGCTGAAAATATAGTCAGGGAAATATTTGAAACTCTTGAATTGGATATAAAGATATTAAATGCTTATCCGTACAGTCTTTCAGACGGCATGAAGGTGAGGACTATGCTGGCACTCGGTCTTGCTGTACAAAGTAAGGTTCTTATCCTGGATGAGCCGACAAAGGGACTTGATGAAGAAAGATGTGACTTGCTTATGAAACTTATTCAGCATATAAGAACTGAATTTGGGGTAAATATAATATTGATTTCTCATAATTTGGATATAGTACTTGAAGAAGCATCCCATTGTGCGGTTTTGCATAACGGGAAACTTGTGGACACGGGTACTGCAGAGGAAGTGTTGATACACAAGCCTAAAAACTATGTAAAGGCATTGTATAAGGCCATGCCGAAAAATGGCATGGAGGTGATCGACTTTGAATGAGATAATAAGAATTAAGGATGCGGATATAGAATATTTTAAGAGAAGATCCGGAAAAACAGGGAGTGCATGTGGAATTAAAGTTTTAACCGGAGTGGATTTCTATATGAAAAAGGGGGAAACTATAGGGCTGCTCGGCAAGTCGGGCTGTGGCAAGTCTACACTTTCTTATATTCTTTGCGGGCTCAAAAGCATATCCTCCGGCGAAATAAGCTGTCCTTTTGATAAGGTGGCCATGGTTTTGCAAAATCCCGGAGACTCGTTTGATGCAATGTGGAGCATAGGCAAAACACTTCGTGAAATTAAAGTGAGTTACCTTAAGGCGCATAAGCTTGCCATATCAGATAAATCGGAACTTGAAAAGGAATTTAAGTATTGGTTTTCAAAGCTGGGGATAGATGAATCAAGGCTTTATAATTACCCAGGCCAGTTCAGCGGCGGAGAATTGCAAAGAATCGCAATAATATGTGCGCTTTTAAGGAACGCGGAAATAATCATTTTTGATGAAGCGACATCTATGTTGGATGTACTGGTTCAGGCGAGGGTAATGAAACTGCTTATGAAAATTAAAGAGGAATATGGGCTGACCTATCTCATAATCAGTCATGATACCGATATGGTTAAGCTTTTGTGTGACAGGATTTATAAAATTGAGAACGGGCATATAAATGAGCTTCTGGAAGCCTGAGGAGGAATAAAATTGCTTATTCATAAACGTATATGGGAATTGGTTTTTGGAGTTAAAAGATATATTTTTTCCAAGGGAATGATAGGTATTTCTATCAGTGCGGTCTCTATTTTACAAGCGGTGGTTCTCGGACATATTGTGGGCGGAGTATATTCGGGAGGGACAGCCGCTTCCATAGGGGCAGATGCTCTGCGGCTCGTGGCGCTTTTATTCTCTCGCATCTTGCTGCTGTGGTTTAATCAGGTGTATGGGAAATGGATTATAGGAAGAGTAAAGAACAGGCTGAGGGAAAGAGCCTTTACTAAGCTTTTAAGACTCGGGCCAGGCTATCTTACACGGAGCAGAACAGGGGCTTTAGAGTCAACTATAGTGGCGGGAGTGGATTATCTGGAGGCTTATGTAACCCTGTATCTTCCGCAGATTTTTGTATGCATCATCAGTTCGGGCGCCATGATAATCTATATCTTCACAATAAAAATTGTGCTTGGAATAATAGTGCTGGCGACGGCCCTTATTGCACTCTTTGTGCCTGTGTTTTTTGTGGACTGGATTTCAAGGTTTACAGAAGATCACTGGAAGTCATATACGGATCTTAACGCAGAATTCGTTGACTGTGTGCAGGGCATGGTGACATTAAAAGCCTTTAATGCGGAGAAAAGAACGGGGAACCATCTTAAACAGAAGATGAATGTGCTTTTTAAGACAACGATGAAAAGCCTTAGGATAAATCTGGCAGACGTAGGGATAGCAGGATTCTCGATATCTTTCGGATCCGCATTCACACTCGCTCTCGCTGCATATTATACAGCTATGGGAAGTATATCCGTTTCAGAGCTTTCGATATTGCTTTTTCTTGTAACAGAAGTTTACAGACCTGTGACGGAGCTCGGAATTTATTTTCATCAGGGGTTTATGGGTATGACTTCGACAGATGATATATTAAAGCTTTTAGATGAGAAAGACGGCGTAAAAGATTGTGGGAATAACAGTGTTCTTCGCGACCCGAAGCTAAATGAAATCCCACCGCAGATTAGCTTTGATAAGATTAGCTTTGGCTACCCCTCCGCCAGTGAGGAAAATAAAAGAAAATTATTTGATGATTTAAGTATAAATATTTTTGCCGGTGAAAAAATTGCACTTGTAGGAGAGTCGGGAAGCGGAAAAACCAGCCTGATAAAACTTCTCATGAGGTTTTATGAGCTTGATAAGGGTGAGATTTCATATAATGGAATAGATATAAAGAATATCCCGCTCAAATTATTCAGAGAGAAAATATCGGTAGTTTCCCAGGATACATATCTGTTTAACGGGACCATAGAAGAAAATCTGAAGCTGGCAAAACCAGACGCTTCCTTGGCTGAAATGGAGGAAGCTGTCAAAGCCGCACGTATATATGATTTCATACATTCGCTGCAAGAGGGTTATCAGACACATATAGGCGAAAGAGGACTTAACTTTTCCGGAGGGCAGAGACAGCGCATAGCCATAGCAAGAGCTATCCTTAAGAATGCGCCGCTAATTATTCTTGATGAAGCAACTTCAAGCCTCGATACAAAGAATGAAAGTGATATTCAAAGAAGCCTTGATGAATTGCTGAAGGGTAAAACTGCGCTTATTGTCGCTCATCGCCTTTCAACAGTAAAAACTGCAGATAGAATATTTGTGCTTCATTCGGGGAATATGGTTGAAGAGGGGACCCACCAGGAATTAATGGGAAAGGAAGGGTACTATTACCGTCTGGTATCGGCACAGAATGTGGAGACTATACGATGAGATTATTGGCAAAAAAAATAAAAAAGTATCAAAATATAGGAAATCTCTCGGGGTATGTTTTCGAGCATAGGGGAAAGTTCGCTGTATCTATTGTATATGGTATACTGGAGCAGATATTTACCCTGGTTTCTCTGTTGATTGGGGCATATCTGACGGGACTTGCATTTTCAGGAGCGACAGGAGGGGAAATATTTAGACATTTCTTTGTATTGTTAATCTGCATCATTGCTAAAGGAGTATTTTCTTATTTGCATATGTATGTGTGCCATGAAGTTGCATATATGGTTCTTGAAGATTTAAGAGGCGATGTATATGATGCACTTTCAGAGGCGGCACCGTATAACAGTGCGGATTACAGAACAGGTGATGTAAGCTCGATTATAATGGAAGATGTGGAAACTCTCGAGGTATTTTTGGCACATATATTCGGCGATTATATTATTGCCGCTGTTTGTATGATATTATTTACGGGGATCTATGCATATTTTTCACTGGGAGCAGCTGCGGTAAGTTTCGCGGCTTCTTTGCTTATACTTACGATTCCTTACTGGTTCGGACAGATAAATGAAAGGCTTGGACGTGAGCTGAGAGAAGGATTGGGACAAACAAATGCCGGTATTGTGGACAGCATACAGGGACTTGATGAAATTCTGGTTTTTGGTGCCGAGAAAAAATTTATAGATAAAATGAAATATGATACCGAAAAATTAAATAAAATAGAAGTAAGAGATGGAAATATCAAGGGACTTCAGGCAGGGCTGATTGGCTTTGTTATGTCGGCTGTACTTGTATATGTCGTTTTGCTCGCAAATAACAGGGTTTTGAATGGGAGTCTGTCTCCGGTATTTACAGGTGCTTTTATAGTTATGTCATTGAATATATTTTTCCCTGTGGTTATGGTGTCACAAAGTGCGGGGAAGATGGACGCGGCTGCGGCGGCTTCTAACAGAGTATATGCCTTACTTAGCAAGGGATCCCCACTCAGGAAGCGGGAAGGTGAAATTCAAATTAAAGATAAAAATCATGATAAAATCGCTATAGATGAGGATATGGCAGTATCGCTTCGTGATGTATATTTTTCATATGATAAGATTTTCGGAAATGACGATAAGTCTGAAATAGCCTCAAATACAGTATTGAAAGGAGTAACCCTTGATATTAAAAAAGGTGAAAACATTGTAATCACGGGGAAATCGGGTGCTGGAAAGAGTACTCTCGTATACCTGCTCATGAGGTTTTTTGATCCTGATAAAGGAGATGTATATCTTTTTGGGAAGAATATGAGAGATATGAAACCGGAGGATGTGAGAAAGAACATAGCTTATGTGCCGCAGGATGTATATATTTTCCATGGCACCGTAATGGATAATCTCCGGATGGGTAAAACGGAAGCAAGTGTTGAGGAAGTGAAAGAAGCGGCACATATAGCAGTTGCAGACAGATTTATCTCTGAAATGAAGAATGGTTATAATTCTTTTATAGGAGAAAGAGGCATAACATTATCCGGAGGACAAAAGCAGCGTCTTGCAATAGCAAGAGCTCTGCTCACCGGAGCCGATATTATAGTTATGGATGAAGCGGTGTCTAATCTTGACAGTGAGAGTGAAGTCGAGTTCAGGACAGCACTGGATAATATATCCAAGGGGAAAACGATTATAACCATTGCTCATAGAAGCTCTACGATAATGGCAGCCAAGAGGGTTGTAATACTGGAAGACGGAATGATTATCGTAAGTGAAAGACCGGAGGAGTGGGTGAGGAGGAATAATATAAAATAGCTGACGGAAACTTCTTACATGGGAAATGCCGAAGAACCTTGAAAACACAATCATTCCGTCAATAGAAATGTCATAAGCCGGATGTTTCAGTATGATCCTATCTTTAACAGTCAATGATCAGCAAAACCTCTATAATCGAAACAGGGGTTCGGATATTTTTCAGAGAGCCATGCCCTTCCCCATTCTGTATTCTAAAGGGATAAGCCTTGGAACAGGAAGTGTTACGTCACCGGAGGCAGCAGTGATCTGTGGATACATTTTGAACTATGCAACCGTCAAACTCTCGAATTTTGACCCTTGGCAAAAAGTGTGCTACAATACCCCAAATGCGCAAGAGCCATCTGGGGTTTTTTTATGTCTGAAAATGCGAGCAGCAGAGAGAGGGAGGAGGCGATTTCCGTCCGGGATGTGACGAAGATCTACCGCCTTTATGATAAGCCGATCGACAGACTTTTGGAGTCGGTGAATCCGTGGCACAGAAATTATCATCGGGATTTCTATGCATTAAACCACATCAGCTTTTCCGTCGGGAAGGGGGAGTCGGTGGGGATCATCGGGACGAACGGCTCCGGGAAGTCGACGATCCTAAAGATCATCACCGGCGTGCTGAGCCCAAGCTTCGGCACGGTTCATACGAAGGGCACGGTCTGCGCGCTCCTGGAGCTCGGGGCCGGATTCAATCAGGATTATACCGGTATCGAGAATATCTATATGAACGGGACGATGATGGGCTTCAGCCGGGAGGAGATGGATCAAAAGCTCCAGGCAATTCTCGATTTCGCGGATATCGGAGATTTCGTCCATCAGCCGGTGAAGTCCTATTCCAGCGGAATGTTCGTCCGGCTCGCCTTTGCGCTCTACATTTCCGTGGATCCGGAGGTGCTGATCGTCGATGAAGCCCTCTCCGTCGGGGATGTTTTCTTCCAGGCGAAGTGCTATCATCGGATGGATGAGCTGAAGAGGAAGGGGACGACGATCCTGATGGTGACACATGATCTCGGCTCCGTCATGAAGTACTGCGATCGGGTGGTCCTCTTAAACCGCGGGGAGAAGATCTCCGAGGGAAGGCCGGGGGAGATGGTGGACCTCTATAAGAAGATTCTCGCGGGGCAGTACACGGGGCATGAGGACTTCGTGGACAAGCAGGACTTCGGGGTGAATTCCATCGGGGCCTCCGTCGTGGAGGAGCTGAAGGGAAGGGCCGCCGGAGAAGCGAGGGGAGAAGAGGAAAAGGGGAAGGACAGAGAGCGGGAAGGAAAGGGAAAGACAGAGTCCGAAGGAAAAGAGAAGGAAGGGGCCGGCGGAGGAGATTCGCTTATGATGTCACGCCTTTCGCTGAACCCGGATGTGAAGCATTACGGGAATGGAAAGGCGGAGATCTATGACTTCGGGATTTTTGACGAGAGAGGGCAGCTCACGAATGTCATCCTGAAGGGGGAGTACTTTTCGATCCGGGAGAAGATCCACTTCCACGATCGGATCGAGGCCCCGATCTTTACCTTCACCATAAAGGATAAGCGGGGGATGGACCTGACCGGGACCAATACGATGTTCGAGGGGAAGGAGACGAAGGCGGTGAAGGCCGGGGATGAGTATATCTGCACCTTCCGCCAGCGCATGAATCTGCAGGGGGGAGAGTATCTTCTCTCCATGTCCTGCACCGGCTTCGAGGAGGGAACGCATACGGTCTATGACAGAAAGTACGATGTGGCGAGTCTCACCGTGCTGTCCAATAAAAATACGGTCGGCGTCTATGATATGGAGTCGGAGCTGACTCTGGAAAGGCATGAAGCATGAGTTTTCTTCAGCACAAGGGAAATCTGGTCGACTGGATCTATTTCGGAGAGCTGGAAAATGGCTATGAGCGGGATGCCGCTGTGCTGCTTCTCGGAGACCGGGAGGAGACCGCGCCCTTTGAGGAGCTTCTGAAAAAGCGGGTGAAGAGGGTGTCCTTCCGCCTGGACGATGCGAGCTATGACTATGTCCTGATTCCGAAGCTCACAAAAAGAGTGCTCTCCATGTTCGGGACGAGGACGGAGAAGCTCATCCGGGGACTTTCGGACGCCTGGCTGAAGCCGGGGGGAGAGCTCATTCTGGGGATAGAAAACCGAAATGAGATTGACCGGATCGCGGCGGGGGAGCTCTATGACAAGGATACCGTATATCTCTCGAAGCCGGAGCTTTGGTCTCTCCGGGAGCGCCTTCGGGGGGACTTTCCGGACTGTCGGGAGCTCCTCTATTTTCCGCTCCCCGCCCTGGAGATGCCGATGCATATCTACTCCGAGGAGCGGCTGCCGGAGGCCGGAGAGGAGGATGAGAAGATTCGGGCCCTCGCGGAGCTTCAGGATTTTCCGGACTTCGCGCCGGCCTATCTCTACCGCTTCTGTCCGGAGCAGGGGATCGCAAAGAGGCCGAAGGACTACCACGGATGGCTTCCGATCTATGTGAAGTATAATTCCAGCCGGAAGGCGGAGTACGCGATCAAGACGGAGATCCTGAAGGACCCGGATGGGGGAAAGCATGTCCTTAAGGAGGGGATTACGAAGGAGGCGAACGCGCACATCGAGTCTCTTCCCTTAAAGAGAAAGCTCCTCCTTTCCTCCGAAAATTACAGCGGGATCCCGGTCCTAAAGGAGGAGAGCTTTCGGAGGGCCTATGGCTCCGGGGATATGCTCTCCGCTCTGGTCTATCCTTATATTACGGGGAAAAGTCTCTCGGAGCTCCTCTCCCGGAGGATACGGAACGGGAGCGCGCCGATCTCGGAAATCAAGGAGAGCATGGGGCTTATCCTCGGAAAGAGGACAGGGAGTATTCGCCCGGCGAATCTCGACTGTCTCTTTGAGAATGTCCTCCTCCGAGAGGGAAAGCCCACGGTCATCGACTGTGAGTGGGTCATGGACCAGGAGGTCCCGCTCCGCTTTTTGCAGTTTCGGATCCTGAAATACTGGTATGAGGACAACCGGGAGAAGCTCCGCTATGAAAATCTCGCGGCTTTTCTCCGGTATTTCGGCTATGACGCGGCGGAGAGCGCGAAGTGTGAGGAGAGGGAGGCCGCCTTTCAGAGGGAGATCCACGGCTCGGGGGAAGAGTCCAATGTCTGGGCCTATCAGGAGAGAAAGGTCTCCGTTCGAAATTATAAAAAGCAGGAGAAGAAGATCTCAGAGCAGGAGAAGAAGATCCTTGAGCTAAAGGAGACTTTGGAGAGGGAGGTTCGGGCGAGAGATATCACGATCCGGAAGGAGAGGGAGGAGAAGCGCCTGACCAGCATTCATGTCGGAAATCTCGAGCGGGTGATCGGGGTCCACGAGAGGGACATCGAAAGTCTGCAAAAGGATATCGAGTATTATAAGGCGAACCAGAGCTTCCGGAGCCAGATGCATCAGAGCTTCCAGGAAAAGTATACAAGGCACTTTCCGATCGGCTCACCGCGGCGGAAGGTCATGAGCTATATCAAGCGGACGCTCCGTCATCCCTTCCGCATGCTCCCGATGTACTTCACCGCGGGCGGACGGAATCGGATCCGGGGGGATTTCAGGATCGGGGAGATCTATCTCGAGGAGGGGAGGCTTCGCTTCGAAAAGCAGGAGAGCCCGCTGGTCAGCATCGTCATCCCCTGCTATAACCAGATCGGCTATACCTACAGCTGCCTTCGCTCGATCCTAAGACGCACCGATCAGGCGGAGACGCCCTATGAGATCATCATCGCAGACGATGTCTCGACCGATGCGACGCGGGAGATCCGGGAGTATACCGAGAATCTCGTCATCGCGAGAAATACGGAGAACATGGGCTTTCTGAAGAACTGCAATCAGGCGGCAAAGCTTGCGAGAGGAGAGTATATCTTCTTTTTGAACAATGACACCACCGTGACGGAGGGCTGGCTGAAGAGCCTTGTCGATACGATGGAGCGGGATCCCTCCTGCGGGCTCTGCGGCTCGAAGCTCGTCTATCCCGACGGAAGGCTCCAGGAGGCGGGGGGGATCATCTGGTCCGATGCCTCCGGCTGGAACTACGGAAGACTCATGGATCCGGCGGAGCCGGAGTACAATTATGTGAAGGAGGTGGATTATATCTCCGGAGCGGCGATCCTGATCCGGAGGTCGCTCTGGGAGGAGATCGGCGGCTTCGACGAGAGGTTCGCCCCGGCCTACTGCGAGGATTCGGATCTCGCCTTTGAGGTGAGACGGCACGGGAGCCGGGTGCTCTACCAGCCGAAATCCGTCGTCGTCCACTATGAGGGAGTCTCAAACGGGACGGATGTCGAGGGAAGCGGCCTAAAGCGCTATCAGAAGGTGAACCAGGAGAAGTTCCGGGAGAAGTGGGCGGAGGAGCTGAAGAAGCAGTCCGTCAACACAGGAAGCCCGAATCCCTTCCGCGCGAGGGAGAGAGGACAGGGCAAGCGCTATGTCCTCGTCGTCGATCACTATGTGCCGACCTGGGACAGAGACGCGGGCTCGAAGACGACCTGGCAGTACCTGAAGATGTTCCTCGAGAAGGGGCTCAGAGTCAAGTTCCTCGGGGATAATTTCCTCCACGAGGAGCCCTACAGCACGGAGCTCCAGCAGATGGGAATCGAGATTCTCTACGGGCAGAGGATGCAGTCCGAGATCTGGAACTGGATCGAGCAGAACCGCTGTGAGCTGGACATGGTCTACCTGAACCGGCCGCACATCGCGATCAAGTATCTGGACTACATCAAGGAGAGAACGGAGTGGAAGTGCATCTTCTACGGCCATGATCTCCACTTCCTCCGGGAGAGGAGAGAGTACGAGCTGAACCACGACCCGGCGGTTTTGGAGGATTCCGAGTACTGGAGGGACATGGAGCTCTCGGTGATGCGAAGGGCGGATCAGAGCTATTACCCCTCCTCGGTCGAGGTCAATGCAATCCGGGAGATCGATCCTTCGATCGAGGTGAAGGCGATCACGGCCTATGTCTTCACGGAGCCCGCGAAGGTGGAGAAGAACTATCAGAAGCGGGAGGGACTCCTCTTTGTAGGGGGATTTGCGCATCCGCCAAATAAGGACGGGGTTCTCTGGTTTTCCCGGGAGATCTTTCCGCGGATCCGGAAGCAGATTCCGACGATGCGCTTTCGGATCGTCGGTTCCCACACGGACGAAGAGATCGAGGAGCTCTCCCGCACTCCGGGGATCGAGGTGCTGGGCTTCGTCTCCGATGAAAGACTTTCCGAGCTCTATCAGGAGTCCAGGCTCGTCGTCGTACCGCTCCGCTACGGCGCGGGGGTGAAGGGGAAGGTCGTGGAGGCGCTTCACGAGGGCTCCGCGGTGCTGACGACCTCCTGCGGCGCGGAGGGAATCCCCGATGCGGAAGAGGTCGTCCGGATCGAAGACAGGGCGGAGGACTTCGCCGATGCCGCCGTGGAGCTCTACCACAATACGCCGCTTCTCCAGAGGATGTCGGAGCTCTCCGAGCGCTATGTCGCGGAGCACTTCTCGGTGGAGGGCGCGTGGAAGCGAATCCGCAGGGATTTCGGGATAAGGGAGGACGGGAGTCTCTGTGATCTCTATGAGAATGAGGAGGGAGAGAGCTGATGCAGGCGATACTTTTATGCGGCGGACTGGGCACGAGACTTCGTTCCGTGGTCTCAGACCGCCCGAAGCCTCTCGCGGATATCGAGGGCAGGCCCTTCATGGCGTATCTTTGCGAGGAGCTTGTCCGGCAGGGGATCGATGAGATCGTCTTTGCCGCGGGCTATCTCGGGGAGATGATCGAGGAATGCTTCGGAGACGGGAGCCGCTATGGCTTTTCCGCCTCCTATGCTTTTGAGAAGGAGGCACTCGGGACGGGGGGAGCGATCCGAAACGCCCTCCCCAATGTCAAAAGGGAGCAGTGCTTCGTCTTAAACGCGGATACCTATTACAGGATCCGCTACGCTGCGCTCTTCGAGCTGATGGAAGAAAAGGGATTGGACATGGCGCTTTTTACGAGGGAGGTGGAGGACATCTCCCGCTATGGGGAGGTCCGGCTTTCGGACGGCCTTTTGAGTGCCTGGAATGAAAAGAGAGAGGGAAGACAGGGAAAGGGAGAGATCAACGGAGGGGTCTATCTCCTCCGCCGCTCCCTCATGGAGCGGATTCCGGAGGGAAAGCACAGCCTGGAAAATGAGCTCATCCCCCGCTGGATCCAGGAGGGCGTCCGGATCGGGGCGAAGAAGGCAGAGGGGTATTTTATCGACATCGGGCTGCCGGAATCCTATCGGCAGTTTTCGGAGGATGTCAGAGAGGGGAGGATATCGCAGTGATTTATCGGGGAAGAGCACCGCTTCGGATTTCTTTCGGAGGGGGCGGAACGGATGTGGCACCCTTTTGCGAGGAGCAGGGGGGAGCGATCATCGGCAGTACGATCAATAAATATGCGTACTGCTCGATTTTACCGAGAGAGGATGATAAAATCATCGTGCACTCCCTCGACTTCGACATGACGGTGCAGTTCAATGCCAAGGAGAATATCATCTACGATGGAAAGCTCGACCTTGTAAAGGCGGCGATGAAGGCGATGAAGATCCGGCAGGGCTGCGAGGTCTTTCTCCAGTGCGACGCCCCGGCGGGTTCGGGACTTGGCACGAGCAGCACGGTGATGGTCGCGATCCTGAAGGCTCTTGCGAGGTGGCAGAAGGAGGAGCTCGAGGGCTATGAGCTCGCGGACCTCGCCTTCCAGGTCGAGAGGCTGGATCTCGGAATCAGCGGCGGCTACCAGGATCAGTACGCGGCGACCTTCGGCGGCTTTAACTTCATCGAATTTCACGGCAGGCATCATGTCGTCGTCAATCCCCTCCGGATCAAGAAGGAGACGATCAATGAGCTCCAGTACAACCTCCTTCTCTGCTATACGGGAGGCATCCATGTCTCCGCGAAAATCATCGACGACCAGGTGAAAAATTATAAGAAAAAGTCCGCCTTCGAGGCGATGTGCGAGGTGAAGAAGCTGGCCTATGATATGAAGGATGCGCTGCTTCGCGGCGAGTTGAATGAGTTCGGCCTTCTCCTAAATGACGGCTGGCAGGCGAAGAAGCAGATGTCCGATAAGATCACGAATACGCAGATCGACCACCTCTACGAGGAGGCCAGAGCCGCGGGGGCTCTGGGGGGGAAGCTTCTCGGGGCGGGGGGAGGAGGCTTCCTTCTCGTCTACTGCCCCTATAATGTGCGTCATATCGTCTCGAAGAAGCTGAAGGAGGCGGGCGGACAGCTCACAGACTGGGTCTTTGAGCTTCGGGGCGCGCAGAGCTGGAAGGCGAAGGGCTGACGGATGGAGAAAGTCGTCTTTTTGGACCGGGACGGGACGATCAATGAGGAGGTGAATTATCTCCATAGAAGAGAGGATCTCCGCATCCTCCCCGCTGTCACAGAGGGGCTTCGGCTCCTTAGCGAAGCGGGCTTTCTCCTTATCCTGATCACGAATCAGGCGGGGATCGGGAGGGGTTACTACAGCGTCCGGGACTGTATCGAGCTGAATGATTTTCTCGCTGCGGAGCTTCAGAAGGGGGGCGCGAGACTTTCTGCGGGCTATTACTGCCCGCACCATCCGACGCACGGCATCGGAGAATGGAAGAGAGCCTGCCTTTGCCGGAAGCCGGAGGCCGGGCTTTTCTACCAGGCGGAGTGGGAGATGCTTTCGGAGAAGCTCCGGGAGGACTGCCTTTTCGGGCTCTCTGAAAGGGAGAGGGGGGAGGCAGAGCGCGAACTGCCGCCGGATAAGGGCGGCGGGGAGAGCGGGGTCCTTTTACAGAGCGGTCTGAGGCTTCCGGAGGCACTGCTTTCTGAACTAAAAAAGAGGAATGAAATGCTTTCGGAGCTTCGGAGCTGGCTCTCCCACTGCTACATGATCGGCGATAAGCGGATCGATATGGAGGCGGGGCATCGCTTCGGCGTTTGCAGCATTCTCCTCTCCACAGGCTACGGGGCGGAGGAGGAGAAGAAGGCGAAGCCGGGGGACTATGATTTTTTTTCGAAGGATATGAAGGAGGCAGCAGAATGGATTCTGAAAAGAGAGCGGAGAGACAGCTTGAGATCCTGATCGAGCGCTACCCGGCGCTTTCCGGGCTTAAGGATAAGATCCGGGAGGCCTATCAAATGCTCCGGGACTCCTATGAGAGAGGAGGGAAGCTTTTAATCTGCGGAAATGGAGGCTCCTGCGCGGATTCGGAGCATATCGTCGGAGAGCTCATGAAGGGCTTTTGTAAAAAGAGGAAGATTTCAGAGGAGCTTCGCCTTCGCTTAAAAGAGATCCATCCGGAGGACGGGGAGGCGCTCTATGAGAATCTCGAGCAGGGGCTTCCCGCGATCGCGCTCACGGCGCAGACCGCTCTCAACACCGCCTTTTCCAACGACAAAAATCCGCTCATGATCTTCGCGCAGCAGACGCTCGGCTACGGGAAAGAGGGGGACGTGCTCCTCGGCATTACGACCTCCGGGAACTCAAAGAACGTGCTCTATGCCTTTGAGGTCGCAAAGGCTCTCGGCATGAAGACGATCGCGCTCACCGGAAAGGACGGGGGGAGGGCCGGAAAGCTCGCGGACCTTTCCCTCATCGCACCGTCGAATGAGACCTATCAGATACAGGAATATCATCTTCCGATCTATCACGCGCTCTGCCTCATGCTGGAGGAGAGATATTTCGGGGAATGAGCTTCCCGGCTTCGGAGTCCTCCGCATTTTTCGAAAAAGCGCGGAGAAAAAGATCTGACCGCTTCGGATTGTCGTTTCAATCTCAGAGAGGAAAGGCTCTGCCTTTGGGGCGACCGGAATTTTGAGCCGAAGCGGGCAAGCACCCTTTTGTGAGCGTTCTCCGCTCAAGCTGTGGTTTTAGAGAGAAGAAGGAGAAGAGAGAGGGAGATCCTTTATGAGAAAAAAGAAATACCGCCATGTCTTCTCCGTCCCCTGCTACGGGGACTCCCCTTATCTTGAGGAGCTGATCCGGAGCCTTTTACAGCAGAGTCTCCGAGCGCACATTATCCTCGTTGCTGCAGGGGAGAGTGCCTTTTTGAGAGAGCTCTCCGCCCGCTTCAGACTTCCGCTCTATCTCAGGGAGGGAAAGCCCTGTCTCCGGGATGACTGGAATTTCGCCTATGAAAAGGGGGCGGAGCTCGCGGAGCTTGTCACGATCGCGCATCAGGACGATCTCTATGACCCGGACTACCTGAAGGCCGTGCTCCACGCCTTCTCCCTCTATCCGGATATGTCGCTCTTTTTCTGCGACTGCCGGACGATCGATGCCTCGGGAAATGTCTTTTCGCGCCGGGCGGAGGCGGTGAAGCGTCTTCTCCGCCTGAGGCTTCGGAATCACGAGAGGGCGGACCGCTGCTCCGTGAAGCTTTCCGCGCTCCGCTTCGGAAACGGAATCATCTGCCCGAGCTGCTGCTATCGTCCCTCCCTCTGCGGGACCCCGCTCTTTCAAAATTCCTACCGCTTCATCATAGACTGGGACACCTTCCTCCGCCTCTCCCGCAGGCCGGGGCGCTTTCTCTCTCTGGAGAAGCCGCTCCTGTCCTACCGGGTCCACGGTGGGGCGGAGACCGCAAGGCAGATCGAAAGCCACAACCGGGAGAAGGAGGAGGAAGAGGAGTTTCGGAAGCTGCACGGGGCGTTTCTCGCAGGCATATTGATGCTGTTTTACAGGAGGGCGTATTCCGCCTATGGAAAAGACAAGAAAAAGTAGCGGTGCGGCGGGAAATCCGAGAAGAGGAGCGGGAACGGTCCTGTACGGACTGTTCTTTTTCCTTTGCGCGCTCTCCTTTTCGATCTTTTTCTACGAGTCCGGGAACTGGGGAAGGCTCACGGGAGAGGCGGGGAATCTCCCCGCGCTTTTCGAGATCGGGCTCGTCCTTCTCCTTATCCTCCTTTTTTATGCGTTCCGGCGGATTTTCCTTAAAAACCGGAGGCGGACACTTCTCTGCATCGCCGCTGTTCTCCTCCCGGAGCTCTATCTCCACAGAATGCTCTTTCCCTTCTTCCTCTCCGGCCTGTATTTCTGGCTTCTTTTCTTCCTCTTCTTCCTCCTCTTCGGAGAGGGGAAGCGCGTCCCTCCCCGGGAGCTTCTCCGCTCGGCCTCCTCTCTCCCGGGCCCCGATTTTCTCCCCCTCCTTTTCTCCCTGCCTCTTCTCCTGATCCAGCTGAACCGGATGAATATCGCGGCGGACTACGATTCCCTTCGCTACGGCCTTCGGAGCAGCTATGTGCTCTTTAACGGAGACTTTTTCTCCGCGCTCGGCCAGATCAATGCAGTCTACAGCTATCCGAAGGGGCTGGAAATCCTGAGCTTTCCGCTCTCCCATTTCCGCTGCTTTTCCCTCCAGCTCATGTTTCAGTTCTGGACCATGATCGCGTGCGCCTTCCTCCTCTTTCGAATCCTCCGCCTTTTGGGGAGAGCGAGGAGAGACAGCTCCTACGCCGTCCTCTTCTTCTTTCTGATGAGCTCTGTCGGAAATATGTCGATCACGGCGAAGACGGATCTCATCACGCTTCTCGTCCAGCTCGCCATGCTTTTCTTCTTTCTCAGAGGGGAGTGGATGAAGGGGACGGCGGCCCTTGTACTGAGCTACTCCTTTAAACCAACGGCCGTCGTTTTCAGCACGGCGTCCTGGCTGATCCTGATGGCGGGCTCTCTCTATCTCACTCTCCGAAGCGAAGGCAGGGCGGGATTTCTCCGGGAGGAGAGAAGAAAAGGGGGAGCGGCGCTCCTCTTCTCCCTGCTGTTTACGGGCCTTGTGACGCTCCGGACCCTCCTCATCACAGGGCTTCCCTTCTCCACCACCTTCACCGGCTTCTTTCAGGCGATCGGCTTTCAGGTGAAATGGCCCTTTAATCTGGACGCCCATATCGACTATGCGACAAAGGGAGGGACGGCGGAGCTCTTCCTTTCCGTCTTTCGGCGGGCGCTTCTCTTCCTCTTTTGCCCGATCGGGGAGGATATGAACCATGTGCAGATCGCCTGGGGAGGCATCTCGATCCCGATCCTCCTCTTTCTCTCGATCCGAAATATGCATCATTTCCGGGCCGGAGGCAGAAAAGGGGAAGGAGACGAAGAGAGGAGAAAGCGCCTTTTCCTTCTCTTTTTGCTTCTCTCCGGGATCGGCCTTCTCTCCCTCATGACGCTCTCGATGCTCTGGCAGGTGGATGGAAACTACTATATCCTTCTGGACTCCCTGCTTTTGCTCACGGCCTTCGCTCCGATCCCGGACGCATCCTCTGAGGACGAGCTTCCCTCTCTTTTTAAGAGGAGAGAGGGGGAGGGAGGAGGAAGAGGGGGAAGGCTTTATCTCCCCGGCACCGCAATCCTCTATCTCGCCTCGCTTTTCACCACGCTGATTACGAGCTGGGTCGGGGCCGTGGGATTTACGCCCATTGACCTTTTAAACCGCGGCTACTATGATAATGTGGCGATGATCAAGGAGTTTGAGGCGGAGCGGGGTTCCCTCCGGCACTTCTCTGAGATGTCTTTGCGAAAGCAAAACCGGGTGCTCGCCTTTGCCAGGACACCGGACTGCTACTATATCCTCTGTAATGTCCAGAGCATCGCCGATGTGGAGGGCTCGGGAGGAAGTCCGGGCCTCTATGATGATCCGGAATTCTTCGAGTGGTTTCTGAAGTGGGCCGATATTGACTATATCTACCTCGAGCGGAGCTTCCTCTGGGATGAGAGGGAGGAGAGGGCGAAGGAAATGCTTCACTCCCTCCTTAAGGACGGCATGCTCTATGAGCTGGATGTCGAGGAGGGGAGGGCGGATCAGGACGGCTTCCTCCTGATGAAGGTGGACCAGCAGAGACTCTCCTATGTCTGGGACGGAAGGGAGCTCCCCGCGCTTTCGGAATCGGAGCTCTCCGAGAGGAGAGAAGTCTTTGAGCGTTTCCTCTCCGGCGGCTTTTCCTACTGGGAAATACTGGAGGCAAAGAAAAAGATGGGCGGTGCATACCGCTGATTTCCGTCCGCGCAGACAGATGCTTCTGCCCCGGTGTTTAAGGACGCGGCTTCGCCCGGGAGGCACTTCTCTCCTTTGAAGCTTCCGTCTCACCGACAGCTGCCCGCGCATCGCCGCCCTGACGCCTTGCCGATCCATAAGAAGGCCGTCTGCCGCCCCGGCGTTTAGCGATTTGGTCTTTCAAATCGCTTAAGGACTCGGCTTCGCCCGGGAGGCATCAGCCGACCTCCCTTCGGGAGGCACTTCTCTTCGAGAAGTGGTCAAGGACGCTCCGAGTCCGCCTGATGGCAGACTTCTACGCTCAGTTACGGGGTTTATTTCAATAGAGAGGAGAGAGATGGATTCAGCGAGGGACAGAGATCGCGAAAAGGGGAAGCGTACAGCAGCGGTACGGGAAGCAGTAGTTTTTCTCCTTCTGCTTCTCGCGGGCTTCTATGTGAACCGTCATATTCACATTCACGGTCTCTACATGGATGACCTCTATATGTGGTCCTGCTACGGGGAGCAGAGCTATTTCGCCTTTGCCTTCCCGATCGGCACTTCGACCCGCTTCCGGCCGGTCTACTGGACGCTCACCTATCTGGAGATGATGCTTGTCAGGAATCATCCCTCGCTTTTTGTGCCGGTAAATATTATCCTGAATGTCGGCTGCGCCTACTTTATCTATCGCTTCTCCCGGAAGCTTTCCGGGGGGCTCACGCTGATCCCGTTCCTCTCCGCTCTGCTCTATCTCTTCTCCCATTTTTCCTATTATCAGATCGGACAGGCCCTGGGGCTTCTGGAGACCATGTCCCTTTTCCTGGCGCTTTATATTCTCTTCCTGCTCTATGACTACCAAAGGGACGGCGCAGTTCGGCGTTTCCTCCTGACAAACCTCGTCTACTTCCTTCTGGTCTTCTCTCATGAGCGCTATCTCGCTCTCTTTCCGCTCTTCCCTCTCGTCCTTTTCTCGGGAAAGAGGAGGGAAGGACGTGTCCGTCTGCTTTTCCTCAGTATCCTGAACCTGATCCTGATCCTTCTCCTCCGGGGACTTGCGATCGGAAGCATCCTCCCGGCGGGGACGGGCGGGACGGAGGTGAGCGATACCTTTTCTCTGGGGCAGGCGCTTCGCTTCTCCCTCTCTCAGGTCGCCTATCTCTTCGGGGTCAATGCGGGGCCGGAATACTTGTCCGGAATTCCCTTTTCCGAGGCCGCGCCCTGGCTGAGACGCCTGGTCTTCTTAAGCTGGCTTCCGCTTTTCCTCCTGCTTTTTTCCGCGCTTTTGTGGGCGATCCCGGGAGGGCGCGGGAGGAAGGCGTCTTTCCTCGGTGGGAACCTCCTTTTCCTTAGCTTCATCGCGCTCTGTATCGGCTGCTCCTCCGTGACGATCCGGGTGGAGATGCGCTGGATCTACGTAAGCTATGCGGCAGCGCTCCTCTACCTCTCCTGGATTGTCGGAGAGGGCCTGAGAGCGCGGAGAGCAGCGGGACCGGAGGAAGAAGCAGAGGGGAGCCTCGGAGGGAAAGGCGGACAGGAAGCGGAAGAAGGAGCGGATTTCTCCTCCGGGCATGATGCAGGATCAGAGGGATCAGGGCTCATAGGGATGCTCAGCGAAGCAGAAGGGGAAGGCGCGGCAGCGAAGGACGGGAAAGGGAGGCGGCGGATCTTTTTCTCCCTCCTCTTTTTCGCCTATTTCCTGTGTCTCTCCCCGGTGGAACGCTATTACCGCTCCTATTTTCCGAAGATCTACTTCTGGGAGAATCAGGACCGCATGAATTCCCTCGCGGATCAGACGATCGGACGCTACGGGAGAGAGGGCGTTTTCGGAAAGCAGGTATATATTCTCGGAAACAGTTACCATATGACGGACTTTTACGCGAGGACCTTCTTCAAGGTCTATGATCGGGAGAGGACGGCCGGAGGAACGAGGATTCATTTCCTCCGGGACCTTTCGGAGCTCCCGGACGGCGCGGGGAGAGAGAACAGCCTGATCCTGGAGGAGGTCCCGGAGGAGAGGGGATACCGGGATATTACGAAGCAGAGCTTTGGAGGAGGGGAAGATGCGTAAGGATATGGAAGGGAGAGGAAGGCTTTTCTATACGCTGCTGCTTCCCGCTTTCTTTTCGGGGCTTCTCGTTCTCTATCTCCGCTTTTCTTCCATGGATATCGTATCCTCTGACTATATCCGCCTGATCAACTCCTATCTTCCGGATACGATGAACCCGGATAAATTCTTCGTGCCGGATATCCTGACCCGGATTCCGATCAGCTTCCCCCTTCGTGCGATCAATGTGGAGCTTTTCGGCTTCTCCGTCGTCTTCGACCGTCTTCTCGGGCTTCTCGGGCTCTGCCTCTCCGCGATCCCCCTCGCGCTCTTTTCCCTGCGCGCGCGCATTTTCGTGCGGGGAAGCCTTCTCCCGCCCATTCTGTGCCTCTTTTTCCTCCATTTTGGACTGAATAAATGGGAGCTTCTCTTAAACGGCTCCGGCTATGCTCATTTTCTGGCCTTTGCCATCTTCTACGCGCATTTTCTCCTGCTGGACCGCTTTCTGAGAGGGGAGGAGAAAAGGGGGAGTACAGCACTTCTTTTTCTTCTCCCCTGGATTTCGCTTCTCGTCGCGGGGCCCTATCTGATCGTCTATCTCCTAACACTGGTTCCGGCCTACAGCTTCCTCCTTCTCCGGGAGGCCTCCCGCGCGGAGAAGGATTCTTCTCTTTCGGAGGAGAAGAGGGAGAGCGCCGAGACCGGGAAAGCGCAGCCCAGGCCGTCCCACTGGATGATGCTTTTGATCCTCTCCGTCCTTCTGCCCCTCTTCCTCTACATTTTGAGCAATCATTTTGCGGTATATGAATATTCCGGCGCGGAGAAGCGGACACTCTTTTCCTTGCTCCGGGAATTTCCAAGCTTTCCCATACGCTTTACGCTGAACGGCTTTGCCTCGATGCTCCTCTCCGGAGAGAGCCTGGAGGAGCTCCTCTCGCAAGGTGAGCTGAGTCAGAGCAGGATCTATCTCATGGGGGGAGTCACGGCATTCTCCTACCTCTTCTCCATCTGGCTCTACCTGAAAAGAGGCTATTACAGGGAAACTCTCTTTCCGGCCCTTTTGATCCTTCACGGCCTGGGGAGCCATGCTATCGTCCTCCTCTCCCGCTTCATCTTCCAAAATCCGGATTATGCCTGGCAGAGCCGCTATGCGCTTCAGTACGAAAGCGGCATACTCGGTATCCTCCTCCTCTGCTTTTTGCTTCTCCGCGATGCGCGGGCCGTGGCCCCGGGGGAAGAGGAGGACGAAAGCGATACGGGCGGCATTTTCCTCCGGAAGGCGGAGAGGGAGGAAAGAGAATGCGGCGGATGGGCGGCGCCGGGGAGAGCGGCACGCTGCCTGGCGCTCCTCCTTCCATTGACCTTTTTCCTCGGGAACTGTTATACTACTGTGCGGGAGATCCGGAAGATCCCCTACCGAAGGCAGAGCTATGAGCGGATGACTCAGACAGCCTGGGAGCTCGAGAGCTTCAGCGACGAGGAGCTTCAGCAGATCTTCGAATACCACCACGGCGGCGGGCGTATTGAACGCGCGTTTCGCATCCTCCGGGAGGGAAAGCTCAATGTATACCGCGCTCTCCGGGAGGGGCAGGAGGAAAGAGCATGAAGGTTTTGATACTGGCCGGAGGGCTCGGAACCAGGATTTCCGAGGAATCCCATCTGAAGCCGAAGCCCATGATAGAGATCGGAGAGATGCCGATCCTTTGGCATATCATGAAATACTACTCCTCCTATGGCTTTCACGAGTTCATCATCCTGGCCGGCTATAAGCAATATCTCATCAAGGAGTATTTCGCGAATTACTTTCTCCACAATGCGGACATCACCTTCGATATGTCAAACAATCAGATGGAGGTCCACCAGAATGCCTCGGAGAACTGGAAGGTGACAGTCGTCGACACCGGGCTCCGAACCATGACGGGGGGGCGAATCCGCCGTGTCAGAAGCTATTTAAAGGGAGAGCGTTTCATGCTGACCTACGGAGACGGGGTTTCCGATGTGGACCTTCGAAAGCTTCTCGCCTTCCATGAAAGCGCCGGGAAGACCGCGACCATTACCACGGTGAACCTCGCTCAGCAAAAGGGTGTCCTCGACCTTTCCTCCGATGGGAGGATCCGGGCCTTCCGGGAAAAGGAGGAGTCCGACGGAGCTGTGATCAATGGGGGCTTCATGGTCTTTGAGCCCGGGATCTTTGACTATCTTGAGGGAGACGAGACGGTGCTGGAGCGGGAGCCGATGCGAAGGCTCGCATCCGACGGGGAGCTCATGGGCTTTTACCACGAGGGCTTCTGGCAGTGCATGGACACGCAGAGGGAGAAGAAGCTTCTGGAGGAGCTTTGGTTCAAGGGAAAGGCGCCGTGGAAGCGCTGGTGATTTGCCGGATCGGGGTGCTTCGGAGATCCGGGAGGGAGAGGAAAAAGGGATGAATTACGCCGAATTGAAAAGCTTCTATCAGGGCCGCCGCGTCTTTGTCACAGGGCACAGCGGCTTTAAGGGGAGCTGGCTCAGTCTGATTCTTCTCCTCCTCGGAGCAAAGGTCTATGGCTACTCCCTCCCGCCGGAGACAGAGCCCTGCCTCTATGAGCTTCTCGGACTGAAGGGAGAGATCCGGGAGCTCGGAGGGGACGTGCGGGATTTCAGGGCCCTGCAAAAGGCCGTCACCGAGGCGGAGCCGGAGCTTATCTTCCATCTTGCGGCGCAGCCCATCGTCCGGGAGTCCTACCGCTTTCCCAGAGAGACTTACGAGACGAATGTCATGGGAACAGTGAACCTCTTGGAGGCACTTCGCTTTTCTTCCTCCGCAAGGAGCTTTCTGAATGTGACGACAGACAAGGTTTATGAGAACCGGGAGCTTCCGGAGCACGCCTTTTCCGAGGAAGAGAAGCTGGATGGCTTCGATCCCTATTCGAACTCGAAGTCCTGCTCGGAGCTTGTGACGCACAGCTATAAAAGCTCCTTCTTCTCCGGGGAGTCCGCGCTCCGCATCTCTACCGCGAGAGCCGGAAATGTGATCGGAGGCGGGGATTTCGCAAAGGACAGGATCATCCCGGACTGTGTGCGGGACACGGTGGAAGGAAGACCGATCCGCGTGCGGAATCCCTTTTCCACAAGGCCCTACCAGCATGTTTTGGAGCCGCTTCTCGTCTATCTCACGATCGCGGCGAAGCAGGAGGGATATCAGGAGGAGAGCGGAAAGACGGAGAGCTCGGAGGGCGCCCGTTATGCGGATTATTACAATGTGGGACCGGACGAAAGCGATGCGATCACGACGGGGGAGCTCGCGGAGCTCTTTGTGAAGAGCTGGGGGGAGCCGGCCTCCTGGGAGAGCAGACCGGAAGAGAGGGCGCCGCACGAGGCGAGCTATCTCCGGCTGAACTGCGAAAAGCTCAGGGAGAGGCTTCGCTGGGAGCCCCGCTGGCAGGTCCGAAAGGCCGTGGAGGAGACCGTCCTTTGGTACCGGGCCTGGCACGAGGGGAGGGAGCTTCGCTCCTTCACGGAGCAGCAGATCCTTCACTTTCTCCGCTGAGGGACGCTGTGCTCCTCCCTTTGGCGCTCATTCCTCCCGATATTTCTGCCTTGGAGAACGGGTGCTTCCGAGGCCTCTTGGACTCTTCCCCGCCGAGCGTTCCGGAGAAAGCCGCGTGCGGCCCTTTCCGAAGCGGCCGCTCTCTCTTTTCCGGTCACCCTCTTTCCCGATCGCTCTCCTTTCGCTATTTCGGAGGGAGGGCGGCGCAGGAAAGGACGGGAGACGCTGTGTCTTCTGCCTTTGTCAGGAGAGCCGCGCTGCGGGCTCCGTGGATGCAGAGATCGAGGATCGACTATGATTCAGGCTGCTGATTCGCCAAAGGGCGCTTCAGCTTCGTTTGCTGTCAGGAGATTTCATGGAGAAGATGGAAAAAACGGAAAAGGAAGCGAGGGAGGAGATTCTCTCCCTCGTCGCGGATTACGCGAGGAAATATAAGAGGCAGGATGCCGCCTTCCAAAGGGGGGACAGGATCCCCTATGCCTCCAGAGTTTACGACGAGAGAGAAATGGTGAACCTCGTGGATTCCGCCCTGGAGTTCTGGCTCACTGCGGGGCGGTATACGAAGCGCTTTGAGAAGGAGTTCGGGGACTATCTGGGAGTGAAGTATGTGAGTCTGGTAAACTCGGGCTCCAGCGCAAATCTCCTCGCCTTTATGGCCCTGACCTCTCCTCTTCTCAAGGAGCGGAGAGTGAAAAGGGGGGATGAGGTTATCACGGTCGCGGCGGGCTTTCCCACGACGGTGAATCCGATTCTGCAGTACGGCGCTGTCCCGGTCTTTCTGGATGTGGGGATTCCCTCCTGCAATATCGACACAAGCCTTCTGGAGAGCGCGCTCACGGAGAAGACGAAGGCGGTCATGCTCGCGCACACTCTCGGAAATCCCTTCGATCTCAAGACAGTGAAGGACTTTTGTGAAAGACACGGCCTCTGGCTTGTAGAGGATAACTGCGATGCGCTCGGCTCACGTTATAAGATGGACGGGGAATATCTTTTCACCGGCTCCATCGGAGACATCGGCACCAGCTCCTTCTACCCGCCCCACCATATGACGATGGGAGAGGGGGGCGCGGTTTATACCAGTGATCCTCTCCTTCACAAGATCCTCCGCTCTCTCCGGGACTGGGGCCGCGACTGCTGGTGCGATCCCGGGAGGGACAACAGCTGCGGACATCGCTTCGACGGACAGTACGGAGAGCTCCCCAGGGGATACGATCATAAATATGTCTACTCGCATCTCGGATATAACCTGAAGGCAACTGACCTGCAGGCCGCGGTCGGCTGTGCGCAGCTTGAGAAGTTCCCGAGCTTTGCAAGGAGGAGGAGAGAGAATTTCACCTTCCTGAAGAAGCTTTTGCAGGACGGCGGGGCGGAGCGGAGTCTGATCCTTCCGGAGGCTTCCGAGAACGCGGATCCCAGCTGGTTTGGCTTTCTCATGACGGCGAAGGAGGGCACGGACCGGGGGAGGCTCGTCCGCTATATCGAGGGGAAGGGCATTCAGACCAGGATGCTCTTTGCCGGAAATCTGATCCGGCACCCCTGCTTTGATGAGCTTCGCTCAAAAGGAGAGGGTTACCGCATCGTCGGCGAGCTCACAAATACCGACCGCATCATGCGGGACAGCTTCTGGGTCGGCCTCTACCCCGGCATGACGGAGGAGAAGCTTTCCTATATGGCGGAGATGATCCTTGAGGGGCTTGGTTAGGCTTTCGCCGTACGAATGCAAAATGGGAGAAGAGGAAGCTTTCGAAGAGATAGGAAACGGAGGCATAGATGAAAGCGGAAGGGAAGGAAGAGGAGTTTTCGTCGGATCTTAAGGCGGTGCATGAAGCCAATCTCTATATCATGCGGGAGATCGACAAGCTGTCGAAGCGGCATGGAATCTCGTACCGCATGGACTCCGGCACACTGCTCGGGGCCGTGCGGCACCGGGGCTTTATCCCCTGGGATGACGATGTGGATCTCCTCTTCCGGAGAGAGGAATTCTCAAAGCTCTGCGCTGTTTCTTCCGAGCTTCCGGAGGATTTAAAGCTTTTGCTCCCATGGGAGCTCCGGAAGGGAAGAGCCTTTTATGACTTTGTGCCGAGGATCCTCTATCTTCGCTCCAAAAGACACGGGGAGGAGAGTGCCGAGCAGGAATTCTACGAGGGGAAGCTGAACCACCTCTGGGTGGATCTCTTCCTCCTGGATGCCCTTCCGGATAATCCCTTTCTGAGCTTCCTCTATCGCTTCCGGCAAAAGCTCGTCTTCGGCCTTGCGATGGGGCACAGGATGCGGATCGAGCTTTCGAAATATAGGGGCCTGCAGCGCCTGCAGGTCTTATTTCTCTCCGGCATCGGAAGACTGCTTCCGATGCCTCTCCTCTTCCGCCTCCAGGAGCGCTGGGCGGGTGCCTGTACGAGAGCCTGCCGAAGAAGCGGGAGGAAAACGAAGCGCTCCTACTTCTCGAACTACCAGCCGGACTTTCAGCACTGCACGGTGGAGAATGCCTGGGAGGAGCCCTATTCCCCCTTCGCCTTTGAGGGGGAGCGCTTCCCCGGGCCGAAGAACTGGGACAGGGTGCTCCACATGCTCTACGGTGACTACCGGAGGCTTCCCCCGGAGGAAGAGCGCCGTCCGAGCCACAGCGGACAGATCGAGCTTTGGGAGAGCACAGAGCGGGAAGAGCAATAGGGCAATGCGGATAGACCGCCGCGAAGAACAATAGGGCAATGCGGCAATGCGGATAGACCGCCGCGAAGAACGATAGGACAATGCGGATAGAAAGAGAACAATGCTGGCGGACAGATCCGTGAGGCGGCGATGTCGTGCGATAGATTCGCGAGGCGGCAATGCCTTGCGGGAAACTCCCGGGTGACGAAAAAGCCGGAAGGCTGCCGGATCATTCTCCCGTCCCCGCTGTGGTTCTAAGCCGCGGAAGATATAGAAGAGCATAGGTATAAAAGAGTTTAGATATAAAAGAGTATCGTTATAGAAGAAGGGTATCGAGGAGGCAATATTTGAAGAAGATCAGTCTCATCGTCTCCGTCTACAATGAAAAGGAAGGACTGGAAAGCTTCTATGAGAAGGCGGACAGCGCCTGCAGGGGACTTATGGAGCTCGGCTATGATTACGAGCTCCTTTTTGTAGATGACGGCTCTCAGGATGGGAGCCGGGAGATTCTGCGGGAGCTCTCGGGGAGGGACCGCAGCCACGTCCGAAGCCTTAGCTTTTCCCGGAACTTCGGACATGAAGCCGCGATGACAGCGGGGCTGGACTACGCCTCCGGGGAGCTTCTGGTCTTCATGGACGCAGATCTCCAGCACCCTCCCTCCTGCCTCCCGGAGATCGTGCGCTGCTATACGGAGGGCTATGAGGTGATCTCCATGGTCCGAAGCTCGAATCCCTCCGCAGGCCTTCTGAAAAACTGGAGCTCCGGCGCCTTCTACTGGCTTTTGAACCGGGTTTCCGATCTCCATTTCGAACCGAATGCCTCCGACTTTTTTGCGATCTCCCGAAGGGTCCAGGCGGTGCTTCGGAAAAACTACCGGGAGAAGATCCGCTTCCTCCGGGGCTATGTGCAGAATGTCGGCTTCCGAAAGACCACTCTCCGCTATGACGCGGCCGTGCGGGTCGCCGGAAAGAGTCACTACTCTCTCCGAAAGCTTTTTATCTTTTCGAGAAATACCATCATGTGCTTCTCGAATCTCCCCCTGCGCCTCGGGATCTTCGCCGGCCTGTGCAGCGGGCTCCTCGGACTCCTCGTGCTGATCTACACTTTGTTCACGAGAAAGGGAGCGCCCTCCGGCTACGCCACCATCGTCGTTCTGATCTGCTTTATGTTCGCGGTGCTTTTCTTTATCGTCGGCATCATCGGGGAGTATATCGCGGTATTCTTTGAGGAGATGAAGGACCGCCCGATCTACATCATAGAGGACAAAGAAAATTTCCCGGAAAGTTGATTATCAACGAGCTTGAAAGCTATGAAGGAAATGATGAAAGGACGCAGTTTAATAAAGACGATTCCGGGCACGGGCAAGGGTCGGTATATCCTGAATGTGTCGGAGTGAGAAGCGATATCTAAAGAGGAAAGCAAGATGGAACAAATATGGGAAAGGCTGTATAACGCAGCGAAAGGGGCACAAAATCCGAGAGAGATTTCCGAGAGAATCTATGCCGGCGGCGTGGCGGCTGCGGTTGAGTCCGTGAGCGGCAGGATTTATACCGGCGTTTGCGTAGATACATCCTGTACACTTGGAATCTGCGCGGAACGCAATGCGATGTTTCATATGATTACAAACGGCGAGAACGAGATTAAACGGGTATTAGCGCTTATGCCTGATGGATTGACAGCCGCTCCGTGCGGCGCGTGCAGAGAATTTGTGGCGCAGCTAATGCCAGGCAGATACCATGACGTAGAAATAATGCTTGATTATGAGCGGGGAAAAGTGGTGACGCTTGGCGAGCTGACTCCGGAATGGTGGATATAATTTCCGCCTGCCGCGGAGAAAGCTCTTAATGATTTTGTACTTTTTTATGATTTGGGAAAAGGCTGTTGCCTTTGAGCTCGGCAACAGCCGCAGGTGACATTTCTGTACAGATTTGATTCGTTTAAGGATCTGTACGCTGCGTTACCACTCTTAGAGTGTGGAGACCCAGAGGACAATGCTGCCAGTGCATCGCCGGACGACAGGAAGGAATACGACTCCCAGGAGGAGGAGCAGAAATATGGAGTGGTTGGCATAAAGACCGCACTGGTTTAGATAATGAAAAAAGGCTGTGGGCTTTTGCAAAGGAGTTTCAGCAGTATAAAAATACTGACAGGGAGGTGGTTACATGAAGACTAATGACAGAGCGCTTACAGATTTGATGAAGGCTGTGGCCAGCGGTGCAGCACAGCTTCCTGATTTCCAGAGGGGCTGGGTATGGGATGATGGACGTATCAAAGCTCTGATACTCAGCGTCATCCACAACTTTCCTGTCGGTGCTGCGATGTTTTTGGAATACGGAAATAAGAGTATCCATTTTAAGCACAAGCCGATAGAAGGTTCCGATGCCAGTGCTGGTATCGAGCCGGATGAACTGATTCTTGACGGACAGCAGCGGCTGACATCTCTTTATAATGCGCTGTACAGCAAGAATCCCGTCCGGACGAAAACGGATAAGGGGAAAGAAATAGACAGGTTTTATTATCTGGACATAGAAAAAGCGATAGATCCGTGCGCAGACGAGGATGTTGTTATTTCAATTTCATCAACGAGACAGCTGACATCTGACTTCGGAAGAAAAGTGGAATTAGACCTCTCTGCCAGACAGAATGAGTTTCAACAGAAAATGTTTCCGCTGAACATCATCCTCGACTCTGGCGAGGAGCAGAAATGGCAAAACGAGTATTATGCCTATTACAATTATGACCCGGCCGTCATTAGACAGTTCACGAAGTTCTTCTCCAAAATCATCATGCCGACACAGAAATATGCCGTTCCGGTTATTTTGTTGGATAAGGATACTCCGAAAGAAGCGGTCTGCCAAGTCTTTGAGAATGTTAATACCGGCGGTGTCTCTTTGACCGTTTTCGAGCTTGTTACAGCTATTTTTGCTATGGATGACTTTCCGCTGCGCAAGGATTGGGAGGAGCGTAAAGCAAAGTATTTTTCGGGCGAACTGTTGAACATCGTTACCGCAACTGACTTTTTGACTGCCCTCACATTGCTTTCTTCCTTTAAAGAGGGTGGAACTGTAAGCTGTAAGAAGAAGGATGTGCTGGCTTTGCAGCTACAGTTTTATCAAAAGTACGCAGATGATCTTTGCAAAGGATTTTCTGCTGCTGATAAACTGCTTCAGGAAGAACGAATATTCTCAAGCCGTGACCTGCCCTATAGCACACAGCTAATTCCTCTTGCTGCCATTTGCACTGTGCTGATGGATGGAAATAAGATTTATACCACTACCATCAAGAATATGGTCAAGCAGTGGTATTGGTGCGGTGTCTTTGGAGAGCTGTATGGTTCCGCAAATGAGTCGCGATATGCCAACGATATGACCCAGGTCATCAAATGGATTACCGATGGCGGCGGTCTTCCGAAATCAATTACTGACTTTTTCTTTAATCCGACACGTCTGCTCGGTCTGCAATCGAGGCAGTCAGCAGCATACAAGGGAATTATGGCTTTGATTTTGAAGAACCATGCCCGTGATTTCATATCCGGTGCAGAGATGGACTTCTCGACCTATTCGAATGAGAAAATTGACATACATCATATCTTCCCGAAGGATTACTGCATTGGGAAGAAATATGACAGGGCTAAGTGGAACAGCATTGTGAACAAGACACCAATATCGGCAAGCAGCAATCGAGAGATTGGTGGCGTGGCTCCCTCCACGTACCTTGGTAAACTTGAAAAGAAAGGATCTGTGCTGCCATCCGATTTGGATGGATATGTTGAGACCCATTGGATTAACCATTCTCTTCTGAGGAACGATGAGTTTCAGAATTTCATTGTTGACCGCGCAAAGAAACTGTTGAGCGCGATTGAGGCAGCAACGGGCAGAACAATATCCGGTAAAGACTCCGATGAAGTCCAGCGGGAATTTGGAGCCGCTTTGAATTGATACCTTTTAACGATATCAAACATTTGAATACTTGACAAGTAACTGAAAGAATACCGGGAATATGATGAGAAGATCGGTCATCTGACACTTTCCCGTATCGAGCTGGATCTGGACGACAGCGTGGAAAGTGAACTACCGAAAGATCCAGGCCTCCAGAGACGGAAAGCTCTATGAAGTGCTGGCGGACAGCAGGAATATAATGGTAAAGCAGCAGGAAAAGGTCTGATCGTGCCTGCATGAAGCACACTTTGATGAACGCCGACATCGAGGTGATAGCCAGGATAACGAAAGAAAAGAGAAGAAATAATCGAAATAGGAGGGTATTTACAATGATTTTGTACCACGGAAGCAATGTTGCCGTAGAGCATCCGAAACTTATCCGGCAAAATCGTTATCTGGACTTCGGTTTCGGATTTTATACCACCACCAACCGCGATCAGGCAGTGAACTTTGCGCAGAGGGTCACTGAACACCGCAAGACGGGAGCTGCTACGCTGAATATTTACTTGGTAGAGGAAGCGGTGGCGTTCAGGGAGTGCAGTCTGCTGCGCTTTGACAGTCCGGATGAGGCGTGGCTGGATTTTGTGGCTGCGAACCGTCAGGGGACTTATCAGAGCAAGCAGTATGACCTGATTTACGGCGCAGTGGCAAATGATAGCGTCTATCGTACCATTACCTTGTATATGGCCGGGGTGCTGGATAAGGAGCAGACATTGGCGGCACTCAAAATTCGGGAGCTGTTTAATCAGCTGGTGTTCGCAACGGAAAAAGCACTGCAATACCTGCATTTTGAAGGGAGGGAGCTTGTATGAACGAAGAGCAATTCAGCGCGATGCTGGCAATCATTGTGCCTCCTATTATTGAGCAGATCACCAGAAACAGCAATGTGAACGATGATAAAGCGATTTCCCGCTTTTACCGGTCCAAGCTCTATCAAGAGCTTTCGGATGAAAAGTCGAAGCTGTGGCATTACAGCCCCATGACGCTGTATACCCTGTATCAGGATGAACTTTTGACAGGCTCCTATGATTATCCGGAGGAGGCATGAGAGATGAGAAAGGAATCCGTTTTTTTAATCTACTGCATGGAACGATACCGTCATTTCAAGGAACTTTCCGGTGCGGATGTGGCAAAGATCTTTGATGAGTATGGCATCTATGGGTATATCAGCAAGTACTTTGAATCGCTGCATACAATGGGAGATCATTGCATTGTGCAGGATATCGACGATTATATCAGCAGCATCAGAGGCAGCAAACAAAGCAAGGCATAACAGTTTTGCATTTTGGGAGAGATAAGTATGATAAGGAATGTCGCAATCGTAAGTCTGTCCAGTGGGATCATGGGAGAAGAAGAGATTCAGTACGAAGTGGAGATCGGCTTTCGAAGGCTGCGGGAATA
>ERZ772772.31-NODE-31-length-74499-cov-12.633631_pt1 | contig 74499 bp, 63 predicted proteins | sample MGYA00511484_ERZ772772 | MGnify/ENA primary metagenome ERZ772772 (study PRJEB29015, sample SAMEA2737913) | human oral metagenome | biome: human oral; feature: human-associated habitat; material: dental | place: China | collected 2088 ... | reverse complement strand
ATGCGTGGCGTGCCACCCTCGCCGCGCGGGGTAGCCACGGGCCTGCCGTCTTCCTTAGTGTGCGGGGCAGCCGCATCACGCGTCAGGCGGTCCATGCACTCGTCGAGCGCTACGGAAGGTACGTCGGCATTAAAGGGCTGCATCCCCACAGCCTGAGACACAGCTTCGCGACCCATCTTTTGGAGGGTGGCGCCGACCTGCGTCTCGTGCAGGAACTCCTAGGCCATGCGAGCGTCGTGACCACTCAGCTCTATACCCATGTGGACCGTACTCACATTCGCATGGTCTACCTCGAGGCGCACCCACGCGCACATCCGGGCAGGTAATCACGTACTACCACACTTTGTTTGGGACGGTCTCCCACCGTTGGGGAGGTAGTGTACTCCTGCGGCCGACATGCTGCGTAGTCAACAAAATACCTATCTCTACCAGCGCATTCATGGCTACTACATATCTAGCACTACTAGATAGTCTCAAATGCATCCTCGATGTTTGTGTTGAAAAACACAGGTTCCCACAAGATGTGGTATCCATAAGGACCCTTTTTTCGTCCGCATGTGCCCCGTGTTACCGTTTGTGTCGCAAAGTGTAGAGGGATGTTGCGAAGTGTCTTCTTTGACCTTATAGTGGGAGTCACGTTTTCAAGAGGGATGGTCTTCCTGCCAAAGAAGAGAGGAGGGAGGGGATGTACCTGACAGGCACCTATGGTCGTAGCCTAGATGCCAAGTCTCGTATCACCCTCCCCGCGACCTTCCGCAAGCAGTTTGACGTCCAGGTTTGCCTGGTTCCTGTTGGGAACGCGCTCTACGGTTTCACTCCCGAGAGTCACCAAGCGTGGATTGCGAGCTTCTTCCCCAACGGGTTTAACCCCCGCAATCGGAAGGACGACAAGCTACGTCGGGCACTCGCCTCGAGGACTGTCACGGTCGACATCGACTCGGCCGGCCGTGTCGCCCTCGGCAAGATCAGGGCCGAGGATATCGCGAGGTGTGGGATCGAGCGTGAGGTGGCAATCGTCGGTAATATCGACCACTTTGAGATCTGGGACTCATCGAGCTTGAGTGAGCAGATGGACGAGCTCGACCAGGATCTCGACGAGTTGATGTTCTCCGAGTAGGGTAGGGCGTCTTGACAGAAGAATATCGGCACGTACCAGTGATGATCGACGAGGTCATCAGGGAGCTTGATCCCAAGCCGGGCGAGGTCGTCTGTGACTGCACCGTAGGTGGGGCAGGGCATTCGATCGAGCTTGCTAAGCGGGTCTCGCCTGATGGCCTATCCATAGGCATAGATCAGGATGACATGGCCCTCGATGCCGCGACCGCTCGCTTCAGGCGAGAGGCCCCCGAGGCACAGGTCAAGCTTCTCAAGGGCAATTTCGCTTCGCTCGACTCGCTCCTCGTCGACGCGGAGGTGCCAGGTGTCGACTGCGTTTTGTTCGACCTTGGCGTCTCCTCACCACAACTCGACATCCCCCAAAGGGGCTTCTCATACCATGAGGACGCCCCGCTGGATATGCGCATGGACCCGGGGATACATACCACAACCGCAGCAGAGGTTATTAACACCAAAAATGAAGCCGACCTCACCCGGATCCTGCGCATATACAGTGACGAGAGCTTTGCCCCGCGCATCGCGCGGGCAATCGTCCGAGAGAGGGAACGCTGTCCCATCGAGACGACCCTCCAGCTTGCACAAATCGTCAAGGATGCCGTTCCTGCAGCAGCTCGTCGTCAGGGCCATCCCGCCCGCAAGACCTTCCAGGCCCTGCGAATCGAGGTGAACCACGAGTTTGATGCCCTCGAGAGGGGACTTCGCGCGGCGATCCGCTGGGCGAACACTGGCGGCAGGATCTGCGTCATCTCCTATCACTCGCGTGAGGACAGGATCGTGAAGCATGTCTTTGTCGAGATGAGCCAAGCTTGCATCTGTCCGCCGGAACTTCCGGTGTGCGTCTGTGGGTACGTTCCGATACTTAAGGTCAGGACAAAGAAGCCTCTCGTCGCGTCTGATGAGGAGGTCGCGGCCAACCCACGGTCGCGGAGCGCCCGCATGCGCGTGGCCGTCAAGCAAGACGTCACGAACGTGTAGGGTGGTACATGATGCTCCCGGGCTTCGGCCCGCCGCATACCAACGCAGCACCAACGCAACGCAAACGTAGTTTAAACGCAGTACCAACACACCACCACGTACCCCGCAGGGTGCGGCAGCACGAAGGAGCATACGATGGCATACATGGGGTCGGCCGCATATCGCCTTGATCAGCCTGAGACGCAACATCGACAGGAGGCGCGCGGCTCATTCCGTGTGGTCGAAGGCGGAGGCCTTGATTCACACGTACGAGAAGGGGTCTCGGGACAATTTCTCTCGAGGCTCAAGATCTTCGTGGTGTGCGTCATGGCCTTCGTCGCCATCGGTGGGGTTCGCGTGGGTATCTCGGCGGCAACCGTCTCGAGCATGCGCGGCAATATCGCGCTCGAGACTGCCATCTCGAGTGCCCAGAGCCTCAACGCTGACCTTCAGGTTACCAAGTCACAGCTCTCGGCATCGTCGCGCATCAATGACATCGTCACCCAGAACTACGGCATGGTCGACTCAACGAATGCGGAGATCCAGGGGTCTGCAGAGAATGCGCAGTCAGGCTATGGGAGGTAGTGGCTGCGCCGCTTGGCGTAGACTCATCTTGTGAGACGCGAAGACACATACTCAGGCCCCAGCGGGGCGCGGATGCGAGGGGTCCTTTTCGGAGGGGCTCCTCGTTGGCATAGGGATGAGCGTAGCTCTGCGACCCTCGACTCGGCGCGCCTCAATTCCGGCCTGCACTCCCTTGCCATCGTTATCGTCGCCATCACTGCCCTCGTCTGTGCCCGCCTGCTTTGGCTGCAAGTCTTCGATGTCGCGAACCTCAAGGGCAAGGCGGCCTTGAAGCGCCTCAACGTCATCACCATCGAGGCAAAGCGTGGCACCATCTATGACCGTAACGGCAACGTGCTCGCCATGAGCATCGACTGCACGACGATCTACTGCAACCCCCACGAGATCTCGGACAAGGGAACAGCCGCTCGGATTCTCTCCGCTGATCTTGGCGGGGAGGCCTCCTCGTACCTCACGGCGCTTTCGCAGGACACGACCTTCTCCTACGTCAAGATGAAGGTGAACACGGACAAGGCCGACAAGGTCAAGGGTGACCTCGCGAAGAGCGGCATCAAGGGCATCTACTACCTGAGTGACAGTAAGCGCGAGTATCCCTACGGCGACGTCGGTGGTCAGGTGCTTGGCGTCGTCGGCTCTGATGGCGATGGTCTCTCGGGTCTCGAGCACTACTATAACGACGTGCTCGCGGGATCAAACGGCTCGATGACGTTCGAGACGGGCAGCGACGGCACGCCGATTGCGGGCGGCATCAGTGAGACGACCGCCACAAAGAATGGCACCGACATTGTCATATCGCTCGATGTGGACATCCAGAAGGTGGCTGAGGACGCCATCAGGCAAGGTATCGTGAGCTATAAGGCTGAGTCGGGCTCTGTCGTGGTCACCAACCCCAAGACGGGGGAGATCCTCGCGCTGTGCTCGACACCGCTCTTTCGGATCACCGACCTCTCGACCGTCGAGGAGGGGGCGCTGAGCCTCAAGGCCGTCTCGTCATCCTATGAGCCGGGATCGATCTTCAAGCTGCTCACGATGTCCGTGGGCATCGAGGCCGGCCTCATCAGGCCTGACTCGACCTACAGCGTGCCTGCGAAGGTTCGCGTTGGCGGGGACCTTGTGGGTGACGACGACGGCCGAGACTACACGATGAACATGAGTATCAGGGAGATGCTGCGTCGCTCCTCAAACGCTGGGACTGCGCTCGTCACGCAGGACGTCATCGGCGCGAAGAATTTCGCGCAGGGCATAGACCGGTTCGGCATCGGGCAGGTGACGGGCATCGACTACCCGGGCGAGGTGCCAGGCATCGTGAAGACGCACAGCCAGTACGACGGTGCGAGTCTTGGTTCTATGGCCTTCGGTCAGTCTCTCGCCTTCCCGATGATACAGATGGTGAAGGCCGTTGGCGCCATCGCCAACAAGGGCGTGCTCGAGACCCCGCACTTCCTCATCAGCAAGGGTGGCCAGAACGTCAGCTGGGACAGCCCCGGCAGGGCCATCTCGGAGGATACCGCCGAAGAGGTCACGGACATGATGCGCACCGTCGTCCAGGAGGGGACTGCCGTCAAGGCCCAGGTCAAGGGCTATGACATCGCAGGGAAGACCGGCACGGGCGAGCAGGCTGACGAATCGGGCGGCTATGCGAGCAACAAGTACGTCTCGTCGCTCATCGGATTTGCGCCCGCCGGTGACGCGGAGCTCCTCGTCTATGTCGGCCTCAATGGAACGCCATACCTTGCGTCGGGCTCTGCGGCGCCGCTCTTCTCGACTATCATGGGACCGTCCCTCATCAACATGAGGGTCAAGCCGAGCGCGTAGGTCTGCAAAGGAGAACGCCAGATGCTCGAAACCACCGTTCAGGATGTCGTAGACGCCACAGGGGCAGCGTTGCTCTGCGGTCGTATGGACGCCGCCGTGCGTGGGGTCTCTATCGACTCGCGTGAGGTGGCTGCAGGTGGGCTCTTTGTCTGCTTCGTCGGCGAGCGCGTCGACGGTAATGACTACGCGCTTGGGGCGCTCGAGGCGGGCGCGGCGGCCATCGCGCTCACGCGCGAGCCGGCCGAGGAGCTTGTGGAGCGAGCGAAGGCGGCGGGCCGTGCCCTGTTCCGCGTCAAGGACGATGATCCCGAACAGTTCATGCTGCGTCTTGCCGGCGCCTGGCGCGCGAAGAACGCGGCGTGGACCGTCGTCGGCGTCACAGGCTCTGTGGGCAAGACGACGACCAAGGACATGCTGGCTGCGGCCCTGGCAGAACGCTATCGGGTCCATGCGACCAAGGGCAACCTCAATAACCTCATAGGCCTGCCCCTCACGCTGCTTACGGCCTCTCCTACAGACGAGGTGCTCGTCTGCGAGATGGGTATGAACCATCCAGGCGAGCTTGCGCGCCTCTCGGCCTGTGCGAGACCAACCGTCGCCCTCATCACCAACGTGGGCACGAGCCATGTCGGCATGCTCGGCTCAAGGGAGAACATCGCGCGGGCCAAGGCAGAGATACTCTCGGCCATGAGGCCGACGTTGGAAGACCAGGGAGGCGTCCACTCCTTTCTTGCCATGACCTCTGACAACGACTTCGCTCGCCTCATTGAGGATGAATTCGCAAGACCGGCGGGTATTGAGGTCATCTATGTGGGTGGCTCGACGTCTGCGCAGCTGCATGCCGAGGACATCCATCTTGATGGGGAGGGCTTCGCGCGGCTCACCCTGTCATTTACCGACGGGCTGCGCCTCGACGCCAAGCTGGGCGTGCCTGGACTTCACGTCGTCCCTGACGTCCTTCTCGTCATTGCCGTTGCCGAGCGCCTCGGCGTCGATCGCCGCGCTGCTGCCGTTGCCGTCGAGAGAATGCCTCAGACCCATATGCGCCTCGAGGTCGTGAAGAGGCAGGGTCGCCCTCGCGTCATAGACGATTCCTATAACGCCAGCCCCGATTCCATGGCATCCGCTCTTGATGTGCTCTCTTCCATGAGCTGCGTCGGCAGGCGCGTTGCGATCCTCGGAGAGATGGGCGAGCTGGGGGACGAGGCCCGCCGACTCCATGGCTACGTGGGTGCCTATGCCGCCGCGAAACGACCCGACCTCTTAGTGGTCGTGGGAAATGAGTGGGCGAGCGAGATGGCGGAGGCGGCCCTCACGATGGGTCTCTCCGAGGATAGGATCGAGCGTGCCCTTGATGTGGGCGAGGCAAGTCGCGTCATCGTCCCCGCCCTTACCGAAGATGATCTCGTGCTTGTCAAGGCCTCCCGTGCCGTAGGTCTCGATGCCCTCGTCAGGGAGGTGCTCGGCTGATGTTTGGCAACCCAAGCTACCCCACGTACCAGGTCTTCATCGCGGCAGCCCTCGCCGCGCTCCTCACGGGACTCTTGATGCCCGCCTTCATCAGGCTGATGCGCTACGAGGGCCTGGGGCAGCAGATCCGTGCGGATGGCCCCCAGCGCCACCTGCAGAAGCAGGGCACGCCCACCATGGGTGGGGTCATCATACTTTTAGGTGTCGTCATCACCTGCGCGCTGCAGGCGCGCTGGACGGCAGAACTCATCCTCGCGATGCTCGCGATGCTCGCGACGGGGTCTCTCGGCCTCCTCGATGACATCGAGTCGGTTGCCCACAAGCGCTCGTTGGGCCTCACGCCCCCCCAGAAGATGGCGGGTCTCATTGCGATCTCGGTCGCATTCTGCCTGGCGGCGGTCAACGTCTGCGACATCGCCCCGTGGGTCGACTTCCCCGGGGGATTCTCTCTCAATCTGGGCGTGCTCACCTCTGTCATCGAGGTGGGCGGGACACGGATTCACATCCCCTGGATCTACCTCATCTTCGTGTTCCTGCTCATGGCGGGCCTGTCCAATGCCGTCAACCTCACGGATGGACTTGACGGTCTTGCGGGGGGCTGCACGCTCGTCGTAATGCTTGCTATGGGCATGGTCGCCTTCAGCATCGGTTCCAAGGACCTTGCCGTCTTTGCTGCGGCCATCGCGGGTGCGTGTGTGGGCTTCCTCTGGCACAACTGCTACCCCGCGTCGATCTTCATGGGGGACACCGGCTCGCTCGCCTTGGGCGGGGCGTTCGCAGCCTTGGCTGTGCTCACCAAATCGGAGCTCGTCTCGCTGATCATGGGCGGTCTCTTCATCTGCGAGGCACTCTCGGTCATCATTCAGGTCGTGAGCTTCAAGGCGACGGGTAGGCGCGTCTTTCTGATGGCGCCCATCCACCATCACTTCGAGAGGCTGGGCTGGAGCGAGACGAAGGTCGTGATCCGCTTTTGGATCATCTCGGCTGCCTTCGCCTCCCTGGGTTTTGCGCTCTACTTTCAGCTTGGGTAGGAGGCTCATCGTGACTGATGCGACGATTGCAAGACGCCAGCCTGGAGACACGCTCGTTCTCGGCATTGGCAGGACGGGCAGGGACGTGGCCCTCTACCTGCAGGGGCTGCGTGCCAAAGACAGGGTGTCGTCCGTCACGGTCTACGGCGGCGTCGCGTCCTTTGAGGGCCAGGTCACCCGTGAGCTTGAGGCAGCGGGCATTCGTGTCATCTTAGGTACAGATGAGATCGAGGACGAGGAGCGCTACGACCTTGCCGTCGTCTCGCCGGGCATTCCTGAGGACTCGCCCTTCTTCCAGTCCGCATGGGCGCATGCGACCGAGACAGTGAGTGAGCCTGAGCTTGCGTGGCGCGAGAGCCCTGAGCGCTGGGTGGCCATCACCGGGACCAACGGAAAGACGACCACGACCACCCTTGCCTGTCAGCTCCTCAAGAGGGGATGTGGTGCCGCTGTCGCCGCAGGCAACATAGGCACGCCCACGATCAGGGCAGTCTCTGAGCGGGACGCCGGTGACTGGATTGTGGCCGAGCTCTCGAGCTTTCAGCTCGAGACGACCCAGAGGCTTCACCCGTGCGTCGCCTGTCTGCTCAACATAGCGCCCGACCATCTGGAGTGGCACAAGACCATGGGAGCCTACGCTGCCGCAAAGGAGAAGCTGTTCCAGAACCTTGGCGTGGGCGACCTGGCAATCGTGTCCGACAGAGACAGATGGTGTGTGCCCATCCGTGAGCGCCTCCTGGCGAGAGGACTTCGCACCCTGACGCTTGACGTGGCCGCTGACTGCGGTGGTGCCTGCGCGGCGTTCGTGCGGGACGATCGCCTCGTCGTGCGCCTTGATGGGATCGAGCACATCCTTTTGCCAGCAGGAGAGATGGGCGTGAAGGGTGCCCACAACATCGAGGATGCGCTGGCTGCCTCCTCGATCGCGCTCGAGCTTGGCGTGAGCGAATCCGTCGTGAACGACACCCTTCGCGACTTCAGGCCCCTTGAACACCGCATCGAGCCCTGTGGTGAGGTGGCGGGCGTCAGCTTTGTGAATGACTCCAAGGCGACCAACCCCGACTCGGTCTCTAAGGCGCTCAGCTCCTTTCCCATGGGTCACGTCATCGTCCTTCTGGGTGGCTATGACAAAGGTCTCGACCTCGCACCGCTCGCCCGTGACGTGGCCGCTCGCTGTAAGGTCGCCGTGTGCTTTGGTGACGCTGGAAAGAGGATGGCCCAGGAGGTGAAGGGCGCAGCCACAGCCGAGCGGTCCGCTCGCGTCGTTCGCCGCGAGCACCTCCGTGATGCCTTCGCCGCGGCAGTCGAGCTCGCTGCTCCCAAGGACATCGTGCTCCTCTCGCCCGCCTGCTCCTCCTTCGACGAGTTCAAGGACATGGGGGAGCGCGGCAGGCTCTTCAAGTCGCTCGTGGCAAGGCTCTCGCCAACGGACGTGGGGGACAAACGATGATGGCACACGTGAAGTCGAGCCGCAGCCTCCTCAGCCAACGCCTCCGGGAGAGGGGGGCGCGCGATAAGACGCGAGACGATCATATGATCTGGGGTGTTCCCGTTCGCCTCATAAAGCCGCGGCTCATCCTTCTCGCAGCGATCTTCGCGCTCGTCTCCTTTGGCTTTCTGATGGTCTACTCGAGCTCCTCGGTCACGGCGCTCACCTCGAACGGGGATGCACTGTACTACCTCAAGCGTCAGCTCGCCTTCTCTGTCGTCGGTGTCATCTTCGCCGTCGTCATCGTGAGGCTGGGCTATAGGACCATCATCGATAGGTGTCTGAAGCCAGCCTGGGTGGTTACGCTCGTGCTGCTGCTCGTCATATGGCTACCCATCGCGAGCAGGGACACCAATGGCGCATACAGATGGATCGCCTTGGGGCCCTTCACGCTTCAACCCTCCGAGTTCGCGAAGATCACGGTCATCCTTACAGGCGCGAACCTCATGGAGCGCTACTTTCGCTCGGATGAGCTCGACTGGCAGGAGTTCAAGAGGCTGTTCGCACTCGGGGTCCTCGCTCCGCTTGCCCTGATACTGCTTCAGCCGGACAAGGGCACTGTCATGGTGCTCGCGCTGACACTGCTCATCATGGCCTACTTCGCAGGCTGTCCGGCAAAGGTCGTGATCTCCCTGCTCGTCTTGGGGCTTGTCGCATTCTTTGTCCTCTCCTTTGCCCAACCCTACTCGAGGGCCCGCCTGCTCGCCATGCTCGACCCCTGGAAATACCAGGAGAAGGAGAGCTACCAACTCGTGCAGGGCTTCTATGCCTTCAGCTCGGGCGGCGTCTTTGGCCTTGGCATCGGTATGAGTCGTCAGAAGTACAGCTACCTGCCCATGGCGCACAACGATTTCATCTTCGCTGTCATAGGGGAGGAGTGCGGCCTTATCGGCACCATCGGCGTGATCGTGGGCTTCCTTGTGGTGCTCTGGGCGGGGTTCAAAATCGCCAGGTACGCTCCCGACGCCGCAGGCCAGCTCGTCGCCCTCGGCTGTTCCTCCATGCTCGCCATCCAAATGCTCCTCAATGTCTGTGGCGTCATTGGGATATTTCCTCTCTCGGGCAAGCCCATACCGTTCATCTCCTACGGAGGCTCCTCGATCATGTCGAGCATTATGCTGGTCGGCCTGATCTTTTCGGTATCATGCGAGTCGGGACTTTCCCTGACGGAGCTTGACGGGGCGCGTCAGAACCTGCGGGTGCGCGATGACGATGAGCTCTCGACTTCTGAGTCTGGCCAGGTGGGGGAGGTGACGGTGCGCTCGGCACGGTTGGCGAGACCTCACTCGACGTTGAGGCTCGTCGGCGGTGGACGTGCGGACCAAAAGGCCCCATCCCCAGATCCTCCTGGGCGCGTAAGGGTGGACTCCTCGGGCAGGAGGCGCATCGACCTGGGTCCGAGCGCCTCTGAGCGACTGCGGTCTAGGCACTCAAGGTCAAAGGCGCGTAGAGCGAGGGATGATCGAAGAGGAAGGAGCTGATCGCCGTGTTCGACACGATGCACGTCGCCATCGCGGCTGGGGGGACAGCCGGCCACATCAACCCAGCCCTTGCCCTCGCCGAGGAGCTGAGAAGGCGTGGGCACGAGCTTACGTTCTTCGGTCAACCCACTCGTCTTGAGGCGACGCTCGTGCCACAGGCGGGCTTTTCCTTTGTGCCCATCGAGGTGACCGGCTTCGATCGCTCCCGACCCTGGACGCTTGCCGCAGCGCTTTGGCGCATGCACAGGGCGCAGAGGAGGATCAATGACTACTTCGACGCCCACGGCACCCCCAATGTGGCGGTTGGCTTTGGCGCCTACGTCGAGATGCCACTGCTCAGATGCTGCCACGCCAAGGGGGTCGCCTGCGTACTTCACGAGCAGAACTCGGTGCCCGGACTTGCGAACAGGTTGCTGGCGCGCAAGGTCGACTGCGTGTGCGTCTCGCTGCCGATTGCCATCGACGCCTTCAAGAGTCGCGTCAGCGCGCAGACCCAGATCGTCGTGACGGGCAATCCGGTTCGACAGAGCGTCATTGGCGCGAGTCGCGAGGCTGGTCGCGCCAACAATGACATTCCCGATGACGCCATGCTGCTGCTCGTCTTTGGTGGTTCGCTCGGGGCCCGGCACCTGAATGACGGTCTCGTCGCGCTTAAGGACAAGCTCCTCTCTCATACGGGGCTGTACGTGCTTCACTCAACGGGCAAGAAGGACTTTGATCGCGTGGTGGCTGAGTTGCGCTTGAGCGAAGAGGAGCGATGCCGCTGGAGGGTAGTGCCCTACATCGACGCCATGGGAGAGGCGCTCGCCGCCGCCGACCTTGTGCTCTCTCGTGCCGGCGCATCCTCGATCGCCGAGATCGCCGCACTTGCCGTGCCCGCCCTTCTCGTCCCGTATCCCTTCGCGACAGCCGACCACCAGACGGTCAACGCGCGCTATCTCGTAGATGCCGGCGCGGCCGTCCTGCTTCCGGACGACCAGATAGATACCCCTGCGTTCCTTGAGAGCCTTCGTCGCCTCATCGATGATGGTGAGAGGCGAACATCCATGCGCCAGGCGGCGAAGAGCCTCGCCCAGGATCGTGCGGCTATGGCGCTTGCGGATCAGGTCGAGGGCGTCGAGGCGCTTGGTACCTAGACGGGCGCCTTTGCGCTAGAGTGGGAGGGGGCATGTCGGACGTTGGGTAAACATGCGCACGCACAACAACGTACACGCAGGTGACCAGGTCGGTCGCCGTCAGGGCGAGAGGATCTCATGACCATGACAGACGACAACGCAAGCAGCTTCACGAGCGCCCACTTCGTTGGTATAGGGGGTGCGGGCATGAGTGGGATCGCACACGTGCTCCACGAACGTGGGCGCAGGGTAACGGGTTCCGACCTCAAGGCCTCGAGCTACGTTCGTGACCTTGTGGATGCGGGCGTCGAGGTCTATATTGGCCACAGAGCCTCGACCATAGACGAGACGGTACCCGACCTTGTCGTGACCTCGTCGGCCGTTCCGGAGGACAATCCTGAGGTCGTGCGCGCTCGGGAGCTCAACATTCCCGTCTGGCCCCGTGCCAAGATGCTGTGGGCGCTCTCGAGGGGGTCTTTGACCATTGCCGTGGCGGGCACGCATGGCAAGACCACTACCTCGTCCATGATCGCGACCATGCTCGACCATCTCGGATGCGACCCCTCCTTCCTCATAGGTGGGATTGTCGAGGAGTATGGTACCAATGGCAGAAACGGAACGGGGGAGTACTTCGTCTGCGAGGCCGACGAGTCGGACGGCTCCTTCCTCTACCTCGATCCCGATGTGGTCGTCGTGACCAACATCGAGGCCGACCATCTCGATCACTACGGCTCGCTCGAGAACATCGAGAGGACCTTCTGCCAGTTCATGGACCTTGTCGGAGAGGATGGCTGCATTATCGTCAACGGTGACGTCCCCCACTACATCGAGCTTGCCCGCTCGACCGGACGCCGCTTCGTATCGTATGGATTTAGCGAATCTTGCGACTACGTCTGCACGGCCAAGAGTGACCCCCATAGCCTGAGGAGCCGGCTTTGGGTCAAGACACCGCACTCAGCTGCGGTCGAGGTGACCATCAAGGCGAACCCCGGCAGGCACAACATGGCCAATGCCACCGCCGCCATCGCGGCGGCAGACGTGTGTGGTCTTGACGTCGTGAAGGCCGCCGAGGTGCTCTCGCTCTTCCAGGGTGCGCACCGTCGCTTCACGCATGTGGGCGACATAGACGGCATCACGGTCGTGGATGACTATGGCCATCATCCGACCGAGATCAAGGCGACGCTCGCCGCAGCCAAAGGGCTTGGTTTTGCTCGCGTCGTCTGCGTGTTTCAGCCCCATCGCTACAGCAGGACTCAGGCGCTCGCCTCAACGTTCGCTCGCGCCTTCGGTGATGCCGACGTGCTCGTCGTGACCGAGGTCTTTCCCGCAGGGGAGACGCCGATCCCCGGAGTTTCCGGAAAGGTCGTTGCCAACAACGTCATCGACGCGGGCGGCGTGGGCGAGGTCCGCTTCGCTCCCACGCCCAAGAAGGTCGTCTCGACGCTCCTTGGCATCTGCCGGGAGGGCGACCTCCTGATAACCTTGGGTGCCGGCGACGTGACGGCTATCGGACCCGCCTTCATTGAGGCCGTCCGCGAGCGCGATGAGGGTGGGGACGCCTAAGGTGAGCCTCTTCAACGCATACATGTCACTTTCGGGCGCCTATGACGCCGAGGTGATCAGGGAGGAAAAGCTCTCGCACAGGACGACGTATCGCATCGGTGGCCCTGCTGACCTCTTCGTCTGTGTCCACAGCTACCCCGCACTCAAGAGGACGCTTGAGGTGCTCGCTCGTGAGGACATCGAGTGGGTCATCTTGGGCAAGGGTTCGAACGTGCTCGTCTCGGATGCGGGCTATCGTGGCTGTGTCATAGAGCTGGGCAGGGAGTTCTCTAGACTCGCCTTTTTCGAGGATGGCCGGGTGACGGTGGGGGCAGGGGTGCTCCTCCCCAAGCTCGTGAGGGAGACGCTTTCCCACTCGCTTTCGGGCATCGAGTTCTGCATGGGGATCCCCGGGACTGTCGGCGGGGCCATCTCCATGGACGCGGGTTCCCGCCATCACTGGATCGGGCACTACGTGCAGAGTGTGGTCATCGCGAACGCCGCCGGGAGCCTGAGGCGTCTTTCGACAGACGAGATTGAGTGGGGCTACCGCTGGTGCTCGATAGATCCCGCCGCGATCATCCTTGAGGTTGACCTTCTCCTCAAGCCAGGGAGCAAGGATGCGATAGCTGCCGAGATGAATCGACGTACGTCTCAGCGCAGAAGGGCGCAACCGCTTGGCTTGCCGTCCTGTGGCTCTGTCTTCAGAAATCCCCCCGATGGCTCTGCAGCCAAGATGATCGAGCGCTGCGGCCTCAAGGGCCGCAGCGTCGGGGGTGCGCAGATCAGCAAGATGCACGCAAACTTCATTGTCAATGCTGGCGGTGCCACGGCCGCAGATGTCGTGGCACTCATGCGCGAGGTCCATGAAGCCGTTCAAGAACGTTTTGGGGTAGACCTGAGCTGCGAGGTAAAGTTCCTGGGGTTTGGGGCCTAGGGGAGGATGGCGGTGCGGGAGAGGGGTGCGAGGCGAGCGACGGCGCGCAACAGAGTATCCCCAGCGCGAGCGGAGATGCGCCACGATGGTAGTCGGCGCGGTGCGGGAGGGACTCAGAACCCGAGGGATCGCCTGCGCCCCTCTACGCGAGACGGCAAGCCAGCCGCTTCGACCTTGAGGGCGGGAGGTGTCGCCATGGAGGCACGCCGCTCCCCTTCGCGTCCGATGGCACCGGATCATCGTAGGACCCAAGCCGAGGTCTTTGAGCGCCAGCGTCCCATCAGGCGTGCCATAGTCGCAGGCATCATCGTCGCAACCTTGGCGCTTCTCGGACTTCTCGCCCTGCTCGTGCTCTCCTACACGCCCCTCTTCACCATCACAGGCATCGACGCTGAGGCCACCGACCACATGAGTGCGGATGACATCATCAGGCTCGCTCTCGTCCCCGATGGGGCGACCTTGCTCAACCTCGACGAGGGCGATATCACGAGCAACCTCAAGAGGAACCCATGGGTAGGCTCGGTGAGCTATGTGCGGGAGTTTCCCGATCACCTCAGGATCACGGTGCATGAGACGAGCGTCCAGGCCATAGTCGTGATGGGAACTGGTAACATCGCCTGGACGCTGGGAGAGGGCGGCGTGTGGATAGAGCCCTATCCCATCACGGTGGGAGATAAGCAGTCTATAAATGATGTGGCGCTGGAAAGGGCCCAGGAGCTTGGAGTCCTTCTCCTCACGGATGCGCCTCCATCGGTGAGTCCTATCGCCGGACATGCCGCGACGGATGACGTCATAGGGGCCGTCCAGTCTTATCAGGAAAACTTTTCCTCTGAGCTCAGGTCGCAGATCGTCAGCTACTCCATCACGAGCCTCGACTCCATCTCCTGCACGCTCTCGAGCGGCGTGCAGGTCTCGCTTGGCGCCGCGACCGACATTGACGCCAAGCAGACGGCCATCTTGGGTATGCTCGCCAAGCATCAAGACAAGCTCACCTACATCAACGTGCGAACGCCGCTTAATCCCAGCTATCGCGCCATAGACAGCGATGATGTGAAGGCGGGCACCGGTGCCGTGGGTGCGGGCGAGGGTGCCGGATCCTGACCTGCCAAGCTCACACCCTTTTGTCTTGTCTCATGATGACTTGAGGGACACGGACGCATTGAGGTCCCGATGCTGTCTGAGAGGGGATTCACGCGGCAATGAGGGCAAACTCTCAAGTAGAGCTGGAGACGATGCTTCTCAGTCAACAAGCAATGTACCAGCCCGTTTCATATAATGTACATATGTGTTGACGTCCGGGTGGTCTTATGCGACTATAACGCACTTTGTGTGAGCCATAGGGGTCTACCTGAGGTTTAAGGTTTTCACGACGGGCTTTCATGGAGTGGCAACAGGGACGCAAGCAGTAACCGGAGTAGAGTGAAGCATGAAATCGAAGCAAAAAGCGAGTCACTTCAAGACGAGCGTCATCGCGAGTTCTACCCCAAAGGCCGAGGAGCTGCTCGTGCCCGAGGAGATTGACGCGCCAAAGGCTGTCGCCAGGCAAGGAGGAACAATGATCGACTCAGACATCCCTAGCAACTACATGGCCGTAATCAAGGTCGTGGGCGTAGGCGGCGGTGGCTCGAACGCTGTCAATCGCATGATCGAGGAGGGTATTCGCGGTGTCGAGTTCGTTGCCATCAATACCGACGCCCAGGCGCTCGCGATATCGGACGCGGACATCAAGGTTCACATTGGCCAGGACATCACGCGTGGTCTTGGCGCCGGTGCCAACCCCGAGGTCGGGGCCGAGGCTGCCGAGGACTCCCATGACGAGATCAAGCAGGCTCTCGCAGGTGCCGATATGGTCTTCATCACTGCGGGTGAGGGAGGCGGTACCGGCACGGGAGCTGCCCCTGTCGTTGCGGACATCGCCAAGAACGATGTGGGAGCTCTGACCGTCGGCGTCGTGACCAAACCCTTCTCCTTCGAGGGGCGCCCCCGCACTAACCGTGCCAGCGATGGCATTCAGACCCTTTCGGACAGCGTCGACGCGCTCATCGTGATTCCCAATGACCGCTTGCTCGACCTTTCCGAGAAGAAGACCTCCTTCATCGAGGCCTTCCGTATGGCCGATGACGTGCTTTGCAAGGGCACCCAGGGCATCACGGACCTCATCACCGTGCCTGGTCTCATCAACCTTGACTTTGCCGACGTCTGTACCATCATGCGCGGCGCAGGCACCGCGATGATGGGCGTCGGTACCGCCTCCGGTGACAGCCGCGCGACCGACGCGGCCGAGGAGGCGATCGCCTCGCGCCTGCTCGAGAGCTCCATAGACGGTGCGACGCGCGTCTTGCTCTCCATAGCGGGCAACAAGGACCTCGGCATCCAGGAGATCAACGACGCCGCCGACGTGGTTGCCAAGAACGTTGATCCAGAGGCAAACATCATCTTCGGCACCGTCGTGGACGAGAGCCTCGGCGACCAGGTGCGCGTCACTGTCATCGCCACGGGCTTCAATGATGCGAACGTCCAGCAGTCCATCCCGTCACTCACGCTTGACAGGAGCCGCTCCTCGCGCTCTTCGCAGTCCGTGCCCAAGTCTCGCAGCACCGGCTCCTCAGACGGCTCGCGCTCGTCGAGCTCCAGCAACGACAAGGAGTTCGATATCCCCGAGTTCCTCAAGCGCAGTCGCATCTAGCATGGGCGCGCCTCGTCTCAATCGCCTGAGCGCGCATGGTGTGACCTTCCTTGGCGACGCAGGACGTCCGAGTGGAGTGGCATTCGCGTTTACGGAGCGTACGGGTGGCGTTTCGGGTGGGCCATGGTCCTCGCTCAACCTTGGAGCCTTTTGCGGAGATGATCCGGGTCACGTGAGGGAGAACCGTCGCCGCGCCCTGCACGCCCTCGGGGCGGCTGGTCTTCTTGGGAGGCTTATCTCGCCCAGGCAGGTGCATGGCGACCATGTCGTCGTCGTGAGCTCAGCCACCGACGCTGCGGTCTCCTTGGCGCAGGCAGAGGCCGAGGCAGGCGCCGATGCCATCGTGTGCTGCGCCCGGGGCGTGCCGGTTTTGCTCTGCTTTGCGGACTGTGTTCCTGTCGTGCTTGTCTCGCAGGGGGGCTTCGCCGTCGTGCACTCGGGCTGGCGCGGCACGCTGGCGGAGGTCTCCGCCACAGCGGCGCGGGTCCTTGCCGAGGTGAGTGGGTCAGGATTCGAGGGGATCTGTGCCTACTTAGGGCCTCACATAGGCGCAGAGGACTACGAGGTGTCCGAGGAGCTGCTCGGGCGCTTCGTGGAGAAGTTCGGCGACGTCGTCTGCGCAGGCGAACGCAGGCTTAACCTTGGGGCGGCCATCGCGGCCTCGCTCGAGAGGGTGGGCCTGGCGAGGCAAAACGTCCTTGGCTGCACAGCCTCGACGGTGAGGTGTCCGAAGAGATTCTTCTCGTATCGCGCGCAGGGCGGTACGTGTGGGCGCCATGGTGCCCTTGCGGTGCGTGGGCCGTGGGAGGAGGATGAGGCGGCATGAGAGGCAACGAGCAGACTGAGCTTGATAGCTTCCTCGTCGAGAGGCGAAAGGCCATCTGTGAGCGCATGGCAGCAGCCGCGAGGAGGGCAGGCCGTAGCCTCGATGAGGTGACCATGCTCGCGGTCTCGAAGACGGTGGGACCGAAGGAGGTCATGCTGGCCTGGAAGGCGGGCTACCGTGCCTTTGGTGAGAACAGGCCCCAGGAGCTCAAGCGCAAGCTTGAGGGCATCGAGGCGTACCCAGAGCTGCGAGGCGCGCGCTTCGATATGATAGGTAATCTCCAGACCAACAAGATCAATCAGGTCATCGGCAAGGTCTCGCTCATCCACTCGGTGTCGTCCGTGCATCTCGCACAGTCCATATCGAAGCGTGCCGCTGCGCGTGGCCTGCGCTGCGACGTGCTCCTTGAGGTCAACGTGAGCGGCGAAAAGTCCAAGGCCGGCTTCTCGCCAGAGGAGCTTCGGGGGGCCATGGATCAGCTCATGGGGCTTGATGGCATTGCCGTGAGGGGACTCATGACAATGGCGCCGGCCCATGACGCCGACGGCGCCCGCAGGACGTTTTGCGGCCTGCGCGAGCTGGCGGAGGTACTGAGGGCCGATACGGGCCTTGGGCTCGAGGTCCTCTCCTCGGGCATGAGCGACGACTTCCACATCGCGATAGAGGAGGGCTCTACCTTGGTCAGGTTGGGCAGGATAGTCTTCGATCCAGGGTACGAGCTGCGATAGCGCCAGGCGCACAGCGTGTGGCCGTCTGCCGAGCGTGGTCGGCCGGAAAGGCAGGATGAGATGGGTTTTCTCGATAACTTACGCAACAGGCTCCGTCCCCAGGAGGATGACTACGACGACTACTACGACGACTACGATGATAGGCAGGACAGCCGGTCCTCGCGTCGCCGTGACGAGCGCGAGACCTCGGGCGTCCTCGGCAACACGCGTCGTCCCGAGGCGGAGAGCGTCTCGGTGTACACACGCTCCGGCAGGCCAGTGGCGCAGCAGCAGGGCGAGAATCCCAACGCACGGGCCTACACGGCGCGAACCCGGGACTACGAAGACGACTACCGTGCGCCCGCCCCGACGGTTCGTAACAATCGTGGATATGCAACGCGTGAGCGAGAGTACGCGACGCGCGAGCGCGACGAGCGTGGGTACGGATACCAAGACTACTCGCAGGACGAGACGTCCTCCATCGCGACGCGTGGCGAGTCGGTTCTCGGCAACACTACGGGAGGCCATACGCCGGGAGACATCGGCCTCAAGCCGATTCCGCGCCAGAGCAGCTCGGGAAAGCTCCCTCCGTACGTTATCAAGCCTGCCTCCTATGATGACGTCCAGATGGTCGTCAGGCGTGTTCGCACCGGCCAGCCCGTCGTCCTCGCGTTCAGGAACACCAACATCGAGACCGCCAAGCGCGTGCTCGACTTCTGCTTTGGACTCTCTTGTGGGGTCAATGGGACAGTAGATGAGCTTGGAGATCGCGTATTCGTTGTACTTCCAGAGGGCATCGAGCTCTCGCAACAGGACATCGACAAGCTCGTTCAGGACGGGACGATAGAAAGGTAGTTGCATGCCGGCTCTGCGTGACAAGACAATCGCCATTGTGGGTGGCGGCACCATGGGCTCTGCCATAGCCTTGGGACTTGTACGTACGGGTTCACTCGAGCCACAGTGTGCGCTCGTCGCCGACCCCTGTCAAGACAGGCGCGACCATCTCGCCTCTGAAGGTATTCAGGTGTTTGACGCTGCCTCCTCGATGGGGGCAACGTCTCCCGATGTCGTTATCATCGCGGTCAAGCCGCAGGTTCTTCCCGATGTCGTGAAAAAAGCCAGCGATCTTCTGGGGGGGAGGCTCGTGATCTCGATCGCGGCAGGCGTCAAGCTCCAGGCACTCGAGTCCCTCATGCCCGCATCGCGCATTATCCGTGTGATGCCTAACCTACCGATATGGGCCGTCTCTGGTGCCACGGCAGTCTGTGCCGGCTCTGCGGCGACTCGCGAGGACGTTGGGCTTGCGTCTGCCCTGTTCGGTTGTCTCGGCTGCACGCTTGTCATGCGGGAGGACCAGCTTGACGTCGAGGGAGCGGTCGTCTCCTGTGGGCCTGCCTACATTGCGCTCTTTGCGGATCTGCTTGTGAGGGCCGGCGTCGAGCACGGGCTTCCTGCCGCCGGTTGCCGCGAGATGGTCCTCTCCACGATGAGGGGGGTGGCAGGGCAGCTTCTGGAGTCGGGTGAGCATCCGAGGGCCTACATGGAGCGAGTGACGTCTCCGGGGGGGACGACTGCGGCCGGCCTCAGGGCGATGGAGCCGTCGTTGATGCTCGCCGTCGAGGAGGGCATCGACGCGGCTCTTGCGAGAACGGCCGAGCTCGGACAGGCGAAGGGGGAGTGAGCGCCTATGGGATGGATACTATTTAAGCTGATAGACGCCTATGTGACCGTCATCATCATCTGGGCCATCTTAAGTTGGGTCCCCTATCGACCGGGAGGACCCACGGAGAGCGTCCGTAAGGGACTGGGGGCGATCGTGGAGCCCTACATCGGGATCTTCAGGCGCTTTTTGCCTCCGATGGGAGGCATCGACTTCTCACCAGTCCTCGCGATTATCGTGCTGGAGTTCATCGGTCGCGCACTTGCGAGGTTTTAGGTTACACTATGCTCAGTGGTATCCCCTGCTGACGTAGCACAGAGACAAACTTGAAAGGAACCAACATGGCTATCACCCCAGCAGACATCGAATCAATGACATTCTCTGCGGCTAAGAAGAATGGCTACAACACCGAGGAGGTTGACGCCTTTCTTGATCAGCTTTCAGGCGAGGTTGATGCCATGCTTCAGAAGATTGCTGACCTCAAGAGTCGCCTCAACAGCTCCGAGCAGCAGCTGGCGGCCTCTCAGGCACAGGTCGCGCAGCTTATGGAGCAAAACGAAGGCGCCGGGGCGTTCGGGTTCCCAGCCACTCCGATAGCGGCTGAGCCCCAAGACGCCGGCATCATCGCCTCCGAGCGCCAGATCTCGCAAGTGCTCATCATCGCGCAGCAAAGTGCCGACAAGCTCATCGCGGACGCCCAGGTCAATGCCGATACCATCCGCAGCGAGGCTGACCAGAAGGCCCGGGAGGTCATCCGTCAGGCGCTTGCCGAGAAGCAGGCCGAGATGGACGAGATCGACCGCCTCAAGCAGTCTCGCGAGGACTTCCGCGGCGAGTACAAGAAGCTCCTGCAGCACTTCATGGACGATGCGGACTCCGTCTTCCCCGAGCAGACACTGAATGCTCCAAACGGCTCCTCGTCATCTGTCAACCCGGTGATCACACCCACGCCTTCGCTGCCGAGGAACTCCACGGGCCAGCCGTCATCTGGCATCGTTGATCAGGAGGCCACAACCTATTCTCCCATGACAGACACCAACTTCAACGACTTGGACTAGCTGGCAGCAGACGGGCAGTAAGGACCGACGAGCGTTCCTATTCGCTTGCGTCGCGCAGGGGCTGTACCGGCATTGTGCCCGGTACGGCTCCTGCGCTATGGACATGTGGAGCAGATCAGCCTGACCGGCCAGAGTACCGTCCAGCCTGCAAAAAAGTGACCATCCAGCCTGCAAAAAGGCCACCCAGTTGCATCCACCCAGTTGCAAAGAGATTCCCCCTCGCGGAGGGGTCGCTCTCGGTAAGGCTTGGGACCCGCCTCACTTAGGGCGCATCCTGATGCTGACGTGGCACTTACGAGTTTGGGGCCGTCTCGGCCGGCACTGCCACTCGGCCCTGAGCGTACCGGTTGCCGTGAGCCGCACTGCCACTCGACCCTGAGCGTACCAGTTGCACTGCCACTCGACCCTGAGCGTACTGGTCCCGTACGTTCACCATCGAGTGGCAGTGTGAAGCGCACTGCCACTCGACTCTGAGCGTACCGGTTGCCGTGAGTTGCACTGCCACTCGGCCCTGAGCGTACCGCATCGGCACGCTCGATACCGAGTGGCAGTGTGAAGTGCACTGCCACTCGACCTTGAACGTACCGGTTGCCGTGAGTTGCACTGCCACTCGGCCCTGAGCGTACCGCATCGGCACGCTCGATACCGAGTGGCAGTGTCGACGCGCTGCCAGATACCTCTCGAGCGTTTTTCGCAACGATCGTGGGCGAGATCCCGGTGGGTTATCGATGTGTTTCGCGTGTCTCTCATATGATGAGGTTGACAGGACCCGGCGCCCGCTAGTTCGCCCGCTAGTTCTGTTGCTAGCTCCTTGGGTAAAGGTGTGGAGGAGTCGCTGCTCCGTGGGGGGCTTTCTTCTTTGATCTTTTGAGTAGTTTTCCTTCAACTTCTGCTATATTTGTGTGCGAGGCGTAGACGAATGAGGGGAGCAGTTGTGGATAACTATTCCGACTCTGGGGGTCCTAACCTTGGCTATGGGGAGCCCAGCGGTGCCTAGCGCGGCTTGAAGGTCCTTGCGATCCTACATACGATCGGAGGTGTTCTCATGCTGGGCCTCTTGCTCATGTGGTCTGTCAAGGCACAAGCTAATGCTGAGAGCAAGATCAGTCAGGCGTCTCTCTTAATCCAGAAGTTGGGTGAGCAAGGCATCGTTTTGTCTGAGTCAGAGAGTGCCTCTCTGATGCTTACTATTATCATCATGGCTATAGCTGTTCTGCTTAGCGTTGCCGTGTTACTGACGGGTGTCTTTGGTATTCGTGCGGCAAACGATCCTGAAAAGGTGACACCGTATCTGGTGACATCGGGCATCTTGCTTGCCTATAGGATATTTGATATACTAGCAACTATTCTGAATCAGACCTTCACACTCACGTTCTGGACCCTGATCGGTGTGGGTATTCCTGCGCTTGCGGTTTGGCTTGGCGTGTCCATCAAGCAGCAGCGGGATCAGGCGCGCATGCCTGGGGCGCAGCGGTGACCTGTAGGGATAGCCTTTGAGGATGTGTGCGGTCCTTACGCCTCGACTGACCCCAAGAGAGCGGTAGGACAGCGCCTTAGCTGACTCAGTCTTCTTGGCAGCACTCGTTGCTGCCGTCAGGGGGCAGGGAGAGAGCAATCATGTCGTGGGTCCAGGAACATGGGCGGGCATTGCGAGGAGGATCCGTAGGCAATGGCCTTGGCCCCTCGCCTTGGAGCCGGGCAGCGCTAGCTGGCAGCGGACGGGCATTCCTAAGTGCCCATGTGGCACAGAGGTCGTACCAACACTGTGCCTGGTGCAGCCCCCTGCGCTAATGCGATGCGGGACAAATCCGCTTGACCAGCCGAGAAAGCTCCCTGCCTGCAGAAGCGACCTCCCTGCCTGCAAAGAGATTCCCCCTCGCGGAAGGGTCGTTCCCGGCAAGGTCAGAGGCGCGTCCCGATGCCGATGCTGCGCCCCCAGGCCCAAAGGTCGTCCCGAGCGTACCGCTCGCACTGCCACTCGCTCCCGAGCGTGCAGCCCCGTACGTTCAAGACCGAGTGGCAGTGTCGGCGTACCGCTAGCAGTTTCAATCGCCTCTCGCACCGGCCGTGGGCGAGATCTCCGCAGTCTATCGATTGCTCCGCGTGCCCCTCATACGATTGGGACGCTAGAATCAGCGTCTGTCAGTCCGGCGGCCGGTGCTCTGGGCCAAAGCGTGGGAGAGTCGCCGTCTCTCGAGGACCTCCATCCTTGATCTTCTGAGTAGTTTTCCTTCAACTTCTGCTATATTTGTGTGCGAGGCGTAGACGAATGAGGGGAGCAGTTGTGGATAACTATTCCAATTATGGGGGATCTAACTATTCCAACTATGGTGGTTCCAACTATTCCAACTATGGGGGCTCTAACCCTAGCTATGGGGAGCGCAGCGGTGCCCAGCGCGGTTTGAAGGTCCTTGCGATCCTATATATAATCGGAGGTGTCTTCATTCTGCTGTGGATACTGTACATGTGGTCTCTCTTCTCACAGGCTGAGTCTGCGGTGGGGGGTAGCTTGACACCTATGCTAGTCCAGGAGATGAGTAGGCGAGGCTTCGCTGTGTCTAGTGAGTCGGAGCTTACCTCTCTGGTATTTGCTGCTGTCATCGTATTTGTTACGCTTGGTCTTAGCTTACTGCTGACGGGTATCCTTGGTATTCGCGCGGCAAACGATCCTGAGAAGGTGACACCGTACCTGGTGATATCAGGTCTTTCGCTTGCCTATACGATCCTGAACATCGTGAGGAGTATCGTTGCCAATACGTTTGACCTCTCGATTGAGACGCTGATCGGCGTGGGTATTCCTGTGCTTGCGGTATGGCTTGGCGTGTCTGTCAAGCAGCAGAGGGACCAGGCGCGCATGCCCGGGGCCCAGTGGTAGTCTGAGGGATGGCATCTAGGCTTCTCGATGGTGCTCGGGCCCACGACTGGTGAGCTCGGGCACCAGCTCTGTGAGGTTCTTCCAAAGGCGCTTGGGCATCCAGCTCGTGCGCAGGTCATAGCCGCGTTGGGACGCGTCTCTGCCGGGGAGTGCCATCGCCCTGTAGAAGCCACGCCATAGATTGCGGATGAGTGGCTCCTCGTTGGCGAGGTCGCGCTGTCGCATAAGGAGGGTCCGCGTGAGCGTGTCGTCGATGTGAAGGAGGCTGGTCATGGCCTCTCCCGTGTGGTGGAATGCCGCCACGTGATGGATGGGGTCCACGATACAGAAGCGCTCAGCCTGCATGCGTCGTGCAAAGTGCTGTGCCGTGAGGGGGAGGGTGTTGGCCCGAGGCTCGAACGTGGAGGCCCAACTCCCGTCCGAGAGTCGTGAGAAGCGCACAAACTGCCTGGTCTTTTCACACTCGCTCAGTGTGCGGCGAGCCAAGCTGTTCAGTCGTGCGCAGCGAGGATCGGCGACTCTACCGTACAGCTGACGCCTCACGGAAAAGCCCAGGCGCAAGTATTCGTGTGCTACCTGTGGCAGGGCCGGGTCGTCGCATGCCGCAGCAAGCGCGAGCCGTGTGGCGCAGGCCTCGCCGCAGGCTCGAGCGAAGGCGGCATGGACGCGCGCGGCAAGTCGTACGACGCCTCGGTCGTCAGTAGGGGGCATGACAACGCACGTCTCGCCGAGCTGCAGCTGAACCTGTCCTTGGGACGCGAGCCTCAGGCGGGTGGGATGTGCGTGGGCGAGGTAGCCCACACCCACCGCCGCGAGCACACCCTCGAGCGTGGTCTCTGCCGCGAGCACGGCTTGGCCACCTTGGGTGAGCGCGGCAATGAGCTCGTCCACGACCTGCTGCACGGTGGGCGTCAGCTCTTCAGAAGAGTGAGAGCTGCCCTTCCGTCTCACGACGACGTTGATTGTATCGTGTTGTTGTGACATCGCTCACCATCCTCTGACGTATGAGCCCCTCGTCGAGGGGACAGTCCTTGTCACGTATCCCCGAGCAGGTGAGGAAGTGCCTCGCCCGCTTGAGCGTGACGTTGAGGCGTTTGAGATCGCTAAAGCTGAGGCGCGTGTGCCCGCGTGCGGCGATGATGCGCCTCGCCCCCACGGGTCCAACGCCAGGAACGCGCAGCAGAAGCTCGAGCGGGGCGTCCATGACCTCAACGGGAAAGCGGTCCATGTGCTTGAGCGCCCAGGCGAGCTTTGGGTCGAGGTCAAGATCGAGCCAAGGTTCCTCTGGCGTCGCGAGCTCGTCTGGCGAAAAGGCGTAGTAGCGCATGAGCCAGTCAGCCTGGTAGAGGCGATGCTCCCGCCTGAGGGGTACGGGAGTGTCTCGCTCGGGCAGGCGCTCGTCCTCCATGATGGGCATATAGGCCGAGAAGAACACGCGACGGATGTCATAGCGCCGGTACAGCGACTGGGAAAGCTGCAGGATGTGATTGTCGCTCTCTGGTGTGGCACCGACGATGAGCTGCGTTGACTGGCCAGCAGGAACAAAGCTGCGCCTGGCGGCAGGCACTCGGCTTTTGGGCCTGCCCAAGAGGAGGGCGTTGCCGTTCGAGCGAAGGGATAGTCCCTCCTGTGCGGTGGCGCATCTCTGGCGCAAGGTGAGCGTACGCCGCTGTTCAGGTACCGTACAGGCGGGCAGGGACCGCTCCTCCTCCCTGCGCGTGCACGCGATCTGCCCCATGGGCGCAAGCACGGATCGCGCGCTCTTGTTAGGGCAGAGGCGACTGAGCGAGGCAGAGCTTGGAAGCTCCAGGTTAGAACTCAAACGATCCGCGAGCCTGCCCAGGCGGTCGAGGAGCTCGGGTGAGGTTCCGGGAATAACCTTTGCGTGCACGTAGCCATTGAAGCGAAGCTCCTCGCGCAGTATCCGCAGGCATTCGATCATGCGCTCCGTCGTGGCATCGGGCGTTCCCATGACGCCCGATGAGAGGAAGAGCCCCTCGACGTAGTTGCGCCTGTAGAAGTCCACCGTGAGCTCCGCCAGCTCGCGTGGGGAGAAGGTCGCCCGTCTGCAGCATGCCGACGCACGGCTCACGCAGTAGGCGCAGTCGTAGCTACAGGCATTTGACATGAGCACCTTGAGTAGGGTGATGCAGCGTCCGTCGGGGGTGAAGCTGTGACAGCAGCCTGCAGCGGTAGTGCAACCGAGTGCACCCTTGTGTGGTCTGCGTCCGACACCGGAGGAGGTGCAGGCCGCATCGTACTTGGCCGCATCGGCCAGAAGCTCGAGCTTGTCCAAGGTATCCATGCTCCTCCTCGTGTTTCGGGACTTACTGGTAAAAACTTATGTTCTAATATGTTAGCAAACGATAGTAACAAGTACAAATGTTTCTTTTATGATGAGTTGAGTGCAGGCTAAGCGTGCATCGTGCCCTGCCACACATCCATCTGCGTTGTAGCTGCCAGTTGCATACCGTCCAACGACAGACGCCTTAGAGGGGGAGCATACACTTGATACATCGGATCGACTTGATACATAGGATCGCAGGCAGGGTGAGAAAGAAGCCCTGCGTGCAAGAGTCTGAGGGAGAGAGCGCATGAGACAGCTGCGATTGATGTTGGACCTTGCAAGAACGGGAGCTTGCATGAGGGCAAGAGCTGCAGTACCCCAGCTGGGTTGGTCCATAGGAGCGGCCACTCTCATCTCCATTCCCATACTTGTGTCTGCGGATCCCACCCTCACAGCTACGCTCTCCCATACCGCATCTTCCGCTGTCGCATGCGCGCTGGTCGCCGTTGCGGGCGCAACGTATCTTCCACAGCGAGATATCGCGCCGCCCGCAGCCCTCGCGCCGGCTTTGCTGGCCTCGTTCGTCGCGTCCTCCCTCGTCTATGCGCTCAGGCTGGACGTGACCACATCGATCGCGGGCGATGCCTTGGGGTGGGTGTCGCGCCTGGTCGCATGGATGAGCCTCGCAGCACTCGGGCCGCTCTGGGTGTTTCCTGCAGGCGGCGGTGCCGAGGGCCTCAGGGCCTCCCGGCTGGCCTTCATGGAGATGGTGGGCCTGCTCATTCTCTTCACGCTTGGGGTGGCCGCACATGTGCGCATGGCTGGGGTCGTGGCTGAGGGTATGCTTGATCAAAGTGGCCGTCTTGGCTTTGTGGTAGCCGCCTTTGCGTTGGTGATGTCCTGGCGGTGTCTCTCGAGGCTGCTCTCACACATACGCCTTGCCCCTGGTGTCCCTCAAGATGGCGCGCAGGGCGATGCCGAGGCGTGGGGCCAGGCCCGTGCAATCGAGAGGCTTGACGGGGCCGAGAGGCTGACGGGACGTGAGAGGTCGGTCCTTGGCCTGCTCTCAGAGGGCAAAGCTCAGGTACAGGTCGCAGTCCAGCTCGGCATTAGCCCCTCCACAGTCTCCACCTATCGTGCTCGGGCACTCAGGAAGCTTGGACTTCCTGCCGACTGCGATCTGCGCCACCTCGGGACAAAGGACGCGGCGCCCGTCGTGCACCCCGCTGTTCGTGTGTCCCGGGTGGTTCCTCTCGGGGGCTTCCTGCCTCCTTTGGCGTGCATCCTTTTGGGGGCGTTCCTAGAGGGCCTGAGCCTCTCCCAGGGTTGGGACGCAGGCCGTGTGGGGGTGCGCCTCGCCCTGTCGTGGGTAGTCATGCTTTGGCTGGCGGTTCGTCTTTGGGTACCTAAGGAGCTGAGCCTCGACACGATGATGGGAACAAGGGCTCTCGCTGTGGCGTCGGCCTGTTGCTTGGGGCTGCTGCTTGGTCCGACGGCAGCGACCGAGCAGGGCGTCTCTCTCTTCGGCTTCCTGCAATTCAACCTCAGCACAAGCTACCTCCTTTTACTGCTCCTCTGTTGCGCCATCCTGCTCACTGTGGCACATACGCTCTTGTCCAGGGGACCTTCCTGTGATATACCCATGGGTCCCCAGGGAGAGGAGGCCTGCCTGCACTACCTCATCGGCCGAGGGCTCAACGAGCTGCAGGCGAAGGTCACCTTGGAGCTTGCCCGGGGCCAGAGCCGAAGGGACATAGGCCAGAGGCTTCACGTGGCCTTGGGTACGGTGAGCTCATACAGTTTTGGTGCGTATCGCCGCCTCGGCGTCCACTCAAGAGCCGAGCTTGCCAGGCTCTTGTCCAGAGACGTCGGCTACAAGGGGGATGGGCGCATCGCGTAGGTGGAACGTAGAGTCCTATCATCCGCCGTCGAGCTGTGCAGTCCCCAGTCGGGTCCTCCGCCTCGTTCGGCCTTTCACCTCGTTCGCAGTCGGGCCCTCTGCCCCGTCCTTGGGGCGCATGAGCGAAGTGGGCCGATAAGCCGGGTTCTGTCGTGGACGGCCATTTATCTACGGGCACCGTTACCGGTGCTCTCTAGCACGCAACCCGAGCGCAGTGCGGGCCACACCATGGCGCTCCTATTTGCGCTTGCTCCGGAAGGGGCTTGCCAAGCCGCCTGGTTGCCCAGGCGCTGGTGGTCTCTTACACCACCGTTTCAGCTTTTCTCTCACCCGCCTGAGCGGGCAGCGGGAGTCTTCTTTTCTGCGGCGCTTTCCGTCGGGTCACCCCGCCTGGCCGTTAGCCAGCTTCCTGCCCTGTGGAGCCCGGACTTTCCTCATGGCCCGCCCTCCGGTCTACCGATGACGGGCCCCGCAGTCGCCTGGCCCACTTCGCGCGACCGATTGTAGCACAGGTGTAAGAGTTGACCTAATCTAGCCGTTTTTTGCATGTACCATAGGGGGAGAAGGCGGAAACGTTTGGCGGGAGGTGGGCGTGGGTCAAGCTGAGTTTCTCACCCTTAGGAAGGGTGCTGAGGTCACGGGCGAGGTCGTGGATCGCCGCAGTCGCTTCATCGCCCAGATCGCCCCTGTGTCGAGCGAGGCCGAGGCGGGTTCTTTCATCGAGAGGGTTCGCTCCCGTCATCGCGATGCCCGCCATAACGTGCCCGCGTGGCTTCTCTCCGACGGGCGCGAGCGCTGCTCGGACGATGGCGAGCCACAACGCAGCGCTGGCATGCCGACGCTCGAGGTCCTGCGGGGTGCGGGGCTCGCCGATGTCTGCTGCGTGGTCACGCGCTACTTTGGCGGCACGCTCTTGGGGACGGGCGGGCTCGTGCGCGCCTATGCCGCAGCGACACAGGCGGCGGTGGCGGCGGCGCGGGACGCTGGCGACATCGTGCGCATGGCGCTCGTGCGTCGCGTGACCTGTGTCATCCCCTACGGGGCCTACGAGCGGGTCAAAAGGATGGTGATGGACATGCAGGGAAGGGTCAAGGACAGCATCTTTGCAAAGGACGTGCAGATGAACTGCGTCTTTCCAAGTGGGAGCGAGGGAGCCTTCGTCGAGGCCCTACGTGAGCTTTCTGGTGGGGAGGAGCTCTGCATCGTGGGTGAGCCCATGTTTGGGGAGCTTTGATGATCGGCCTTTTCGCAAGTGACCTCGACGGTACGCTCCTCGGTGCGACCCATCGCGTGGGCAGGCAGGTCCTCTCTGCGGCCAAAGCAGCCTGTGACTCCGACAGGCATTTTGCCGTGGCAACGGGACGAACCCTTCGCTCGACCGACGACCTCGGCTTCTCGAAGCTACCCATCGAGGCAATATGTGCCAACGGTGCCATCGTCTTAGGGCGTGACAGCGAAGTCATGTACCATGTGCCCCTCGATGCGGACTTCGTGGGGGAGCTTTTGGAGAGCTTTCCCCAGGTCTCCTTCGAGTGCATATCGCTTGACCATACCTATCTGCGCATCTCCAAGGAGCAGTGGGAGGAGGGCTGGCGGCGCAGGATGGGCCTGCTTGCGCGTGTCGCGATGCGTGGCATGAGGATGCGGGAGGGGGAGTGCGTCTTCGACCAGACAGACGCACGCATTCTCAGCCACGAGATCGTGAAGGTGAACTGCCGCGTCAGTGACGACCCAGCGCTCACACAAGGTGTCCTCGACTTTGTGGCGGCTCATGCCGACAGGGCCATCAATGCGCCATTCAGTGTCCGCCTGTTCGAGATAACCGACCCCCGAGCGACCAAGGGCGATGCCGTCGCGTGGCTGGCCAGGCAGCTTGGACTTTCCGAGGGTGAGGTCGCCGTCTATGGGGATGGCGGCAACGACCTCACGATGCTCTCGCGCTTCGAGCACTCGTACGCGCCCTCGGGGGCGATTGCCGATGCCAAGCGGGCTGCGGCGAAGGTCATCGGATCGAACCTTCTCTATGCCGTGCCGCGCCACATTCGCTCGACTGTAAGGCGAGAGAGGCGCGCCAGCGGGACATAAGCCAAGGGGATGCGGTTGGTCACGTGCTGGGTGAACAGCTCTGCTGGGCAGCCCGCCGCATAGCCCGATGCCAGCCCACCGCATAGCCCCGCCGCGCAATAGTGTACACAGATCGCCAAAAACCGCTACTTGACGCGAAATATCCCAATTTGTGTACACTATTGAACGAGCGGGGAAACCATTAGTGTACACAAATTGAGAAAATCCATCGTTTGCGCGTGTTTGAGGCCATTTGTGTACACTCTTTGCTCGCGCGCGTAGGGCGCTGCCTGCCCGCACTCACGTGGCGCCACTTGCCCGCACACAGGCGCCACCCGCCCGTGCACACAGAGAGTTACCCGAGAGCGGATGCGCACGCGCCCTCCTATAGCACGGTGCCTCGGCGCCTAAGCTCGGCCTCCAAGCCTCTGGCGTCATCGAAGAGGTAGGCCGCAAGCCCTGCCGCACGGGCGCCAATCACGTTGTCCTCATTGTCGTCCACAAAGAGACAGCTCGAAGGCTCCAGCCCGTAGCGATCACAGAGTAGCAGGTAGATGCTCGGGTCAGGTTTCATGAGCCTCTCGAAGGCGGAGACCACCCAACCATCCATGAGAGACCAACAGGGGATGCGCGTGCATGCCCGCTCAAAGCGCAGTCCTGCATTTGAGAGCAGGTAGATGCCACGGCCCGCCTCGTGCAGACGCCTCGCGAGCTCGTTGGTCCCAGGAATGGGGGGCTGGTGGAGGTCCCATTCGGTGAGGGCGCCGTGGAGCGCCGCGTGCAGGCGTTTGGGCAGTCTCGTTTGGGCGATCCTCTCCATCGTGTCTTCGTCGATCACGCCGGCATCGAGCAGGGCCCAGGACGGGTTGGCAAAGAGCGCCTCGTCGAGCAGTCGCGCGTTATCCTCGTTCTTCGTGAAGATGCGCGAGAAGAGCATCCCGTCAAAGCGCAGCAGCACGTTTCCCATGTCAAAGATAACGTTCTCGATGCCCATCGGACCTCCTCGATCCGCCCCTTGTCTGTGCGCCCCTGCGTATGGGGCGTCCACTGCTACAATGATATATCGACCACGTCGACCAAGGGGGTCTCATGAAGACAAGATTCGTCCATCGCTGCACGCACGTGCTCGATAAGGAGAAGACCATCGACTTCTACAGGGAGGCGTTGGGACTGCGCGTAGACAGGGAGCACGGTCCCGATGACGGCTCATGGACCAACACCTTTCTGGTGGATGACAACTCGGGCTTCGAGCTTGAGCTCACGTGGAATCGCGGGCGCACCGAGCCCTATGACAACGGTGGCCTGGATACCCACATCGCCTTTGTCGTGGATGACTTTGAGGTCGCTCACGCCCTCCATAAGAGGATGGGCTGCATCCAGTATGAGAACGAGGAGATGGGACTCTACTTCATCCTCGATCCTGACGGCCAGCGCATCGAGATCCTGCCCGAGTAGCCTGTCTGCCCTGCCTGCCGATCCTGCCTGGGTAGACCTACTCAGTCACGCCTGCCGGCGCCGAGTGCCCTGCCCATGCTGCTCCAGGGCTCGACCTCGATGTCCTTACTCTCATCATCCCAGCTGTCCAGCAGCTCCGTGGACACGTACTCACGCCGGACGTCGATCTCGCCGCCATAGAGGTGGAACCAGTCGGCGCTCATGATGAGGTAGCCGTCCTTGCCGGCATCCTTGCCCCAGCTGTTCTCGACGCGCCAGGCCTTGGGACTTCCGTTCCCATCGAGCTCGACGCCCTGGAAGGTCATGGCGTGCGTGAGCGAGGTCTCGTGCAGGTCCAGCATGTCAGTGCGACTCATGGAAAGGTCGATGCCAAAGAGGCCGTCCACATCCACGGCATCGGTCGAGAGCACGTACTTGAAGTCCTCTATGTGGCGGGGGAAGTTCTGCATGACATCGCAGGCCATAGCCAGGGGTCTGCCGTCCTTGAGGCTGGCTATGGCAGCCTGGTCGAGCAGCTCGGGCTCGACGTTCAAGAAGCGCGTCCTCATGCCGGCGATGAAGGAGTCCGTCCTGAGCAGCCTATAGACCCTGCCGTAGGGGAAGCGCTCGCTGGGAATGGAGACGAGGCTGACGTAGGCCGTGGGGTCTGTCGGCACGTAGCGCTCGACGAACTCGAGCGGCGTGAGACCAAGGTCGCGCAAAATCTGCGAGGGTTTCTCGTCCTTGTCCTTCGTGCCTGTGGCGGCATCGCTCCCCGTGCCCCCGCCTTGCCCTTGTCCCTTCGCCTGTGGTGCGGGCTCGATGGGAAAGAGCTTCTTAGGGTCTGCCTTGCAATCCTTGCCAACCTTGAGCTCGAGGTCGAAGCGGGCGGGTGGCTCACCCAGGCAGACGCAGAGGATCTGGTGAACGTCGGCCAGAAGCTCCTGCTTCCTGGCACGCAGGTCGTCCGTGCCCGCGCCTTTCCGTGCCTCACTGCGCAGGATTCCTGCGGCCCTGCGCAGCGCACGGTTCAGCTGGCCATCCATCTGTGCGGAGTTCTTGGAGCAGGCGGTCTCGCCCATCGCGTCCTTGGGGACAAGCCCCCACTTCCTAACGATGTTCATGGCAAAGGGGTAGTAGCCCCCATCGTCCAGACCGTCCTCGAGCAGGTCCTCGACCTCCCGGGAGTCGGTGGGCAAATCGGCGGTGTCGATGATGCGCTCGAGCGTGGCGTTGGCCTTCTCGAGCTTGTCGTAGAACATGCCAAAGGACTGGGAAAACTCGAACGTGTCCACATCGAGGAAGCGCATGGTCTCCTGACGCAGCACGTTGAAGGCTGAGAACATCCAGCAGCGACCGCTCTGGCGCTGATTTGTGATCTCACCCGTCTTGGCGATGGTGATGCCGTAGGTATCGGTGTAACTGCGCATGCGAGAGATATCGCGCGCGGCTGCCATGACATCCATGGAGGTCACGGAGTTGCGTGCGATGCGATTGGCGCGCTCGCCTGAAAAGGCGCAGCTGCGCTTGCGTGTCCAGGTCGTATCAAGCTCTGCGGTCATGCGTGGGTCCTCTCGGTGGGTGGAACGCTGCTGGTTTTGAATCGTGGCGTCTCATTCTAAGGCACGCTGTCGAGCCTTGCAGCAAATCTGGATGAGTTTAGGGTTATTGTAAGAGGGTCGGCGAGACTCTGGGGGAATTCCATGGGTAGCTTTCTGCGTCGGGTATTGGGAGGCATCGGCTGGGGGAGGTTCTGTGGACGCATGATCCTGCAGCTTGCCTGCTACGTGCTGTATTTTGCCCAGCCGTTTCTCTTACGCGAGCTTGTCGGCAGGGATGTCAACCTGCTGTGGGGTGTGCTGTTTGGGCTATCGCTCATCATGCCTGCCGTGGTTGACGTGCTTAACAATGCCCTCATGCAGGATGTGCGCTGCCAGTCCAAGGCGGTGCTGTTCGAAGACGTGTTGTCAAAGTCCCATGACTATGTGCTCCGGCATACCTCGAGTGACGTGCAGACAGGCATTGACGAGGCATCGGCTGCGTGTCGCGTCCTGGAGCATAGCGCCGTGCACGTGGCGCTACGGCTGCTCGCTATGTCCGGGCTCTACACCACGGCATTCTTCCTGATTGATCCCAAGCTCGGTATCGGGTACCTCGTCCTCTTGTGTGTCGCGTGCCTCGCCTCGGCGCTTTTGGCGGCTGACAACGGTGAGGGAGTGAGCGACGCGCTCTCATCCACCGCCCACGTGAACGCTGTCCTGCTGGATGACATACGAAACTTTGAGACCATTCTGACCTCGAGCTCTCGTGAGTTCGAGCGAGGTCGCGTCACGGAGGCACTGCAACAAGAGCGGTCCACCTACGTGAAGGTGCAACGCAGGACGGATGGCATGGGCTTTGCCCAGCAGACGCTTGCCGCTGCCTTGGCGATGGGACTTGTGGCCTTGGGGAACTCCGGCGTCGCCTCCTCGACCCTGTCGCAGACCTCGCTGCTCATGCTCGTGTACTCCGTCTTGAATCTTACGGGGTTTAGTTCGGAGTACCTGCAGGTTCGAGAGATGGCAGATCGTCTGAGGGCGTCCCTCTCGCTTCTTGAGTATGGCAGGATGGGGCAGATGGTGGCCTCGCCAGGGGTCCGCAAGTTCAGTCCCGGTGCGCCGGGGCTTCGCGTGCGGGAGCTTGGCTACGCGTATGCTAAGGATAGGCCAGTTCTGGCGAAGGTTAGCTGCGACCTTCGTCGTGGCGGCGTCTTTGCGATCACAGGTCCCAATGGCTCAGGCAAGTCGACCCTGCTGAGGATCATCGCGGGGCTGATCCCACCTGACACCGGGCGGATCGAGCTTCCTTGCTCGGACCAACACGAGGTGATGCTTCTGACGCAGGACGCGACGCTCTTCAACAGGTCGATACTCGAGAACGTGCGCTACCCAGACAGGGACGTTGACATGGCCCTTGTGATGGGGTTGGCAAGGAGGCTCGAGCTGGGCGAGGTGATATGCTCAGAGGCTGACCTGGCCCGCCTGACGCCGGGGGAGCTTGAGGACAGCATCTCTGGGGGAGAGCGGCAGAAGGTTCTGATAATGAGGGCGATAGCCTCTGCGCCGCAGCTGCTGCTCTGCGATGAGATCACGAGCGGGCTGGACCCTGCGGCGTCAGAGAGCTTCTACGGACTGGTTCGCGAGTTTCTTCCCACGACGACGGTCATCTGCAGCGTGCACAGAAGAGACGAACTGAAGTACTTCGACGGGGTCATCTCGCTGGACGACGTCTCGCGCGGTGAGACCCCGCCAGCCTGAGGCGCGCAGGTGGGCTCCCGGGCTCCCCGGCCCCCGCGCGAGCGCTGCTTGAGCTGCGGCGACTGCCCAAGTGCAAAGGGCCAGGGAACGGGTGGGCTGGCCCGTCTCAGCGTGCCAGCGAACCCATCGGGTCCCAGGGCTCAAGCACGACGGGCTCGGCCCCGTATGCCGCGCGCTCCTCGTCCGTGAGGTACTTCTTGTCAACGACCACCTGGTACACGTACTCGTCGAACCAGGCGTCGCTGAGCGTGTCGAAGCCGTCCCGCCCGTGGTCCTTGCCCCAGGAGTTCTCGACCTTCCAGAGCGCGGGGCGCCCGGCGTCGTCCAGGCGCACGCCCTCCAGCACCATGGCGTGGGTCATGAGCGACTCGCCAAAGTCCAGGCGCTCCGCCTTGTCGAGCGCGCCCTCCACGGGAAAGCCCAGGAGGCCGTCCACGTCGAGCGCCGCCGTGTCCATGATGCCCTCGTCTCGAAGGTAGCTCTGGGCCACGTCGCAGCCAAACCACACGGGAAGCCCGTCCTTGAGCTGGGACACGGCAAGCTCCTTGAGCCGTGCGGGCGTGAGGTTAAGGTAGCGGACGCCACCGTCCTCGACGACGTTTCCGAGGCGACTCACCGTGAAGCTCCTGCCAAAGGGCTTGTCGGACGTGGGCGCGCTGATCAGCGACACGTAGTCGTCGAGCTCCATGCCCACGGCCTTGTCGAAGAACTCCCGGGGCGTGAAGTGGCCAGAGAGCGCGACCTTGTCGTCCTTGTCGCGAAGCCTCACGTCGAAGCTCTTTGGCGGCTCGCCCAGGCAGGTGGTGAGCAGCGTGTAGACGTCTCTCATCATCTCCTTTTTCATGGAGAGGAGGTCGTCCTCGTCAGCGCCCGCAGCCGCCGTCTCGCGCAGGCGCTTGGCCGCCGCACGCAGGTAGCGCGTGAGGTAGGAGTCCATCTCGCGGGTGTTCTTGGAGCAGGCCGTCTCGGGCATCGACTCCTTGGGAACGACGCCATACTTCTTGACGAGGCTCTTGAACATGTCCCACTGGCCGCCGTCGCCAATGGGATCGGCGAGCAGGTGCGCCACCAGACGACCGGAGAGGGGCTCGTCGAGGGTGTCGAGGATGTTCTCGAAGAACCAGTTGCTCTTCTCGAGCTTGTCGAAGAAGAGGGGGTAGGTCTGCGAGAGCTCGAAGGTCTTGAGCTTATAGCGCTTGATCGTGCGGAAGCGCATGGTATTCAAGCTTGCGAACATCCAGCAGCGGCCGGAGCGTTCCTGGTTGGTGCGCTCCCCCTGCGTGACCTCGATGTCAAACTGCAGCGTGTTTTGCGCGACGCCCTCGGGGACGCGGGCGGCCTTGCGCAGGCCCACCGAGCTCACGGCGTTCTTCGCGATGACGTTCGCCCGCTCAGAGGAAAACGCCTCCCTCGAAGTCGCGAGGTCCTCGGCGGTGATGCTTCTCTTATCGTCCATGAAAGTCCTTTCACAGCTATAGGTTCACTATCCAACCTGTCGAGCATAGCACGATGGTGCGGTTGTGGGTGTGGGTGTCCAGCCGCCCGAGGCGTCACGTCCCGCCCTCAGATCGCGGCACGACTTGCCTTGCTGCGCGCCGCATCCCGCTATACTGGCTTTAGGTGCCGTTCCGGCCCCGACGTGCCCGCCTTTCTCCGCAAAGGATGTCGATGAGCTCTCAGCTGTATCAGCCGTATGATCTTTCCCGTGACCTTTCCAGCCTCGTTCCCGTCCACGCGCTGCGCGTGCTCGAGGCGCTCGAGCGTGCGGGCGCCGAGGCCTGGATCGTCGGAGGCTGGGTGAGAGACGCCCTGCGCGGCCGCCCTGCCCATGATGTGGATATCACGACCTCTGCGCGCTGGCAGGAGGCAGAGCGCATCCTGCATGCCTGCGACATCGAGGTACACGAGACGGGCGTCACCCACGGGACGCTGACTGCCGTTGTCGGGGGTAGGCCCATAGAGGTCACGACCTATCGGATCGAGGGTACCTACAGCGACCATCGCCATCCCGATGAGGTACGCTTCGTGCGCGACGTGAGGGAGGACCTCGCCCGTCGCGACTTCACCATCAATGCCATGGCCTTTCATCCCGCGCGCGGCTTGCTTGATCCCTTTGGCGGCCGCGATGACCTGAGGCACGGGGTGGTCCGGGCGGTGGGTGACCCAGGCGGGCGCTTTGGGGAGGACGCGCTGAGAGTGCTCAGGGCCCTGCGCTTCGCCGCGCGCCTTGGCTTTGCGATCGAGGGGAGGACCCAAAAGGCGCTTCGCGCGCACGCCTCAGGGCTTCGCAGCATCGCGAGCGAGCGCATTGGTCAGGAGCTCTCGGGCATCGTCATGAGCGGGCGGCTCGCATGGGCGCTCATGGCCCAGACCGAGGTCATGTGCGAGGCCATTCCCGAGCTTAGAGCTTGCGTGGGCTTCGAGCAGCACAGCCCCTACCATGCCTACGACGTGTTCGAGCACACGGCGCGCGTCTGCAGGGCCGTCGAGGAGTTCACGGGTGGCCTCGCCTCTGCCGAGCTGCGCTGGGCGGCGATGATGCATGACATCGCCAAGCCCCAGACCTTCACGAGGGACGAGGCCGGGCGCGGTCACTTCTTTGGCCATCCCAGACGCGGGGCGGACGTCACGCAAGGCGTACTCAGGAGGCTGGCGCTGCCAAAAGAACTCGTGGCATCCGTGGTGGCGCTCATCCGCCTGCACGACCATCCCCTGAGCCCGACGGAGCGCTCCATCTCGCGGATGCTCCTTGCGCTTGAGCGCGCGTGCCCGGGACATGCGCGGGAGCTTGCCTTCTCGCTCATCGACCTCAAGCGCGCTGACGCGGTGTCAAAGACCGCTGCCGCTGCCTCGTATGCCATCGAGCTCGACCGGATGAGCGAGCTGCTGCGGCGCAGGGTCGCAGGCGGTGTCTGCTGCCGGGTTAGTGATCTTGCCGTGGGTGGTGCAGACGTCATGCGCGAGTTGGGAGCGGCGCCGGGCCCTCTGGTCGGTACCGTGCTAGCCGACCTCCTCGCCCAGGTGATCGACGGGCGGCTTCCCAACGAGCGCGAGGCGCTGCTCGACGCCATCCGGACCAAGTCCAAGACCAGATCCAAGCGCAGCCTTGGCCTGCCTGAGGACCAGTCCTGACTCGCAGATCAGCTCCGACTCGCCGTGTGGACATGAGGGTTACCGTTTCCTCTCGGTGAGGGGCCTGCCGCCTCACCTCCCAGTCTCATGAGTTGGACAAAACGGTCGATGACCCGCGCCGTGGCGCCCCAGACGGGTGGGTCGGTGTCATAGAAGGGAATGTGGTCCACCTTATTGCGCCAGGCGTAGTCGCGCCCTTGCGGGACCAGCACCCAAGGGAAGTCGTCGGGAAACTCACGAAGCAGGGAGACCTCGTAGCGACGTGGCTCGTGCGAGAGGAACCATGCGAGCGGGATCCTGAACGTGTGCTCGACCTCGTCGGGGCTGAAGCTACCCCCATAGTTTGCTATCGTGCCCACGAAGGCATGGAGCGTCGAGCCACCGGGCCCCTCGATGCCACCGAGGCCTGAGAGAAGCTGTATCTGCGAGGGAGCGACAAGAAGCTCCTCGGCTGCCTCGCGCAGGGCAGCCTCCTGTGGTTGCTCCCCAGCCTCGATGGAGCCTCCCGGCAGGCAGACCTCCCCGGGTTGGGTGGTAAGCGAGCGCGCCCGTCTCTCGAAGAGCACGTCATAGCTACCGTCTTTCCCACTGGCATCGACGAGCGACACGAGTACGGCGGCCCCACGCCTCTTGCTCTGCCATCGCGCGAGCCCGCGCTCGAGCCGTCGTCTGATGTCCATGCCGCCTCCCGCTCATGTCGTTAAGGTCCATCACGTAGGATGGGTAAATGATAGCGCTATGGTAGATTATAGGATCGTTCGAGTAGGGAGGATCGGGCGATGAGACTCGAACGATATCCGTCCCATGATCTCCAGACGGGCGGGGCTTTGCCACTCGCAGCTGCCCTTTGCAGTGTACAGTGTCGAATTGACTTGATGGAGATCGCTCGTGCCCACATTTCTGTCGTACCTAATCAGGTACCTCTCAGTGCGCTCACTGTCATGCATAGGTGTATGGCTGCTTGTCCGTTGGTGTGGGTGGGCCACCTAACGAGCCATGGTGGTATTCTGGGCGAGACGGGCATCTATTGCGCCACGTATGACACGAGCCCACATCGGCGAGATGTTCTTGAACGTTGTGCGTGCCCGCATCGCATCCATGCCCATGGTAAGTGCCATGCGCCCAAACACCTCGTCTGCAAACGAATTCGTGATACTGTCCACGCCCGAGAAGTCAAACGTGACGACCTCTGCTGCGGAGATGACCTTTGGAAAGATCTGGTCATAGGCCACCCTGCCCGCTACGCGCGTAATCAATGCCTGACCAAAATCTGCCATTGAGATGACCATCTGACCCTCCTATCTCTCTTCTGTCATACCTAACGTATTACGTACCCTAGTCGCAACCATCGTCATTCCTAATAACTTACCACAGTGGGTTGGATTCGACATATCGACCATTTGCGGGATCCCATCGGGCTGGTTTGCTCTCGCCTCCATCATGCATATCGGAATCAAAAATTTCCCTCTCTGTCTCTGGTATGCGCATGACTATCAGGGTGCCCGGGTAGTATAGGCCGTCCATGGTCTCGGTCCCGTTAGAGGACACATGGATGGCAGACCCTCTGGTAACAGTCCATACGTGGCCCTCTGTGACCTTCGCCAGGCGGGCGGCAAAGGCGAGCCCCATACCGCCGCTCACCTTATTTGTGCCCACCTCCGAACAGCCAAACCACTCACCGGTCTTAGCCTCGAATGCTAGGGTAACGAGCTCATTGTCTGACCTGCTGGCATACTTGGGATTACGGGCCATCGATGCTGCAATGCCAATGCCGCAGTCGGCCACACAAGCCTCTACGTAGCCTCCCTGGGGGTGATACTGTGCTCCTGCGATTCCTGGCGACTTGGTTTGGGAGTGTTGAACTATGTTGTCGATCATCTCTCCAAACGAGAGGTCAAGATAATCTGTCACACTCTTACTCATACACACGTTCGACGCTATGACGCGACGGAGCATGCTCCCTATACTGTTCGGGTCAGCAGCGTACTCGTCTATGGGTATGCTGGTAAGCGGTACGAATCGGTCCTGTGGATCATGTCTTGTAAACCGCTCCTGGTGGTCAATGCCAAGCACGCTATAGTAGTTCATACGGGAAAGGTATCCATCGATCGAAGACTGTGGGGGAAGGATAATCGGTCGCCTGTTAGTTGACTTGCCGCAAAGTTGCACGGTGGCAATGGCGACTATCTGTGAAATGGATATGAAGTTGGCGCTTGACCAGTCAGCCTCTAATCCCAAGGAAGCTTCTGCAGGCAGTCTATTGGCGGAGCATATACCCGTTACCGGGAATTGACCGATCCCATAGCTGGGACTTTGAATGACGACCTTCCTCATCACGTACCGCTCCGCCTCTCGATCCATAGTCTTATACACGACGATTGTGATAGCCCTATCGAGCTTCTGGCAACGTTTGGGATGACTCACTGCCATTGGCTCATCATGCCTCCATACTACTATGCGTGTCTGTTGCTGTGATGGGCATATGCATCTGTGATGGGCATATGCATGGAAGGGTCCGGATAAGGTCTCGTCGTTGACCGAAGTCGATGAAGACTTTCCCACTGGCATCGACGAGCGACACGAGCACGGCGGCCCCGCGCCTCTTGCCCTGCCATCGCGCGAGCCCGCGCTCGAGCCGTCGTCTGATGTCCATGCCGCCTCCCGCTCACGTCGTTGGGGTCCATCACGTAGGATGGGTAAATGATAGCGCTATGGTAAATTATAGGATCGTTCGAGTGGGGAGGATCGGGCGACGAGACTCGAACGACATCCGTCCCATGATCTCCAGGCGGGTGGGGCTTTGCCACTCGCAGCTGCCTCTTATCACGCGCCTTCTCGCGCAGGCGGTCTTCCGACTCGTGCAAGCATGGCAGGCACAGTGCTTCGATTCTCAGGCTCCATCCGCGCCAAATCGCGCCAAATCGCGCCAAATCGTGCCAAATCGCGCCACATGGGATATACTGGCGCAAATAGGAGGTGACAGCCCATGGACCATGAAGCGCTATCCGAGGTTCTTGCCATAGGCGAGACCGTCAATGTCGAGTTCAAGAGGTGTGGACAACAGCCCGAGAGGGACGTGTTTGAGTCTGTCTGCTCGTTCGCGAACACCTTCGGCGGCTCCATATTCCTTGGCGTCGAGGATGACGGGACTGTGTCGGGTATCAACGCGAGTAACTTGCTCGCCATTAAGCGTAACCTCATCAATGTGGTGCACAATCCCAAGCTGTTCGACTCTCCGGTCGCCTTCGAGTTCGAGGACCTGGAGTGGGAGGGCAAGTCTCTCATCAGGATATGGGTCCCGCCCAGCTCAAACATGCACCGCTTCAAGGACGATATCTACGAGCGAATGGAAGACTCCGACGTCGTGGTGCGCAGCGCATCCCATCTAGCGGAGATCTGCATCCGCAAGCAGGGCGTCTACACCGAACAGAGGGTGTACAAGCACGTCGGCCCAGGGGACCTGAGGCTTGGGATGTTGGAGGACATACGCGAGCGCGCCGTTCACAAGCAGTCCGATCACGAATGGGCGAGGCTCGGCGATGAGTCGCTGTTGAAGTCGGCGGGGCTCCTGGGCAAGGACTTCTCCACGGGGGACGAGGGCTTTAACCTCGCGGCCGTGCTCCTGCTTGGCAAGGACGAGGTCATTCGCTCCGTATGTCCGCCCTACAAGACGGACGCTATATGGTGCATCGATCCTGACAGCCGCTACGATGACCGACTTGACGTTCGCTGTAACCTTGTTGAGGCCTACGATCTCTTGACGGGCTTCTGTCGCAAGCACATGCCCGACCGCTTCGCGCTCGACGGGGATGAGTCCGTCAGCCTACGCGATATCATCGTGCGTGAGGTGATGGCGAACTGCCTGATTCACCGAGAGTTCACGAGTCCTTACCCGGCGCGCATTGTGATCAATGGCAATACGCTGCGTACCCAGAACGCGAGCAGGGCGATGTTTGCCGGCCCCATCACTCCGGAAGGGTTCAGTCCCCTGCCAAAGAACCCGATAATCTCGTCCTTCTTCTCTGCCATCGGGCTCGCTGAGGAGCTGGGGAGTGGTACGAGGAACCTGTTCAAGTACTCACCGCGCTATTCAGGGAAGAGACCCGAGCTCATGGAGGGGACTGTATTTACCGCCTCGGTCCCCGTCTACCGGCCGACGGATCAGCCGGCCGGCATGGCCTCGGATGCCCCGTCGTCTTCGAACCTCGTCGCAGAGATCGCGAGCTTGGTTTCCGAGCGAGGCAGCCTGACCGTGTCCGAGGCTGTTAGAGCTGGCTACCCCAGGAGGACCACGCAGCGCGCGCTCTCGAAGCTCGTCGACGAAGGTGTTATCGCGCCGGTGGGCAACGGCCGGGCGCGGAGGTACGTGCCAGCTGGACAACACGTCACATAGCTACGCCGGTCAGCGATATGAGCCCGTTCTGTGGGTTACGCCTCGCAAATCTCCCTTGGCGGTATGGGCCTGCATGGAGGTCCGGACGAGGCCTTGTTGTCGATCGGAGTTGTCGAGGATCTCACTCGAACGACATCCGTCCCATGACCTTCAAATGGGCGGGGCTTTGCCGTCGAGATGGCGTGGATTATTCATGACGCGAAAATCAGCTGGTCTTGTCAGGCCTTAGTGGCTATAGTCTATCTTCAATCGAAGAGCGAGGCCAAACCTGTGAGGCGGAAGGTAGACGCAGCACGCGCGTACAGAGATTCCGAGGTGCTGAGATTCGGGACGAGATGCGAGGCGTTGAGTGGACCGCTGAGGGCGCACCGAACGGACCTGTGAGGTCTTACTAGGCTGCGACGTAGGGCACGCGTTAGCTGCCGGGGATGTGATGGCATCCCAAAAGTGCGCGGGCAGCTATGCTCGCGAATCAAGGTGGCACCGCGGACTGCTGCACCTCATGGGTCCGTCCTTGACGTCCGGTTACAGTGGATTGTCGGGGATGGGCTTTTTTGTCCCCGCACAGGGGAGGTCGAGGAATGTATCCGTCCTTGGAGGAAGTCCGGCGCATCGCTGCGTCTGGTGACTACCGACGCGTTCCCGTGAAGCGGGAGCTACTGGCAGATAACTTCACCACAATAGGGGTATTGAGGGCGTTGCGCGCGACGAGCGCCCATGTGTTTTTGCTCGAGAGCGCGGAGCCTGGCCAGCACGCGGGTCGATACTCCTTTCTGGGCTTTGCGCCCAGCATGGAGCTGAGCTGCCTTGACGGCACGCTGAGGGTTCGTCGTGGCGTCGAGCTTGCCGGGGCCGATCCCGCAGTTGAGGTCCACCAGGTTGACCATCCCGGAGACTATCTCCGTCGGCTCATCGACGAGAACCGCACGCCGCGACTCGAGGGCTTCCCTACGTTCACGGGCGGTCTTGTGGGCTATTTCTCCTATGACTACCTCAAGTACTCTGAGCCCACGCTGCGACGCAAGGGTCTGGGGCAGGAGGACTTCCTCGACATGGACCTCATGCTCTTTGACGATGTCATTGCCTTTGACAGCTATCGCCAGCGCGTCATACTCATGACGGGCGTCCGCACGGATGACGTCGACGCGTCCTTTGCCCGCGCCGGCGCACGTCTCGATTCCATGGAGCGCCTCATTCGCACGGGCAGGCGCGGGGACTTCGAGCCGCTGCGCCTTAAAGGTGAGCTCACACCGCAGCTTAGCGAGGCGCAGTGGAAGCACATGGTCGAGGTCGCGAAGGGCCACATCTACGAGGGCGACATCTTCCAGGTAGTGCTCTCGAACCCTATCTCTGCCCCGGCAGAGGGGAGCCTCCTCGACTGCTACCGGCTTCTGCGCTCCGAGAACCCCTCTCCCTACATGTTCTATCTCAGCTCGGATGACGTGGAGATCGCAGGCGCGAGTCCCGAGACCTTAGCCAGGCTCGAGGATGGCACGCTTTACACCTATCCGCTCGCGGGTACCCGCCCGCGCGGCGCCACCAAGGATGAGGACGAGACTCTTGCCCGGGAGCTCCTCTTGGACGAGAAGGAGCTCGCCGAGCATAACATGCTCGTCGACCTCGGCCGCAACGACCTTGGTCGGCTCGCCAGGCTCGGTAGCGTGAGGGTCGAAAGCTACCTTGAGGTCCTGCGCTTTAGCCACGTCATGCACATCGCATCGTCCGTCTCGGCTACCATCGCCGACGGCTACGATGCCGTGGACGTGATCGACGCGGTCCTTCCGGCAGGCACGCTCTCGGGCGCTCCCAAGCTCCGCGCCTGCCAGATCATCCAGGAGCTCGAGGGCGCGAAGCGTGGCATCTACGGTGGCGCCATCGGCTACATGGACCTCTCGGGCAATCTCGACACCTGCATCGGCATACGGCTCACATACAAGAAGGACGGTCGAATCTGCGTTCAGTCAGGAGCTGGCATCGTGTCCGACAGCGTGCCCGGGCGCGAGTTCCAGGAGTGCCAGAACAAGGCCCGGGCTGTCTTGGACGCGCTTTGCAAGGCGCAAGGAGGCATCGACTGATGATCATCCTCATTGACAACTACGATAGCTTCACCTATAACCTCTACCAACTCTTGGGAAGCGTTCGTCCTGACGTCAGGGTCATCCGTAACGACGCGATGGGCGTCGCCGAGCTCAAGGGCCTCGAGCCGGATGCGCTCGTCCTCTCTCCCGGTCCGGGACGCCCTGATGAGGCGGGCGTCTGTGAGGCGGCCGTGCTCGCCCTCTCAGGCGTAGTTCCCATCCTTGGGGTGTGCCTTGGACACCAGGCCATCTGTGAGGCCCTTGGTGCCACCATCGTCCACGCCGAGCAGATCACGCACGGCAAGTCGTCGCTCGCTGCGCTCGACGAGGGCTCACGGCTCTTTGGTGGCATCAAACCGACCGCACGGGTCGGACGCTACCACTCGCTCGAGGTCGACCCAAAGAGCCTGCCCGCCTGCCTGCGCGTGAGCGCCTCGACCGAGACGGGCGAGGTCATGGCTGTGGAGCACCTGAGCCATCCTACCTTTGGCCTGCAATTTCACCCCGAGTCCATTCTCACGCCGTCGGGGGAGAAGATCGTGCGCAACTTCATGAGCCTCATCGAGTGAGGGCGCTGCGCTTTCGGCACCACGCGAGGACGCCCGGCCTTACCCCACGGGCTCGTCTCCGCCCCACAAGCCCGCCCCACGCTCGTCACGCGGGGGTCGGGCGATGACACGACCCATCAACAGGAGGAAGCGACCATGATCAAGGAAGCCATAGACAAGATAGTCCAGCACGGGGACCTCAGCTACGACGAGGCCTATACCACGATGCGAGAGATCATGGGTGGGAAGACCTCGCCCACCCAGAACGCGGCGTTTCTTGCCGCCCTCTCGACGAAGTCCACCAAGGCCGAGACCATAGACGAGATATCCGGTTGTGCCGCCGCGATGCGCGAGTTGGCCACGCCCGTGCCGCACCCCGGCATCGAGACGCTCGAGATCGTGGGGACGGGAGGGGATCGCTCCGGTACCTTCAACATCTCGACGACTGCGGCGCTGTTGTGCGCGGCGGCAGGTGCGAAGGTCACCAAGCATGGCAACAGGGCCGCCAGCTCGCAGTGTGGCACCGCAGACTGCCTCGAGGCGCTCGGTGTGAACCTTTGCCAAGACCCCGAGAGGGTCCTGGCGGAGCTTGGGGGTTGCGGCATCGCGTTCCTCTTTGCCCAGAGCTACCACGCGGCCATGGGCTACGTCGGCCCCATCCGCAGGGAGCTGGGCTTTCGCACCGTCTTCAACATCTTAGGCCCGCTCACGAACCCCGCACGCCCCACATACTTCCTGCTCGGCGTCTACGACGAGTATCTCGTTGAGCCGGTGGCTAAGGTCCTCGCGAAGCTCGGGGTGAGGCGCGCCTACGTCGTCTATGGCACGGACCGCATGGACGAGATCTCCCTGTCAGCGCCCACCGCCGTCTGCGAGCTCAAGGAGGGCTATTACCGCAGCTTCACCCTGCGGCCTGAGGACTTTGGCCTCAAACGCTGCAAGAAGGAGGATCTCCTGGGCGGGACGCCTGCTAAGAATGCCCAGGTCGTGCGTGACATCCTTACAGGCAAGCTCGATGGGCCCAAGCGCGACGTGGCACTCCTCAACGCCGGCGCGGCGCTTCATGTCTGCGGCGTGGCCGACTCCGTGGCAGAGGGCATCGAGGTCGCACGGGAGCAGATCGCAAGCGGAAACGCGATACGGACGCTCGATGCCTTTGTCAGGCAGAGCAACGCGTGAGGGGCAGGGCTGCCATGGGAGCGCACATGACGAACGGAGAGGAGAGCATCCTCAAGAGGATTGCGGCGAGGACCTGCGAGCGCGTCGCTGTCGAGAAGGCGGCTCACCCGCTGGCAACGCTGGTTGCCGCCGCTGAGGAGCGGGCCGCCAATGAGCGAGCGGCATATCCTGCGCCCAGCTTTTCCCTCCCGTTCGAGAGGGCGCTTCGCGCTCCTGGTCTGAGCCTCATCTGCGAATGCAAGAGGGCAAGCCCCTCAAGGGGACTCATCGCCGCCGACTTTGATCCGGTGGGTATCGCGCGAGAGTACGAGCACGCGGGCGCCGATGCCATCAGCTGCCTCACTGAGCCCTTCTGGTTCCAGGGGGCAGACGAGCACCTCGAGAGGGTTGCCCAGGCCGTCTCGATCCCCGTCCTTCGCAAGGATTTCGTGGTGGACGAGTACATGATCTACCAGGCAAAGGCCATTGGTGCCGACGCGGTGCTCCTCATCTGCGCGATTTTAGGCGACGCCCAGCTCAAGGCATACATAGGGCTCTGCGAGAGGCTTGGCCTCACGGCGCTGGTGGAGGCCTACGAGCCCGAGGAGCTGTCGCGTGCGCTCGAGGCGGGAGCGAGGGTGGTCGGCGTAAACAACCGCGATCTGCACAGCTTCGAGCTTGACTTTGGCCGCAGCATCGAGCTTAAGCCCATGGTCGGGCCTGATCGGGTCTTTGTCTCGGAATCAGGGATACGCGACGCCCGTGATCTGAGGCGCCTCGCTGAGGCTGGTGTGGATGCCGTGCTCGTCGGAGAGGCACTCATGCGTCGGACAGACAGGCGCGCGGCACTCGACGAGCTGAAAGGAGACCTCTCATGAGGGACAGGGAAGCGACGGGCGCACGTGCCCATGAGCTGCTTGCGACGTCGGGAGACGCCTTGCGCGTCAAGCTCTGTGGCATGTCTCGAGACGAGGACATCGTGGCGGTCAACGATGCCGGACCCGACCTTTGCGGCTTTGTCATCAACTTCCCTCGCTCGCCCCGCAGCGTCTCTCCCGAGTCGCTCGGGCAGCTGGTGGGTGAGCTTGACGAGACGATCCTTGCGGTTGGCGTCTTCGTGGACCAGCCGACTGTATTCGTGGCTCAGGTCGCCCACGATCTTGTGGATGTGGTGCAGTTGCACGGATCGGAGCGAAACAGCTACATCGCCCGCCTGCGCACCCTGACAGACGCCCCCATCATCCAGGCATTTCGCGTTCGCACGAACGCCGACGTCATGCGTGCGAACGCATCTTGTGCAGACCTCGTGCTGCTCGACAACGGCTGGGGGACGGGGAGGCCCTTCGACTGGTCGCTCATCGGGGGCATCAGGCGTCCCTTCATGCTTGCGGGCGGTCTCACAGCGGACAACGTGGCGGGAGCGGTCGGGGCCCTCTCGCCCTGGGGGGTCGACATGAGCTCGGGCATCGAGACGGATGGACGTAAGGACCCACAGAAGATCAAGGCCGCGACCCAGGCGGCGAGAGGAGCTTTGCGATGAGTAACTCAACGCATTCGAGAGGACGCTTTGGCATCCACGGGGGTCAGTACATCCCCGAGACGCTAATGGGCGCGGTCATCGAGCTTGAGGAGGCGTATGGCCGCTACCACGCTGACCCGACCTTTACCGCAGAGCTTACGGGTCTGCTCGACAACTACGCGGGCAGGCCGTCTTTGCTCTATCTCGCGCACAACATGACCGAGGACCTGGGAGGCGCTAAGGTCTACCTCAAGCGCGAGGACCTCAACCACACGGGTGCGCATAAGATCAACAACGTGCTCGGTCAGGTGCTCCTCGCCAAGAGGATGGGCAAGAGACGTCTCATCGCCGAGACCGGGGCAGGGCAGCACGGCGTGGCGACCGCGACCGCAGCGGCCCTCATGGGCATGGAGTGCGTGATCTACATGGGCGTGAGGGACATGGAGCGTCAGGCACTCAACGTCTATCGCATGCGCCTTCTGGGCGCCGAGGTCCGAGGCGTCTCATCAGGCACCGGTACCCTCAAGGACGCGGTGTCCGAGACCTTCCGCGAGTGGGCCAGCCGTATGGACGACACCCACTACTGTCTCGGCTCCGTTATGGGGCCGCACCCCTTTCCCACGATCGTCCGCGACTTCCAGGCCGTCATCTCGCGCGAGGCGCGCCAACAGTGCCTCGACGCCGAGGGGAGGCTCCCCGACGCGGTCCTGGCCTGCGTGGGTGGAGGGTCAAACGCCATAGGCAGCTTCTACCACTTCATAGGGGACGAGGGAGTCGAGCTCATCGGCTGCGAGGCCGCCGGGCGGGGCGTGGACACCACGAAGACCGCCGCGACCATGGCCACGGGCTCGCTCGGCATCTTCCACGGGATGAAGAGCTACTTCTGCCAGGACGAGTATGGCCAGATCGCACCTGTGTACTCCATCAGCGCGGGTCTTGACTACCCGGGTGTCGGCCCCGAGCATGCGATGCTGCGTGACTCGGGTCGCGCCCGCTACGTGGCCGTAACGGACGATGAGGCCGTCGGTGCCTTCGAGTACCTCTCGCGCACGGAGGGCATCATCCCTGCCATCGAGAGCGCGCACGCGCTTGCCTATGCCATGAGTCTCGCACCCACCATGCGTGCGGACCAGATCATCATCGTCACGCTCTCGGGCCGTGGCGACAAGGACGTGGCGGCCATCGCCCGCTACAGGGGGGAGGACCTTCATGAGTAGGGACGTTGCGGCAAGACGAGAGGAGGGCGTTCGCATGGGTGGAGTGGCATCAGCCTTCACCGCCGCCGACGGTAGTCGAAAGAAGGCCTTCATCCCGTTCGTCACCTGTGGGGACCCGTCCATTGGTCTTACCGAACAGGTCGTGAGGGCCATGGAGAGGGCCGGGGCGGACCTCATTGAGCTGGGCATACCGTTCTCGGATCCCACGGCCGAGGGGCCGACGATCCGGGAGGCCAACGTTCGCGCCCTCAAAAACCATGTCACCACCGACGAGGTCATCGATATGGTGGCGCGACTTCGCTCGGGGGGCCTCGGGGTCCCTCTGGTCTTCATGACCTATGCCAATATGCTCTTCTCCTATGGGCTCGAGCGCTTTGCCAAGCGCGCCGCAGAGGCTGGCGTCAACGGTGTCGTGCTGCCCGACGTCCCCCACGAGGAGAAGCAGGAATTTATGGGTCCGCTTGGGACGGAGGGTCTCGATCTGGTGTCCCTGGTCGCTCCGACTTCACACGATCGCATCAAGGAGATTGCCTCCGACGCCCAGGGCTTCGTGTACGTCGTGAGTTCGCTGGGCGTCACGGGCGTACGCTCCAAGATCGTCACCGACATCCCCGCGATGGTAAGGCTCGTTCGCGAGGCGAACCCCACCATCCCGACAGCCGTGGGCTTTGGTATCTCTACGCCCGAGCAGGCCGCCACCTTGGCTGGCGAGTCCGACGGCGCCATCGTGGGCTCGGCCATCGTCAGGCTCTTGGCGCAGCATGGAGCAGATGCCGTGCCCTATGTCGAGGACTACGTGCGAGAAATGGCGAAGGCGACGCATGGGGCCTAGCGGATCCCGTGTGAGCGCGCATGCGCAGGGAAGTCCCCGTACCATCTTGTGTGCTATGGTCATGGAAAAGCGGTGTTCAGGAGTCGTGGGAGGTATTCGTGATGGCAGATCAGGAGGGGAGAGGGGGCCTCTGCACGCCGACGCGCTGGCGACTCATCGCGTCGGGGGTGCTTCTGGCCGCTTGCCCTCTGCTCGTGCTCCTCTTTGAACGTTTTGGCGAGGCGCTGTCTGGTGGCTATCGCCCGTTCTCAAAGGGACTCCTCTCCCTTCAGGCGACCGTCGCGAGCGTCGCGCCCTTCGCGCTGTGGGACTTTCTCGTCGTGGGCTTTGCCTTGGCCGCACTTTTCACCCTCGTTCGTCGTGTTGTACGAAGGCGTCCCTTGCTGCCGTGGCTCTCTGTCGTCCTTCTGGTCAGCTCCGCGACGCTCTTCCTCTTTGTGTCGGGTTGGGCGCTCAACCACTACGCACCCTCGCTTGCCAACGAGATCGGTCTTGAGGTGGGGGCGTACACAGACGATGAGCTTGCGGCGGCGACCAGACACTACCTTGAACGGGCCGCAGCGCTGGCCCCCTCGGTTCCCAGGGGTGAGGATGGCGAGCTTCTAAGGCAAGACTTCTATGAGTTGGCGCGTATCGCAGGTGGCTCGTACCGTGAGCTGTCGGAAAGCTATGGCATCTTCGAGGGATCTCAGGCGCCTGTGAAGGCCCTCTTGCTACTGGGGGAGCCGCTGCTTCTCAGTGGGCACGTGGGAATCTTCTTCTCTCCTACGGGGGAGTCGAGTGTGCCGGTCAACTGTGCGGTAGCGGACCTGCCGTTCACGATGTGCCACGAGGCCGCGCATCGCCTGGCCATCGCGCGCGAGCAGGAGGCGAACTTCGCCGCCTTTCTCGCCTGCACCACGAGTGACGACGTGAGGTTTTCCTACTCGGGCTACTATAGCGCCTTCTCCTTTTGCTATGGCGCCCTGCGCCGGAGCGATCCCGACCGTGCAGCCCGCCTGCTCGACGAGGTGCGCACATCTGGCCTCGATGCTGGTGTCGGTCTTGTGCTTGCTGACCTCGTGGCGACGGGCAGGCACTACGATGCCTATGAGGGGTGGTTCGGAAGGATCGGCAGTGCCGTCAATGATGGCTACCTTCGGAGTTTTGGCGAAAGGGAAGGCGTCAAGTCATACGGTCTTGTGGTCGACTACCTGATAGCGTGGGATAGGCGATGAGTTCCTTGTTGTCTGAGGATGTCGCAGCGCACTTCGCCGTCTTGCCTCACGGAAAAGCGCACTCTGTGCTGACGGCTCACGAAAAAGCGCATTCTGGACGGGAGACGTGACGGAAAAGCGCACTCTGTGCCGACGGTTTACGAAAAGGCGCACTTTGGGCCGCGCCCCCACTTCGCGCCTCACGGAAAAACCGCACTCTGCGTTCTATGCATGTTATGTGCCGCTTCCCATAGGGTGTCCGATCTCTCGTTGGGGTAGGGGCACGACGGCTAAGTTATGGCTGGTACGGTATGTAACAATCCGACTGCATGCGTGTCTTACTTGCAGCAACTGCGAGACGTTACAGCTGGTACGATCGGTATGGATGAGGGAGGCTGTGATGGCAGCATTCGACGAAGCCATTCTGGAAGAGAATCGCCGCCGCATCATCAGGTACTTCGAGAGTGGCGCGCGCGAGCTGCAGGGTCCCGGGACCCTTGGCACCGAGGTTGAGCACTTCGTGATCGCGGATGACGGAAGGCCCGTCACCTATGAGCCCGAAGATGGCCTCATTGGCATACGAGACGTGCTGGGGCACATCGAACGGCTCTATCCCGAGCACACCCGCAACGAGCAGGGTGACCTGCTGGGTCTTGGTGGTCCTGAGGGTACGGTCACCCTGGAGCCTGCGGCGCAGATCGAGGTCAGCGTCGCGCCGCATGTGGCGGTGGCTGACGTCATGGCGGGCTATCGCCTGTTTCGCGAGCGTGTGGACCCCTACCTTGCTAAGCATGGTGCCCGTCTCCTGAGCGTGGGCTACCATCCAACGCGCAGGGCTCGCGAGCTCGCTCTTATCCCCAAGTCTCGCTATGACTTCATGGACCGTTACTTCGCCCACATAGGTCTGCACGGCGAGCGCATGATGCGGGCATCTGCCTCAACGCAGGTTTCGGTGGACTTCTCGAGCGAGCGGGACGCCGTTCGCAAGCTGCGCGTTGCGTCCGCGTTGGCCCCCGTGCTCACGGCCATCGCGGACAACACGCGCGTGTTCGAGGCAGAGGCCAACCATGTCCCCCTCGCCCGCCTGCGACTCTGGCGTGACGTGGACAACGCGCGCTGCGGAACCATACCCAACGTCTTCAGCGACGGCTTTGGCTTTTGCGACTACGCGGACTGGCTGCTTGGGACTCCGCCCATCTTTGTGACGCGACCCCCTGTGAGGGGCACCTCACCTTCCCGCGTGCGGGAGGCATTCGATCTGCCGTCATCACTCATGTATGCCGATGCTCCCATGGGCACACAGGACATCGAGCATCTGGTGTCGATGTTCTGGCCAGATGCGCGCCTCAAGCGCTTTGTGGAGATCCGCCCGGCAGACGCCCTGCCCGAGCAGGGGGTGGCGGGCTACACGGCCCTCATCAAGGGCCTCTTCTACTTCGAGTCCTCCCTGCGCGCCGTCGAGGACGCACTGGGCGTGGAGGGCGGGTCCTGGAGGTTGCGCGCCGCCGATGTCGAGAAGGCCATCGCCTCGGTCAATCGACGAGGGTTTGGTGGCGTGCTGTATGGCCTGCCGCTTTCGGAGTGGGAGGACCTGCTCTTCTCACAAGCGCGTCAGGCGCTCGACGACAACGAGGGCAGGCTCCTCGACTGGCTCGAGGGGTTTGCCCATGACAAGGACTGGTGGCAGACAGACGAGCGTCCATGAGACAGGTCCCATCGCTTGCTGTCCCGTCCCGCTCAAGGGAAGTTCCCATCGCGGATACCCACTGCGCCTGGAATCTCGTCGCGCCCAGGCGCTCTCGCCCCTCTACGAATACAGCCTCGCAGAGGGGCGAGGCACGCCCAAAACAGGCTACGCCACGCCGAACGTCATCCCTGCCGTCCCCTAAGGAGGTGCTGAACAAATCGAACGAGAGGAATCGTAGAGTTGCGTTTGGCAGGTCGGGATGACTCTACGGTAGGTTGGTCTGGTTTGTTCAGCGCCTCCCTACGTTTCCCAGACGCGCTCGGCGATGCGCCTGACGAGCGCGATCTTGGCCCACTGCTCGTCCTCGCTCAGCTCGTTTCCTTCTTCGGTGGACGAGAAGCCGCACTGCGGCGAGAGACGCAGGCGCTCCAGGGGTACGTAGCTTTCAGCCTCGCGGATGCGCGCGATGACGCTGTCCTCGTCCTCGAGCTCGGGGAACTTGGAGGTCACGAGACCCAAGACGACGATCTGGTCCTTGACGTGGGCGAGGGGAGCGAAGTCTCCGGCGCGATCCGTGTCATACTCCAAGAAGAAGGCGTCGTAGTTGGTACCACCCAGGAGTACCTCTGCCACGGGGTCATAGCCGCCCGATGAGAACCAGGTGGAGCGGAAGTTGCCGCGGCAGACGTGGGTGGTGATGGCCATGTCGGCAGGCCTCGCCTCGAGGATTGCGTTGATGGTCGCCACGTACCTCCTTGTGACCCCGTCGAGATCGATACCTGCCTCCTCGTAGGCCCTGCGCTTCCGGACGTCGCAGAACTCGCCCCAGCTCGTGTCATCAAACTGCAGGTAGCGACAGCCGAGGTCGTAGAAGGCCCTCACAGCGTCCTGGTAGGTGGCGACAATATCGTCAAAGAGCACCTGCTCGTCTCGGTAGCGCTCGATGGGATCGAAGGTTGCCTTTCCACGCACGCAGGGAATGAGATGCAGCATCGAGGGGGAGGGAATCGTCATCTTCGTGGGGTAGTTGCCCGCTATCTTGCGCAGCTTGGCATAGTGTGCAAGGAAGGGGTGGTCGCCAAGACCGATCCTGCCCGTGAAGCGCAGCTGGGCACCCTTGGGCTTGGGACCTTTGAACTCGACGGACCAGTCTGTCGTGTCGATGCGCTCGACGCCCCCGAGCCCCTCGAGAAAGTCGAGATGCCACATGGCGCGGCGGAACTCCCCGTCGGTGACGGCGCGAAGGCCAGCGGCCTTCTCCTTCCCGACGAGCTCGGCTATGCACTCATCCTCAACGGCGGTGAGCTCGTCGTGCGAGATGTCGCCTGTGACAAAGGCGGCACGTGCCTTCCTAAGACGGGCGGGGCGCAAAAAGCTGCCGACGATGTCATAGGCGTAGGGTGGTTGCTTGAGGGCTGCCATGGGCTTTCCTTTCGTCTGGGACTGACGACACTGAGACGATCTAAGTATGAAGGCATCTCCTGCCTGTCAGAGCGTCTGTTTTCGCATGAGCGGTCATCTGATGGGACGATAGCGCAGGTGTCCACGAGTCATAGCGTCCACGAACCATCCGTATCGATCACGATGGAGGTCGCCTTGCGACTCGAGAAGCCGTCTGGACCTAGTGCCTGCCTGAGGCCGTCACGAAGGGTCGCGACAATCACGTCTTGCCCCTCATTGGCCCTGATACGCCTGAACGGAAGACCGATCTTGTCGAATATCCCGTCCTTCATGCGATCACGCTGTGCCTGTCGTCCCCGGTCGTTTTGAGCCTCGTCCAACTCGAACGCCGCGAGTGGGCTGTTGTCTATGTGACGGAACAGCATGAAGTCCACGTGTGCCGAGGTGCTGACGAACCGCTCCTCCTCGGCCAGCCAGCCCGAACCTACCATCCCGCCGTCTTTTGGGACGAGCAGCTTCAAGGGGTAGTTTCTACACCACCCAATATGCCCGAGCATCCCTGTGGACTCGATCGTCTTCTTGAGCAGAACCTCGACCTGTACCTCAAAATACTGATCAGACGTGTTCTCCTGCATCTGTTTCAGAAAGGCATCTCGCTCCCCAGATGAGTCCGAGTACAGGTAGGGGAACACCGGCCGTACCCTCGATCGCTCGATCGGGCCGCTATGGTATTCGATGTAGCGTCTCAGGTCAGCGATGCTGCCCTCCCCGTTGGTCGCGCCCCGTGTCGCTATGAGCCACAGGCAGCTCTGCGCCCTAGACACCGCCACATTTATCAGGTTCGGGTTGTTGAGGAGGTCCGTTGGCTGACTGGCGGTTGTGACGAGCGCCATCGCGGCCTTCTCGCGACCCTGGTACTCGCGCACGGCGCCTACCTCGAGTTGCGTCGAAGCTGTATCGGGCAGGTCTGACAGGCACTCTCGTATCCCGTCCGCCTCCTTGCGATACGGGGTCGCCACCCCGATGTCGCTTGCGCTGAAACGTGCCAGGAGCTGCGGAAGGACGTCTTCCTTAAGGATTCTGGCCTGGGCTTTGCCGTAGTCACCTGGCCCCTCCCCGCGCTCGGTACCGAGCGAGCATCCGAGTGCGGGAGCGTCTCCCTGGGTGCCTGTCTCGCTCATCACCATGAGCTGTCCACCATAGAACTGACGGTTGCAGAAGCCGATGATGTCAGGAGCGCAGCGATAATGCTCCCTGAGCAGAGTGCATGGAATTCTATGCCCCTTGTTCGAACGAGAGATCTCGCCCAAGCAGTCCAAGAGGCTATGCGTGGAATATTCATAGGAACTCGGTAGGTCTCCCAGCGAGCATGCCTGAGCGCTTTTGGCGTGCTCGGCAGACAGCACACAGGGGAGCTGGTTTCTATCGCCCACCACGACGGCGCGCCTTGCCGAGGACAGCGCAAGAAAGCCCGTGAGCAGATCGACCTGTGATGCCTCGTCGATTATCACGTAGTCAAAGGGGAGGCCACCCTTTCCGAGCTGCTTGCGCGCGTCATGGGTCGTGGAGCTGATTACGGGGTACTCCCTTCGAAACTCCTCGGGCTCCTTCATGGGATCTTCGAAGTGGCGACGCGTCCTTCCCATGCCTCGACCAAAGCGGTCATAGAGCGCAGCCTGGAAGAGTTCTCTTGAGCGCACAGTGACGGCTTGGATTGCGAGACCCGCGTTGTGTGTGGCGAGAAAGCCCTCGTCCGATTCGACGGCGTCCCTCATGAGACTCAAGTCGTGCTGGTAGAGGGTACTGTCTACCTTGATCTCTAGATCCACGCCTGCGGAGCCGTAATCTCTCCACCTGCCGATGCCCCACATGAGGGCATAGCGTATCCTGCTCAGGAGAGGTATGCGGCGGCCTGCGTTGGCGCAGGCAACAACCTCGTCGTGCAGCTCGCGTAATCGCGAGGGACTCAGCTGCCCTTTGCAGGTGAGTGTGTCTACGGTGCTTCCCTCACCAAAGTGTGAGTACTCAAGCTCGAGATCGCGCAGGCGCTCGCGCAAGCTCGCCACCTTGCGTTGCCTCCCATAGACCTCACGTAGTAGCTTGCTGCCCGCATTCACCTCGTCTGCCAGCTGCTTCTGCTCGCTGCGCGTCCGCTTCCATCTCAGAATGCTTACGGGATATGGCTTCAGCCTGTCTTGCTTCCTTACGAAGTCCTTCTGCTGGTCGCGTCGTCCCATTTCTGCTACCAGAAAGCCCATGCCCTCATGCCTGAGCTTCTCCACGACATTGTTTGTGGCGGAGTCGTTTGGAGAGACGACCAAGACCGTCTTGTCTCTCACGATGAGGTTTGCGATGATGTTGAGGATCGTCTGGGTCTTGCCTGTGCCAGGTGGGCCTTGAATTACTGAGATCCTGTTGTCAAGTGCGGCGTCTATCGCGTCCATCTGACTGAGGCTCGAACCAAATGGCAGGATGACCGGTCCCGCGTCAGCACGGGGCGCTCGAGGTGGGCTGGGCTTCACAAGAAAGGAGGAGGCGAGGCTTCGAACGGAGTCATTGGCAAGAGACTTCAACTGATTGAACAGGTGATTTCTGGCTGGTTCGTCTCCATCGGTAGGGCGGGTGGCGATCGAGACGTCAAGGAGATACCTAAAGAGTGATGAACCCCTGACGAGGGATTCCCTCGCGACAGTCGCGTCTTTTTGATAGGTATGCCGCTTACCCCGCTCATCTATGACAAGCGTCTGTAGCGAATAGTCCGGGTTGCTGGTAGACACCTGACGTGCGATGCGTCGTGGATTCAGGTAGCGGTCATTGCCCACCCAGTAGCAGAAGCGATCCTCGATAGGGGCCTCCTTCTCCCTGACGAGGGCGACCATGTCGCTTCCATAGCTATACTGCCGTCCTGGATTGGCGCGATATACCAGCTTATACGTATCGTCGGGCATCAACCGAGGCCGTTCTAGGAGGCTGCTCGTCTGGTCTTCGAAGCGCTTGCTGATGTTGCTATATACGTAGATCCTTTCCATCAAAAACAGACTCCCCCTCGACGGCCCACTGAGTCATGATACCGCCAAACGCTCCGTAGCACCTAGGTTCGCCCCTACACATATAGACGATGTGCATAAGCGAAGATGCGAACACATGGCATCATCGATAAACTGAAGCAAATCACAAGCCCTCATGTGCGGCGCGCATCTATCACGGCTGCTCATACAGGCCTCGGTGGTCCTTCGGAAAGCTGTCTTTGGTCTGTCGAGGCGACGTGTTTCTATACAGCCGCGATCCCTGTCAGGTGGGACCAATGCTTCCAAAGGGATACCATGATTGTCGCGATCACACAGTCCTGCTGGTGGAAAAGACGAACGTGTCCTACGGGTCATAGGGGGATGACAATGCAAACGCTCAGCACCAAGACCTCGCAATTCTCCGATTCCGTCATACGGCGCATGACGCGCGTGTCGAATCGGTACGATGCCATCAACCTCTCGCAGGGCTTTCCCGATTTTGACCCTCCCAGGGAGATAACAGACTGTCTGGCCGAGGTTGCCCACAAGGGGCCGCACCAGTACGCCATCACCTGGGGTGCCCAGGGCTTTCGCGAGGCGTTGGCCCGCAAGCAGACGCCGCTCATGGGCATCGGTGAGATCGATCCCGACTCCCAGGTCGTCGTAACCTGCGGATCGACTGAGGCCATGATGTGCGCGATCATGACCGTGTGCGACCCAGGGGATCGTGTGGTGGTATTCTCTCCGTTCTATGAGAACTATGGTGCGGACACCATCCTTTGCGACTCAGTTCCCAGTTACGTCGAGCTGTACGCGCCCGAATTCAGCTTCGACGAGTCCGAGCTCGAGCGTGCCTGTGCCCTGCCGCACACGAAGGCCCTCATCCTCTGCAACCCCTCGAACCCCACGGGACATGTCTTCACCCCGCAGGAGCTTTCGTCCATAGCGGACCTCGCCGAGCGGTATGACCTCTATGTGATCACGGACGAGGTCTATGAGCACATCGTCTATGCCCCCTATAGGCATGTGTACTTTGCTGGCCTGCCCGATATGGCCGAGCGCACGATCTCGTGCAGCTCGCTTTCAAAGACCTACTCCATCACCGGTTGGCGTCTTGGCTACACCATAGCACCCGCAGGGATAAGCGAGCGCATCAAGAAGGTGCACGACTTTTTGACCGTGGGTGCGGCGGCGCCGCTCATGGAGGCGGCAACGGTGGGTCTCGGGCTGCCACAGGGCTACTACGACGAGCTGTTGGCGACCTATACCCGAAAGCGTCAGCTCTTTTGCGAGGGATTGCGTCGATTGGGCATGCCTTTTGTGGAGCCACAGGGCGCGTACTTCGTGATGTGCGACATCTCGGAGGCGGGCTACGAGAACGATGAGGAGTTCGCCGTCGAGCTGGCGCGTCGTATGGGTGTGGGCGGCGTGCCTGGGTCATGCTTCTTCAATGTTCCCGAGAACCGCTTCATTCGCTTTCACTTTGCCAAAAGCGATGGCGTGCTCAACGATGCCTTGCAGCGCTTGGAGGGATGGCAGGATAGGATGGCAAGGCGCTCGCCCTGCGACGTGTAGCCTCAACCTCATCGGCCTTCGGCGTACGCTATGTGATAGGCGCCAGGATTGAGAGGGGCGGCCAGGGGGAAGGCTCCTGCCATGTTCCCGGCAACAGGCTTATTCGCTATGATGGGGACGTGGGCGTGCTTGTCGTGTCTAATGGAATGGCGGGATCGATGAACCTTGAAATGCAGTTCTGGGACGGTTTGCGCGAATGGGCATCACGGTGCCTCGACTTCTGGAAGGATGTGGGGTCGCTCGGTGCCACCAGCGGAGGCTCCAGAGGGACAGGGCTTGAGTCCCTTGGCTTCGTCACCACCGCCCTGATGTCCTACTGGCTCGTGCTTCTGATCCTCGTCGCGCGTGGCATCATCGGAATGAACGAGCAGGGGCGCTATATAGCCCATGCAGAGCGCTACGAGAGGACCATGGCAACGCTGGGAGACTCTCGCAGACGGCAGGATGGTAGGTGGGTGGCGTACTACGAGGCCTCGATAGATGGGTCAAGGCGCAAGCTTCGGTGGGAGAGCAGCCTTGAGCCGACGCCCGAGGCCAATCTTTGGTATGAGCCCGGCACGGCACACGGCTGGGTCGAGGGCAACGCTTACGACCCTCATAAGAAGTGGAGGGTGTTCGCCTTCGTGGCTCCCCTCGTCGGCGTTATCGTGTGGACAACCGTGACGCTGTATATGGCGAGGTGAGGCTGGTGGCTACCGAGAAGTATCTGCGCACCGGCAGGCTTGCGCGCTGGTCTCGTCTGCGCGATCTCTGCGGGCTCATTCCGCTCGCCATCGCACTTCCCGTGTTCCTTGCCATTCTCCCGGGAAGTGGGGTGACCAGTGTCATCGGCGTGCTTGCGGTCGTGGTGATAAGTTTGGCAGTTGGCGCCTTCACGGGAATGCCAGTCCTTGCCGTCTGCTTTACCCTGTGCTCCTCCATGGTGAGTCGCACGCGTGCGGAGGCGAGGTTTGTCGCGACGCGAGACATCACCTACTACCGCGAGACGCTCAAGGGCGTGAGCCCCGCACTCCTTTCTATGGTCAGTGACCTGCGGGTGGAGCCGCGCAAGGACATAGCTGCCAGTCTTTTGAGCCTCCAGATGAGGCATATCGTCTCGTTTGGGCCTCGGGGAATCGAGGTCACGGACGCTATGGCCGACGATGTCGCCTCACTTGTTCCATCAGATGCATTTCTCGTTTCACGTCTGCGTCAGGGCGGCATATCAGCTGCAGACTTTGGGGAGTGGTCTAGGTTGGCCGAAAGGGAGGCCCTCTCCACGAGCTACCTCCTTCGCTATGGCTTTGGAGGAGCCATGAGGGTCAGTGGCTGTGCGAGCGGCTGCCTGGAGGGTTGCGCCATTCCGATGCTGTGCGTTATTGTGGCGCTCATGGTGGGCGCCCTCGCGCTTACGGGTGGGTTGGGACCTGCGTTCGAGGCGTTCTCCTCCTTCATCGCGGGACCGGGGAGGACGCGCGAGCTGGTTGCCCTCGTCGAGCATGACCCTGGTGTGCTCGTTCCCTTCATCCTCCTGTCCCTCTCACTGCTCATGGGCGTCTATGGGACCCTGTACCTGTTCGTGAACGCGATTGTGACGGCCGTGCGCAGCAGCGTCCGCACCAATGACATCCGTCGCACGGCGGCAGGCGATGTCTTGGCCGAGTGCGCCTTTGGACTCAAGAACTATCTGAGCGACTTCACCTGTCTTTCCGATGCGGACCGAAGGGCACTCGTGCTCTGGGACGACTTCTTTGTCTACGCGGTGGTGCTCGACGTCAACGAGCGGGCGGCTCGTGAGGTGCTGCCCCTCAAGGGAGTGAGTCTCGACGAGTTGCTTGCCGCAGTGGGCGAGAGGGGCGCGACAGATTCGGTTCCCTCAGGTCATCAGAACAGCCCATGAATCGGCAAACTCTACGTGCAGGTTGGCGGCCCGTGGCATCGATGTGGCTCTTGTGCCCTTTCTGCATTAAGGTACCGCTCTGCCTAGCACCGCTGCGCGTGGACCTCGCCGATGAGTTCGTTCATCCACCGCAGGCATGTTTGGTAGACCTCGAGGCATGCGGGGTTGGAGCTGTCACGGTCGAAATCGTGGTCAAGATCGTATACGGTTTTGGTCTGCGCTCCAAGACGTCGTGCAAGGGCCTTTGACACCGCGTAGGGCACATCGTTGTCTCCCGTCGAGGCGGCGTAGAAGACGGGCGGCATGGCGGCGATCTGTTCGTCGCTGAGCGAGAGGCGCTCGATGTCATCATCGCCAATCCCAAGCATCGTGAGCCAGGAACCCGTCTGCCTGGCATAGACATACAAGGCATACCGGGTGGTCTTCGGCCCACAGGTGGGTTGGGAGTCCAGGACAAGGCCTCGAACAGTCGGTTCTTCCACCAGGGGAAAGGATCGGTAATACGCCGAGGGCGTGCCGAAAAAACCGTCAGAAAGGCTGCCGTAGCCATACAAGTCGATCACGCCACAGGGAACGAGCGCGCCAGGTGTCTGCGTGAGCCGACCTGCAAGGGTGAGCGCGAGATAGGCGCCGGAGGATCTTCCGAACAGGAACGCCGTGCTCGTGCCAAGTCTCGGCATTAGGGTGCCCGTGAACCAATCCCACAAGGCGTCCAGACAGCGATGGATCTCGGGCAGCGCCGTCTCTGGTGCAAGCGGGTAATCGGCACAGACGAGGGTATAGCCCGCGCCTGTTAACAGATCTCGGTAGACTGCAGGAAGGTCATCCCTCTGACCGTAGAGTAACCCTCCGCCGTGCAGGTAGAGTATGCAGCTGCCGTTTGTGGCGCCGGATTTGGGGGCGAGCACGCTGATCCCACAGTCAGCTTGTCCCCATGTGAACGTTTCTTCCGTCATGTGCGATCCCTTGCGTCAGCTGGATTCGAGCAGATAGCTGAGCTTGCTCGCCATCAAGATCTGAGCCATATCGTTCGAGTCACGAACGTCGATCCCATATCGCTCTTCGATGCGCCTAATTCGATAATGAACTGTTTTGGGGTGGACGTACAATCGCTTGGCCGTCTCGTTGAAGTTGGTGTTGCACTCGCATAGCAGCGTCAGAGTATTAAAGCCCTCGGGGTTCTCGCTCTGTAGTCGCTGGAGACGGGGGTCGATATAGCTTGCGAGATACGATAGGTCTCCCGCTTCGATCAGGAACTTGAATATCCCAAGATCCCCATAGCCTATACAGCGGTCTGTAAGGTGGTCCGCATCGAATAGCTTGTTGATTCCCATCACCTGACCGTAGATCTTCTCGATTGAGTACCGATCCGTGCTGTCGGATAGGATGACGAGATACACGAAGGAGGCGAGCGCCGGATCGGCCTGCATATCCGAGAGGATGTCCGTTATGGCGTCGCGGCTGAAGCCGATGGATCTTGACGTGTGATTCCGTAGGAAGACTATCCTGTCGCCGCCTTCAAAAAAGACGGCGTTCTTATAGAGCTGCTTGATCCTGCGGCTAAACGTCGAGAAGAGGTCGTGGACCTGATTGGAACGACTCGGGTCGGTTATCGATACCCGCAGCAGCATCACTTGGTATTGCTTGTGCGAGTCGATCGACAGCCTCCTGACTGCATCGTCAATCTCCTCATGTGAGGAGTATCGGTTCTGGAGAAGGTCGTTCACGACCATATTGTTCCTGCTGAACAGCTCCCGCTCTATGGCCTCCTGCTTGAGGAGTTCTAACAGCATCAGGCTCGCATAGTTCTCTACGATCATCCGGTCGATCTCGGAGATGTCGTTGGGCGGGACATGGACGACCAGGTACGACGGCGTCCCGGACTGCAGGGCCATGAGGAGTGCCGTGACGTTCCCCCTGGTCCCGTCCTTGTATACGACCTGGGCATCGAAGTAGTGGAATCCCTGGTAGTGTGGGTAATGGAGCTCTTTGAAACGTATCGGCTCGAAATTCCTCCATTTTTGGTCCGTGCCGATACGCACGTTTCTCGTACGGTCGAAGTAGGTGACATCGTATCCCGTTTGAGCCTTGAGGCGGGCAATGATCTCGTGGGTGCTCGGCTGCTCGATGGCCAGCCTGATCGTCTTTTGGTGGATATCGTAGAAGGTGTTGAGGAGCGAGAAATTTGCATCGATTACATGACCCATGATGTCCATGAGCACCGACTCGTAGGTGGTGCTCGAATCCATCTGGATTACCGCGATGCCGCTGCAATCGCAGATGGCCAGGTAGGTGTCGATGGCGTCCGATATCAGTCTGTCAGGCTTGTAGATGATGCCCGCGATGTCGAGCTCCTCGAGCTTTTGGAAGAACTCGCGGCGCTCATGCTCTGCGAGCGGCTCAAGCGCAAAGAAGCTTGTGATGAGCACGAACCCGGGCTTCGCCCACTTCTCGACATCGGGGCCCTCGATGATCATGGCATTCGTGACCTTATGATCCAGTCCCGCAGCCCCCGCGATCACCTTCGAGTTCTTCAGCGAGGGTAGGCGCATTATCTCGCGCATGGTGAGCGCCTGAATACGCTTCTTGGCTCTCTTTCCAGCCATATCGCCCCTTTCGTCGCGTATGCTGCGGTGGCCGTTGCGCTTGTATCAATCGATTTCTCCCATGGATAAATAATCATACAAAACTTTTCTATTTGGCCTAACGACAAGAGTCCACTTCAGTTGGAGAATTGAATTGTTGCGAGCCGATGTCAAGGGAGCTGATTCGGCATCGGAGAAGGTGTTCGACGACTGCAGGCTCTCTACCTGCAGCCTTCAAGAGACGAGAGGTGGACTGAATGCTCACGACCGTCATCAAGAAGAACAGCTATCAGGACTCGATCAATCTGATGCTGCTCACCAACGAGATCAACGCGCTCGAGGACGTCTCGAAAAGCCAGATCATGATGGGGACCGACGCTAATAAGGATATCTTTAAGAACTCGGGGCTGCTTACCCCCGAGGTCGAGACTGCCAGCCCCAGTGACATGGTCATCGTTGTTGACTCGGATGATCCGGGGATCATCGATGTCGTTCTCGGAAGGGTAGAGAAGTTCCTTTCCGACCTCTCTATTAAGAAGGAGGCCTTCGACCGCAAGGATGTTGACAGCTGGGACGCAGCACTCACGGCCCTTCCCGATGCCAACCTCGCCCTCTTCTCCACTCCGGGCGAGTACACCGCTCCCGAGATCGAGAAAGCCCTCGACAAGGGACTACACGTCTTCTCCTTCTCCGACAACATCCCCCTCGAGGATGAGGTTCGCCTGAAGAAGCTCGCACACGAGAAGGGTCTCATGCTCATGGGGCCTGATTGCGGCACGGGCGTCATCTCCTCCATACCCGTTGCGTTCACCAATGTCTCCAAGCCTGGCAATATCGGTATCGTGGGAGCTTCCGGCACGGGCATCCAGGAGGTTGCTGCCATCATCGATCGCCTTGGTGGAGGCTTGATCCATGCCATCGGCACAGGTGGCCGTGACCTCAACGAGGCGGTCGGTGCCACCACCGTCAAGGATGCCATCATCGGCCTCGAGAACCACGAGCCAACGGATGTCATTTGCGTTATCTCGAAGCCGCCCGCGCCTGCAGTCCGCGATGAGGTCGTCGACCTGCTCGAGAAATGCACCAAGCCCGTCGTCGCTATCTTCCTGGGCGAGAAGCCAGCCGCGCACCAGGGCAAGGTCCACTTGGCCCATACCCTTGAGGAGACCGCGCAGATTGCCGTCGACCTTGCCTGCGGCAAGGAGGTCAAGAAGAACTATCTCGAGCCCCTTGGCTTCGTCTGCGATGACCCCCTCGGCTCCGACAAGACCGTCATCGGTCTGTATTCCGGCGGTACCCTTGCCAATGAGGCCGGTATGCTCATCTCCGAGGCGCTTGATCTGGGCGGCGTCGTCAAAGAAGAGGGCTTCATCCTCCACTCTCAGGGTTACGACGTGATCGATCTTGGTGATGACATCTACACCCAAGGTAAGCCGCATCCCATGATCGACCCCGAGGTGCGTATCGACTATATACAGAGGTACGGGGAGATGGCCTCAACCGGCGTCATCCTCTTTGACTGCATGCTAGGCTATGGCTGCCATCCCGACATGGCCACCGCTCTTGCCCCCATCATAAAGAAGCAGATCGAGAGGGCAAAGTCCGAGGGACGCCAGCTCATATTCGTGGGCTCGGTAACCGGTACCGAGAGCGACCCGCAGGATTACAAGAAGTCGTTCGAGACCCTCCGTGAGGCCGGTGCCATTATGGAAACCTCCAACGCCCGCGCCATCCGCCTTGCCCTCGAGCTCAAGGGCATCCACTTCACCGAGGAGGACCGCGAGGTCATCCCCTACGAGATCAGGGATACCAGCCCTCTGCCTCAGCCCTCCGAGCAGGTTATGGAGCTCCTCAACACCACACCGCGCATCATCAACATCGGTGTCGAGAGTTTCAATGAGTCGCTTAATGCCTATGGTGCCAAGTCCGTCCAATTCTCCTGGAAGCCGCTCGCCGGAGGCAACAAGCGCATGATCCACCTTCTTAACGAGCTCGAGAAGGTGGGGGGTATCGACGAGGCGAACGGACGTATCTGCGACCGTTTCAAGGAATCTCAGCCCTTCTTGGTCGATGTCGTTCCCGCCAAGACCGTCATCCCCGAGCTCGATCGCGAGCAAAAGACCCTCCTGCATGCCGGTCCTCCCATCACTTGGGAGAACATGATGGGACCGATGAGAGGTTCCTGCATCGGCGCTGCGCTCTTCGAGGGCTGGGCGCAGACCGAGGAGGAAGCGCTCGCGCTCCTCAGGGCCGGCGAGATTGAGTTCACCCCCTGTCACCACTGCCATGCCGTGGGCCCCATGGGCGGCATCACTTCCGCCAACATGGCCGTCGTCGTGGTGCGCAATGTGGTGGACGATACCGTTGCCTACTGCACCATGAACGAGGGTATCGGCAAGGTTCTGCGTTTTGGAGCCTACAGCCAGGAGGTCGTCGACCGCCTGCATTGGATGGCCGACGAGCTCGGCCCCGTACTCTCCGCCGCACTCAAACTAAAGGATGGCGGTGTCAACCTTAATGTCCTCATCGCCCGTGCCATCACCCAGGGTGACGAGTTCCACCAACGCAACATGGCCGCCTCCCTCAACCTTCTCAAGGAGCTTGCGCCCCTCATCGTTCAGACTGATGTCGATGAGGCCGCCAAGCAGCGCGTTATCCAGTTCCTCGCCGATACCGACCAGTTCTTCCTGAACATCATGATGGCCACTGGAAAGTCCATTGTCGACTACGCCCGCAAGGATGAGGAGGGCTGCATCGTCTCCACAATGACTCGCAACGGCTACGAGTTCGGTATCCGCGTGTCCGCACTCGGTGACGAGTGGTTCTGCGCGCCGGTCAATACTCCAATAGGCCTCTACTTTACCGGCTTCACTGCTGAGGACGGCTGTCCGGACAACGGAGACTCCGCCATCTGCGAGACGGTCGGCGTGGGTGGCATGGCCATGGTCGCCGCTCCCGGCGTCACACGCTTCGTTGGCGCGGGGGGCTTTGGTGACGCGCTCGAGATTTCCAATGAGATGGAGGTGATCAGCGCCACCCATAACCCCAACTGGGCCATTCCCACGTGGGACTTCAAGGGCAGCTGCCTTGGAATCGATATCCGCAGGGTCGTTGCCACGGGTATTACCCCGATCATCAACACCGGCATCGCCCACCGCGAGGCAGGCATCGGTCAGGTTGGCGCCGGTACTGTCCGTGCCCCGCTCGCCTGCTTCGAGAAGGCCCTCGAAGCCTATTGCGCAAGCCTTGGCATCGAGTAGCAGACATGGCAGGGGAGGGTGTCGTTAGCACGTACGTACTGGCCCAGGAGCTGGAAGGGACATGTGGGAACGTCCATTCCACCTTCCGCTCGAGCATGAACGTGCAGGCTGACGGCTTCCTCCTCCACATAGGCGCCACCACCGATTCGCTGTCTTGTCTCGGGATTGCCATTCCTGAGAACGAGATAAAAACCCTTCTCAAATGGACCCGTCGAGGAGACCTCGCGTTCTTGAGCAAAGGAGTTTTGAGGATCTATTCCAGGGCGGGCGCCACGAGGATCGAGTACGGGGATTTCAAGCCTGTGGATACCACCGTCCCCCCTCTCGGGGATGGCTGGTGTGTGGATGTCCTGCGTAGCGCCATCGCAGCTATCGACTTTTGTGGGGAAACGGGACTTCCTCCTTCCCAAGACCTCGCGTGGGTTCTACGCGATCTCTCCTGCGCAGCGCTTGGGGCTAGGGGTGTCGAATCGGTGCGGGCGGCGGCACGGTTTTTGGTTGGTCGGGGTCTTGGCCTCACTCCCTCGGGAGACGATTTCCTTGCCGGGTACGGTACCGCCTTGCGGGCACGGTCTCTAAAGGATCTGCTCGCCGGATTTTCTATGGATGAGTTGTCCGAACGTACCACCGATGTGAGTGCGGCCTACCTGCGCGCTATGGCGGAGGGGCATGCCAATAGCGCCTTTATCGATCTTGTGCGCTCGCTGCGTGTGGGTGATGGGGACCTCTGTCAAGGAACAGTCGCCGAGATATGCTCCGTCGGTCATACCTCCGGTCACGACAGTCTGCTGGGTTTTGTTGTGGGGATAGGTCTGCTTGAATCCATTGGCGGACCCGGATGCTTTGCCTGCGAGAGCAGGACCGGTCGTATCGCGTCGTAAGGTAGTCAGAGAGAAAGGAACGTCAAATGGCAGAAGCAGCGGCTGTACCTAAGAAGAAAGGTCTCAGTAGCGGGATACAGATCCTCATCGCGATGGTAGCGGCAATCCTTGCCGGCATCTTCTTCGGTGGAGCGATGAAGCAGATTGAGTTTGTCGGTTCGATCTTCTTCCGTCTCATCCAGATGGGCATCTTCCCGTTCGTTATGTGCACCATCATCACCTCCGTCGGCAGCCTTACCCCGCAGCAGCTTTCGGGTAATGGCCTCAAAGGCATTCTGGTCTTTGTGGTGACCTCTGGCATTGCCGCCGCAGTGGGGATCTTCGTCTCTCTGGCCATGCAGCCCGGCGCCGGTCTTGAGAATTCCAAGTTGGTCCAGGAGGCGGTATTCGAGGCCGAGGCTTCTACGGTCACGCTGCAAGATACGCTCCTGAGCTTCTTTGGCAACAACATCGTCAATTCCATGAGTAGCGGATCGATGATCCAGTGCATCGTCTTCTCGGTCGCACTCGGTCTGGTCATTTCCAGCTGGCGCCACTCTCACGACGGCAACTGCATCGTGTACGACTTCTGCTCCCAGCTCGCCGAGCTCCTCATCCGCATTATCCGTGCCGTCATGACCTTCGCTCCCGTGGGCATCTTTTGCTACGTGTCGTCGATGATCGGCAACCTCGGACCCGAGATCCTCATCCCGCTTGCGAAGTTCCTTCTCACCATGGCGGTCGGCATGATCATCATGTTCATCGGCTACTTCATTGTTATCGGCATCTGGCTCAAGCTGAGCCCGTTCAGGCTTGCTGCCAAGATGCTCAACATGACCGTCATTGCCTTCGGCACCATCTCCTCCGCCGTCACCCTGCCCATCGCCATGGAGGACACCAAGAAGAGGATCGGCTGCGATCCCGACATCGCCGACCTGCTCCTCCCGTTGGGCATGCCCCTCAACTCCAATGGCGTCGCTGTCCACCTTGCCGTGACCGCGCTCACCATCGCCCAGATGTACGGCATTTCCTTCGGCGTCGGCCAACTCATCAATGTCTGGCTCATCTCGTTCATGCTGTCGTTCTGCAATGCCGTTTCACCCGGCGCATCCCTGCTCTCCATGACCATGCTTATTCCCGCCCTCAACCTCCCGATGGCATCCATTGGCATCTTCGGGGGTCTCGAGTATCCCACTGGTGCCATTCGCACCACACTCAATGTCGATGGTGACGTGTTTGCCGCCCTGCTCGTTGCCGGACCCAACGGTATCGACCATGAGGTATTCGACGCCGACTAGGCGTCTGCGTACACAGAGTCGAACATCCTGTCTGGTCCTGCGTCGTCCTTGCGTGTGGGGCATCTATTGGCGAGAGACCCCCTCTCATGAGAGAACGGACTCGAAATGCCTACAGCAGCTGAGAAGAGGTTTACGTACAACCCTACGATCGGCATCATCATTGCGATGGCCTTGGGTATCGCTGCCGGCCTTTTCGTGGGTAAGCCTATGGGCGAGGTCAAGTTCATTGGTGATGCGTTCTTTCGCCTGATCCAGATGAACATGATCCTGTTCGTCGTGACTCAGATCATCGATGCGGTGGGGAGCCTTTCCGGTGAGGAGCTCAGCTCCATCGGTCTCAAGACCATAGCCGCCTTCCTCATCTCCTCGCTTCTCGCCTCTGCATGGGGCATCATCTGTGCCATCTTCGCAAGACCTGGCGCGAGTCTTGAGAACAGTGAGCTGGTCCTCAACGCCACGACCGATCTCACGGCCACGACCACGACGGTCCAGGACACCATTCTTGGCTTTTTGCCTGTCAATGCAATCAACGCCATGGCCAACGGCATGATGGTCCCATCCATCGTGTTCTCGATATTCTTAGGTATCGCTATCACCATCTATCGTCAGGATCATGGCGGCCAGAGCAGGATGCTTGACCTTGTCCGCGAGCTTGGTGACCTACTTCTCATCATCATCCGCCTTGTCATGAACGTCGCGCCGATCGGCATCTTCTGTTATGTCTCGGCTTCCATCGGCACGTTAGGTCTTGAGATCCTCATCCCCATCGGGAGGTACATTCTGGTCCTGTTCGTCGGCACCCTCATCTTCACCATCGCGTGGCTCATTGTCGTGAGCGTGTACTGCAGGCTTCCGATCGGCTCGCTATTCAAGAAGATGATCCCGATGACCGTCATGGCGGCTGCTACGATCTCCTCAGCGGTTACCCTGCCGCTCGAGATGGAGGATGCCAAGAGGAAGATCGGGCTTCGTGACAGGATCGCCGATCTTGCCCTGCCGCTCGGCATGCCGCTGAACTCCAACGGATCTGCTCTCCACATGGCCGTCACCGCCATCTTCGTCGCCCAGATGTACGGCGTCGAATTTCAGGGTGGCGTGCTCACCTACGTGTGCGTCATCGCCCTCATGCTCTCGCTTGCCAACGCCGTTGCGCCCGGTGCCACGCTCATATCCCTTACCATGCTTATGCCGGCTCTTGGCTTGCCGCTCGAGGCCGTGGCGATCCTCGGAGGCCTCGAGTACATTGTGGCCGCGATCCGCACTACCCTTAACGTCAACTCAGATGTCTTTTGTGCCCTGCTCGTTGCAAAAAGTGAGGATGGCATCGACTACGACATCTTCCATGGCAAAAAAGAGTATCAAGAGTCCGCATAGGTCAGTTGAACGCTTGTGTTAGATGCCGGAAATCAACCGGTACCACCTACGAAAGGAGAACCCATGCTTGTTACGCGCGAGGAGCTCAAGAAGCTCATGAAGAGGAAGTTCATGGCCGCCGGCATGCACGATGATGACGCCGACGCCCAAGCGGAGGTCCTGACCTGGTCTTCCGAGCGTGGTCTTCACAGCCATGGTGAGGTGCGCGTCGAGTACTACACCGAGCGCATCTCCAAGGGCGGCATGACAATCGATCCCCAGTGGACTTGGACGCAGACCGGCCCCTGTACCGGCATCCTTGACGGCGATAACGGCTGCGGCTATCCCATGGCCATTCGTGGCATGGAGAAGGCCGTCGAGCTAGCCAGGGAGAGCGGCATCGGCGTCGTGGGCGTTGCCAATGTGAGTCACACCGGTGCCATAGGCTACTACACCGAGATGGCGGCCAAGGCAGGGATGATCGGCCTATGCTGCACCCAGTCCGATCCGATGGTCATTCCCTATGGCGGCGCAGAGCCCTTCTACGGTACCAACCCCATCGCGCTGGCCTGCCCCACCGCCGATGATCGCCTCGTGAGCTTTGACATGGCGACCACAGTTCAGGCATGGGGCAAGATCCTCGACGCCAAGTCTGCCGGTCGCCCCATTCCCGAGGGATGGGCGGTCGATGAGAATGGCTTGCCCGTTACCGATCCCAAGCTGGTCAACGCCCTCGTCGCCATTGCTGGTCCAAAGGGCTACGGCCTCATGATGATGGTGGACATCCTATCTGGTGTCCTGCTCGGCGTACCTGCGGGCAAGAACGTCAGCTCCATGTACCACGATCTTTCTGAGGGTCGCAGGCTTGGGCACCTCAATGTCGCGATCAACCCTGAGTTCTTCTGCGGTGCTGACAACTTTCGCGCTCATATGTCCGAGGTTCTCGACGAGCTCGGCGCCGTCAAGCCGGGCATTGGATTCGATAAGGTGTACTTTCCTGGCGAGCGCGCGCGAAAACGCATCAAGGCGACGGCCGATGCTGGCGGCATCGAGATCGTGGATGATATCTACGAGTATCTTGTAAGCGACGATCTGTACCGTAGAAGCTGGGATCACAAGAACCGCTTTGCGGAGTAGGGCGCAGTCTCCACACAGGCTCATGTTTGGCAGTGGAATGCCCCCGGTCATGGGGCTTGCGCTGCCGAACGCAGAGACAAGAGATTTGGATGCGGGCCCTGAGGGGCCCGATACGACGAAAGCATCCTCAACCTGCTTGACAATGAGTTCATTGTCATCGCCTGCGGCGGGGGTGGCATGCTCGTCATACGTAACTATGCCGACAAGGGCGCCTATCGTGGCGTCGCGGTCGTCGCCAACAAGGACATGGATGGCGAGCTGTATGCTGAGGACTGCCATGTCGATACGCTCGTGCCCCTCACAGCTGTTGACCATGTAGTCGTCAACATTGGTAAGCCCGGTTAGACAGACCTTGGAAACATCACCACAGAGGAGGCAAAACGCTATCTCGCAGAAAAAACAGTTCGGTAAGGACTTCATGGAGCCCGAGGTCAGGGCCACCGTGACGTTTGCTGAGTTTTGCCCCAACCGCACCTGCATCAGTGGGGGTCTCGAGAGGGCCGCGCAGGCCATGGAGGGCCTTTCTGGGATGCATATACACGCGTGATCGATGGTCTGTCATCTAGGCGGCTCCGAGCTTTTGGTGATGGAGAGTGGCTTTCGCGCTCGCTCGCACTGGACGCATGGTTTCACGGGTCGTACAATTCGAGGGCAAAAGCGTGGGAGGGAGCCTTGCGCAGACCCCGATATCGGGCATGTACTTTGCTGTTCGTTTTGGGTCTGGTCTCATTGTAGACCTCAGATTACGAGGGCGCGTTCCCTCGGCTACAGAAAGGGAAGGTGCACAGATGACGTTCAAGCCAAATCTCATGTTGCGTGATGGCAGGCAGATGCCTCGGCTTGGTATGGGTACCTGGCGTTTGGGTGAGGGGCTTCATCCTCGCGCCCAGGAGCTCGCTGCCCTGAGGACAGGTATTGACGCTGGAATCCGTCTTATCGACACTGCCGAGATGTACGGCGACGGGGCTACTGAGGAGCTTGTGGGCGACGCCATACGGGGTGTTGAGCGCGAGAATCTCTTTCTTGTGTCGAAGGTCTGCCCACAGAATGCCAAGAGGCACGACATCGAGCGGAGCCTTGATGCCACGCTCGGGCGTCTTGCCACCGACCACCTCGACCTATATCTCCTGCATTGGCGTGGCGCAATTCCTCTCAAGGAGACCGTCGAGTGCATGGAGGAGCTGGTCGAGGGTGGCAAGATCTTAGCGTGGGGTGTGTCGAACTTCGATACAGACGATATGGAGGAGCTCGCGTCCGTGGCTGGCGGCGAGCGCTGTGTTGTGAACCAAGACCTGTACCACCTGGGTTCTCGTGGGGTGGAGTTCGACCTTCTCCCTTTGATGCGCAGGCACCAGATCCCACTCATGGCCTACTGCCCACTGGCGCAGGCAGGAAGATTGAGGGGCGATCTGGTTGGGAGCGACGCGGTGCGACAGACGGCCGCCGCGCACGGTTGCACGCCCATGCAGGTGCTTCTCGCCTTCGTGCTGCGCCATGAGGACATCATCGCTATTCCGAGAAGCTCGAGTGCCCAACATGTGCTCGAGAACTTCGAGGCGCGCAAGGTCGAGCTTACCGACGAGGACCTTACGCGCCTTGATGGCGAGTTTCCCGCGCCCACCCGCAAGGTTCCCCTCGACATAGAGTGAGCTCCCGCATAGGGCGAAAGCGGGACGTTACTTGTTGATGTGGGCAAGGAGCCAGTCTGTGGATATGTTCACGACCTCGCTGTAGGCTGGCTCCTTGAAACCGTGCTTGCCACCCTCTATGACATGCAGCTCCGCGTTGGGAAAGATCTCGGCTGCGCGCTGCGAGTAGGAGAGAGGCACGTTATCGTCAGCGTCGCCATGGAACAGGAGCACGTCGCGCGGGAAGGCGCCGATGTGATCGTAGAAATTGTAGTCCCAGCAGCTGCACAGGAAGGCCTTGCTCACCATCGTCGACATGACTTTGAAGCTGTCCGGCAAGAGCTCGCGGCTGGGACAGGCGGCGTGCACGGCGTCGTAGAGATTGAACGCGGGGTAGAGGAGCACGACGCCGCGCACGAGGTCGGCATTGGCGCGCGCCGCCATGAGGGTGATCGACGCTCCCAAGCTCGACCCCATGAGAAAGAGGTTGTTCTCGTCCACGTAGGGCTCACGAGAGAGCTCCCAGGCCACAGACTCAAGGTCATGCTGCTCGGTGAAGAGGGACATACCTCCCGGTTGCTCGCTCGAGCTGCTGTACTGTCCCGAGCCACAGAAATCGAACACGTAGGTCACCATGCCGTTCGCTGCGGCGGTGCGCGCATAGGGCTCCATGTCACCACGGTTGGTTGAAAGCCCGTGCGAGAAGACGGCCGTTGCGCGCGGGCGTCCGTCCTCAAGGCCCTCAGGCAGGAAGAGCTTGCCGTAGATGTCCTTGTCCTCCCGCTTTCCCCACCACTCTTGCTCCCTATAGTTACCCATGCTGGTCTCCGTTTCGCATCGAGCTCGATCGTAGGCGTCAAGTATATCCGTGGCACGTGTACAGGGTAGCATGTTGTCATAGCTTGTGGCAGCTCGCCTGCGGCTGGAGATGGGCACTCCACAGCTCCTTGTGGACGCTACGTGACCTCTCGCGTGCGGCACGGTGACACTGGTGTCCTGGACAGTCGGTTTCTGCACGGTCGGGTGGCTTGCCTAAGGGTGACCCCATGACATGTCATGGGGAAGCGGGAATTCAGCTGGCGAGGCCATGGCTTACGATCTTATGGGGCCTTCTCGGGGCGCGATGTGAAAGAAAATACTTGCCGTTCTCGGGTCGAGCGTTTAAAGTGATGTCAAAGCCTCATAGCCTCTTTGTGTAGGATTCCATTGTCTGTTTGGAAGGGAGAGCGTGATGAAAGATCGGGTGACTGTGAGACAGCTGCGAGGAAACCTTCTGTGGGTGATACTCGCGTTTGCCCTTCCTGCGCTTCTTGTTGCCCCGTCTTGGGCACTCGCGAAGGAGGACATCAACTCGAAGGCGTCTGCCTTCACGGTCGTGGGCGGCACCTATGACGGGAGTGAACAGGTTACGTGTAAGGCGGACTCTCTCAAGGAGGGCACAGACTATTCGGTCAAGTTTGAGGATGCCGTCAACGCCGGTACGCACGTTGCCGTCATAACGGGAATGGGCTACTACGAGGGCACACTCCTGAAGCACTACACCATTGCCCCGGCCGATGTCACCAAGGTTACGATCTCGGGCCTGGATGACGTCCACTACACGGGCCAGGAGGTTAAGCCCACCCTCACGCTCACGTACGGCCAGCTCAAGCTTAGGGAGGGCGTTGACTACACGCTCAAGTTCTCCAAGAACAAGAAAGTCGGGATGGCGGAGGTGACCGTCACGGGCAGGGGCAACTATGTCAACAGCTTTGACAGGAGCTTCCAGATACGATACAGGCATCAACTTGTGTACCGCCTCTACAACAAGTGGTCTGGTGAGCACCTCTTCACGACCGAGGCGAAGGAGTACGAGGACTGTGGTCGTCAGGGCTGGACGCAGGAGGGCGTGGCGTGGGACGCGCCAGATCCCTCCGATACCCCCGTCTATCGCTTGTACAACAAATTCAATGGTGAGCACCTCTACACCACGAGCAGGAGGGAGCATGACATTCTCGTCGCCAAGAAGTGGACGAGTGAGGGAGTCAAGCTCTACAGCGCGGGCGGCATGCCCATTTACCGCCTGTTCAACCCCTATGCGCAGGTAGGAACGCACATCTTCACCATCGAGCGCTCAGAGTACGACAGCCTGGCTGGGGTAGGCTGGCGTCAGGAGGGCGCAAAGCTCCAGGGTCTCTACGGCTGGGAGTAGCGAGGGCCTGGAGTGGCAAAAAGGGCGTTCGTGTGGCCGTAGCTTAGAGGAGGCTATGGGCATCGACACAAGGTAGGGCATTCGTCTCAAAGGAGGACCTCATGAGAAAGCGACCGTTAACCCTCGTCACTGCAGTGCTGACAGCACTTCTTGTCCTGACCGTGCTGCCCACGGCAGCATGGGCGTCGACCACCCAGCGGATCTATCGCCTCTACAACCAGTGGAACGGCGACCAC